>LFCJ01000962.1_pt1 | contig 19215 bp, 21 predicted proteins | sample 643141 | NCBI WGS metagenome assembly LFCJ01 (sample SAMN03766243, study PRJNA286221) | soda lake metagenome | biome: soda lake; feature: Kulunda steppe; material: water; isolation source: sample B1-Br-g2 brine of Lake Bitter-1 | place: Russia: Kulunda steppe | collected 2010-07
CGGGTCTACCTGAACAACGACGGCCCCGCAGACGCCGACGGCTGGGCGACGAAAGTCGATCTGACCGCGATGGCCGCACTGTCGATCGTCCTCGGACTCACGACCAGACGCGAGGAGGTCGTCGAACGGGCAGGTGAGGAGGTCGACGACCACCTGACCGACGTCGATCGGGCCCGCATGGAGGCCGTCGCCGATCGGATCGAGGCCCGTCACCTGATCATGGTCGGGACGGTCCTCGCCGTGATCCTCGGCGTTCGCATCCTCGGGATCGCCCTCGATCGGACCGTCGACGTCCTCACGGTCCACGCGATCGCCGCGTTGCTCTACCCCGTGATCGCCATCGGCCTCCCCGTTGTGACTTACGCCATCGCCAGCGGCCTCGAGCGTCGCCTCGACGCCGCGGTCACGGCCTCGAGTTCGCTCGCGGTGGCGATCTGGTTCGATTACGCACTGCTCGGCGTCGACGTCTTGCCGATCGACGTCGTCGTCCAGCGGATGCTCGTCGTCGTCGCACTCGGCCTGATCGCTGGCGGGGCCGCCAGACGAGCGACGCGTGACTCGAGGGTAAACGACATGATCATCGCCGGCACGGCGATGTGGGTTCTCGTGCTCGTGGGAACGCTGTTCGGATACCTGTAGCTCAGGGAGTCGGTTCGAACGCCCGGATCGCCAGCCGAACCCGGTTCGCGAGGACGTCCATCGACCCCGTTACGTGCTGGTCTTTGCTCACGAAGTCCGTCACGCCCGAGGCGAGTGCGTCTTCCGCGAGGGGTGCGAGCGGCCGGCCAGTAAAGAGGATAAACGGAACGTCCGGACCAGGACGTTCCTCGAGGGCGGCCGCGAGTTCCGGCCCGGTCTCGTCGGGTAGTTCGTAGTTCGAGACGACACAGTCGTACTCTTCGTCCGCGAGGGTTTCCCGGGCTCTCGCCGCCGTCCCCACCGTCGTGACCGAAAAGCGGTGGGTGTCCTCGAGCGTCTCGCTGACCCGACTCGCCATGAAGTCGCTATCCTCGACGAGAAGTACGTGCGTTTCGGACATCGATAGGTGTACCTCCACACTACGTCCGCTTATGTATTGTCGAACCCGCCCGTCCGATCGATCGCCGCGGCTCACGACGGACCACATCAGTCCCTGCCGTGGCGGGTGAGACACGTCGACAGCCCGATCAACTCGACGGGTTCTGAGTTATCGGGCGAGTAGACGACCATCTGGCCTTTCTCCATGTAGGGCACTTTCGACTCGAGGTTGCTGGGGATGTTGACGCTCTTGATGGCGTCCTCGTCACCCAGGTTGAGCACGACGGTCGTGTTGATCTGCTTGAAGACGGCGTCGTCGATGTCTTGGGGGTCCTGGGTGATGAGGAAGAGGCCGAGCCGTTCCTTTCGACCCTGTTTTGCGGCCTCGGTGAACTTCCGGATGACCTTGCGGGCCTGGACGCTGTCGGCGTCGGTGAGGAAGTTGTGGGCCTCGTCCATTCCGAGGACGAGCGGCGTCTCCTTGATCCGGTCGTAGGTCGGGTCGTTCGAGAGTTTCTCGTCGATGAGCAGCGAGGCGAGTGCTAGCACGACCGCTTCGGTCGCCCGGCTGTCGGTGACGTGGTAGGTCGGGACGACGCTGAGTCGGCCGGGGTTGACGAACTCGCCGATCAGGTCCGTGATCGGGCGGGCGTCCTGGTCGAAGACGTCGTCGAAGCCGTAGACCCGCCGGCGGACGGCGTCGTAGGTCGCCTCGTGGACCCGGCCGGACTCGTCGAGTTCCTCGCGCAAGGCCGGATCGTCGAGAAAGGAGGTGAACCCCTCGTAGGTGCCGTCGCCACCGTACTGGCGGAAAAACCGGTCGATCAGGTACGTGAGCGCGCCGTACTGGTTGTCGTTGAGCGATCCCCCGGAGACGAGCCACGGTCGCCCCCGGCACATCGAGAAGGGGATCGTGAACTCGACCTGTTCGGCCCGATGGTGGGAGGCCGAGTACGTCGCGTCCCCGACTTTCGGAACGAACGCGAGCGTATCGTCGTGACCGCCGTAGGCGATGCCCTCACGCTCGAGTCGGCGTTCGAACTCGGCAGTCATTTCCGGGTTGTCGTCGTGCATCTGGGCGTACTCGTCTTGGGGATCGAACTGGACGACCGCGGGGCTGACGTTCGGGCGGTCTTCCATCGGGTAGGTCCTGTCTTCGGCCAGGTACTGCCGTAAGATGTTCTTCGCGCCGTGGGTCTTCCCCGACCCCGTGCCACCCGCGACCAGGGTGTGACGGAACACGAGCGGGTCCCCGGCCTCGTAATCGTCTTTCAGCCGGTAGTCGATCGTCGGCGGCGAGGCTTCGGTCTGCACCTTCTGTCCCCCCACCGAGAGATGTCCGAGGAAGACGCCGCCTTCGGGGATCTTCAGCCCCGTCTTGATCTCCGTTTTGTCCGTCGCCTCCCGGATTACCGTGTTCGGTTTCGGAACGCGATCGGTCATCCGCCGTTTGAGGTCGCCACCCTCTCTCGGGCTCCGTCCACTCGAGCCGGCCGCGGAGCCGCGTTCCGGGCTGTCCTCGTACAGCACCGCGACGGGCTCGAGGCTCGCGAGGAACTTGTAATCGGCCTCCTCGACCCCCTGTGTTCGCATCGCGCGTCTGGCGTGGATCTCCGTCGCGTCGTCTGCGTGGTACTGCTGGGCGTACTCGAGGCCGGCGATCCGACAGAACAGCGTCTCCCCGTCCGGGTACGGCGCGAGCAGGTACTTCCCGATACGGACGGACGAGCGGTTCCCGCGCGTGACGTACGCCCGCAGGGTCGTGTCGTCTTCGTCCTCGGCGATCCGGAGCCCCTGTGAGACACAGATCGCGCCGATCCCGGTGTCCTCCCCGCGCGGTTCGACTTCGGTCCGCTCGAAGTCGTCGGTCGCCTCGAGGTCGCTATCTGTAAGCGTCGAGTCGTCCCCGTCTCCGGAGTCGTCGCTGGCGCTGTGTTCGCCGAAATCGCCCAGATCACTCATACAGGTGTAATCCCCGGCGTCGGTAAAACGCGTTTCCCTCCCTGACAATCACCGGAGCCGTCGTCGAGCTACGAACGCGGCGGCTGCGAGAACCGTGAGACCTCCAGCGAGGGCCGTAAACCCTGGCACCGTGTCACTGGCGCTGTCGTCGATCGTGACCGTCGTTTCGTGATCTCTGATCGGTGACGGATGCTCGTTCGTGAACGTCACCCCGGACTCCCGGTAGCCGACCGTGGTGTTGTCCGAGGGGGCGTCCTCTCTGACCTCGAGGGTCAGCGTCGCGAAGACGTCCTCACCGACCACGCCGCTTGCGTTCCGTTCGCGCTGTTTTTCGAAGACGACCTCGCCGTTCTCGTCGTCGATCGTCTCCGTCACCGTCTCGACGGTCGCCTCGCCGTCCTCGAGCCAGCCCGCGCCCTCGACGTCGGTCACCTCGAGGTAGTCGGGATCGTAGTCGGCCTGTAGCGTCGCCGACCGGACGCCGACGCCGCCATGTGCCCCCTGGGTCCGCAAGTGGACGTCGACCTCGAGTTCGTCTCCGGGTTCGGCGTCGACCTCCTGTGGGTCGCCAGTGAAAAACGTCACCGTGTCGCCGGCGGCGGCGGTCCCGACGAGGCCGACTCCGAGAAGCGAAACGGCGACGACGGCGACAGTTCCCACGACGACGGCCGTCGTTCGATCCTTCATACTGATAGCTCGAGTGCGATCGGCTCCATCTCGAGGAAGGCCGTCTCGTAGCCCTGGTGGCGGTCGACCTGTGGCGGGGCGGTGACCTCGAGGGTCAGTTCGTCGCCGGCCTCGAGGTCGTCGACTGCCAGCCCGTAGTGGTGGCCGACCTCGGGGTCGAGGGTCTCCCGGACGGTCTCGCCCTCGAGGACCGTCTCGTCGTCCCGTTCGAGGGTCGCCTCGAGGTTCATCTGCGGGAGGACACAGCGGTTGTAGGGGGTCCGTGGGGAGACGAGCAGGTATCGGTCGTCGGCAAACCGCGAACCGGGCTCGAGGACGGTAACGGCGAAGTCGGCGTCGCCGCTCTCGGGGAGGTCCCCGCCGGGTTCCTGAAGCGTGCCCGGAAGCTCGCCCGCGTGTGGAAGCGAGGAGTAGGGGACGTGCGCGTGGTCGTGACCGTCGTCGTGGTCGTGGCCGTCGTCGTGACCGTCGTCGTGATGACCGTGGTCCATCGGCTCGAGTGCGCCCCGCTCTCCCCACTCCTCTTCGGGGAAGTACTCGATCTCCTCTACGAGTTCGCCCAGTTCCTCGAGGGAGAACTCGAACTCGAACTCGAACTCGACGCGTTCGTCGAACCGGCCCTCGAGGTCGCCGGTCAGATCGACCGAAAGCGGTGGGATCGATCCCTCGACGCGGTAGGTGCCGTCACCGTCGAGTGAGACGTTGTCCCCGAAGTGAAAGCCCATCTCCTGGGAGATCATCGTCCAGGGGTTGACCGAGGCGACTTCCTCGCCGTGTTTGTAGACGTCGAAGTCGACGCCGTCTATGGGGACGACAGTGTCGGTTTCGTGGTCCCAGACCGAGACCATCAGGTGGACGTCTTCCTCGGCCGTCGGGTCGTGGCGTTCGACCTCGTTCCCGCTTACGAGCCAGAACGGGTGTGGGTAGGTGTACATCGGCGCGAACGCGTACTCCCCGGCGGTGACGACATCCCCCATGAGCATCTGCTCGCGGTGGGTCGGTCTGTACACCGCCGCTGGCGGGTCCTCGATCTCCGGAAACCCGGGGAGATCCTCGCCGACGTGGTCGGGATCGTCCCCCTCATCGCCGTTCCCGTCGTCCCCGTTGCCCCCCACACAGCCGGCGATCGCGATCGCCCCTCCGATCGCTGCCCCGGAGAGGAGTCGCCGCCGGCTCACGCTCGAGTCGGTCATGCACACTCGTTGACCTCTGAGGGTATTGAACTGCCGGCCACTGGCAGAAAGTGAGGCTATCTCGGTTCGGCGGCAACTTCCGACGACTCGGCTGGTTCGACCGTGGGTGTCTCTATCTACCGTGCAAGCAGCGGACGACCGCGGTCGGCGACCTGACCGGATCGCGGAGACCTGAACGTCACTCGGTACCGGCGTCGTGGTCTTTCTCGACGGTAATTTCGACGTTGTCGGGCTCGATCCCGATCCTGGCGAACTGGGTGCGGACGTGGTCTTTCGCCGCCTCGAGTGCCTGCCCTCTGGTGTCGAAGCCACGTGGCATCGGCGACTCGAAGGCGACCTGGATCTCCCTGCCGGCGACCTCGAGGCTCGAGCCGCCGCTGTCGACCTCGTAGAACTCGTCACAGACCCAGACGTAGGCGGCGTACTCGTCGGGTGCGCCCCGAAACTGTGGGGCGTCCTCGCCGCGCTCGTAGATCGTCCCGGTCAACTCGGTCCCCCCTGCACGGCCGCGAACGAAGAGCATGGGTTAGGTAGGACGGCGACGGGTAAAAAGGGGTTCGTGACAGTGTAGTCTTCACTCGAGTCCCCAGCGGTGGTCGTCGTAGGTCCGGTCCTGGCTCGTCTCGAAGGCGTCCTCGAAGCGCTCCCTGATCGACGCCTTCTCGGCGTTCCCGATACGGGCAAGTTCGTCCGCCTTCTCGACGACCGTCGGCGGGCCACTCGAGATCGCGACGTCCCTGAGCACCTGGTGAGCGATCGCCTCACGGATCCCCGGAGTGCGTGCGAACGCGTAGGGCGTCTCGACGCGATAGAGCAGGTCCGAGCGGGGATCGTAGACGACGAAGAAGGTAACCTCGTAGGCGTCGGCCTCGAGGCGTCGGTCCACGCCGAGCGCGTCACCCCCTTTCGACAGTGGGTAGTCGACCCCGCCACGCGAGCGAAACCAGCCCGAGTAGGTCAGCGCCGATCGGTCACGTTCCCAGCGGTCCCCGTCGACGTCGTCGACGTACTCCCCGACCTCAAGGACGCGTGTAAAGAGGGCGGCGTCGTCCGCCCACGGCGTCTCGATCCCCTCCTTGCCCGCGAGCGTCCGACAGATCACCCGCGTCGAGGGGTTCTTCACGAAGCCGACGAGTGGGATCCCCCGGTCGACGAACTCCTCGACCAGCCGGACGTAGTTCTCGAGGACCGTCGTCGGCCGGGGGTCCTCGAGGAGGAAATCGGCGAGGTCTGGATGCTGGTCCGACCATCGGAGCAGTCCACGAGGGTAGAGCGGGCCGTCGAGGACGAGCAGATCCGAAACGGCGTCGGCGTGTTCTAGGGCGTGTTCGCTCTCGGCGAGGTAGAGCGCGAGCGCGTGGACGACCCCTTCGGCGAACCGTGGCAGCGGCGGGACCTTGATCGCGCGGCTGCGGCTGTACCCCTCGTCGAAGGCGATCCACTCGTCGTGGACCCGTGCCGTGGGGTCGTTCGAGTGGACGGTCGCGACGACGGTCCGGGACCGATGGAGCTCTATGTCACTCGGCGTCGACGCCATCGCCGCTCCCGCGACGTCGACGACCAGTCCGTTCCGAAAGGTCGTCGGATTGATCGTCCCCGCGTCCAGTCCGTGAGCGGTCGGAAACGGCGACTCGATTAGAGCCACGTCCTCTCTGTCGACCCGATGGCGGGAGACCTCGGCGACCGGCTCTATGACCGCCCGCCCGCTATCGTCACGCAGGGGATCGAGAAACGACTCCCAGACCGTCTCGGCGAAGGCCCTGTGGTCGCGCTCGTCGGCACCGTAGTCGATCCGTCGGGCCAGCGCCGCGATACCGTCGTAGTGGACCGGATCGAGGGTCATACCATCGGGAACCGCGGGCACTCCCAAAAGTCCCGCGGTCAGTCGACGGGGTAGACCTCGGTGACGGTCCCGACGCCCTTGCTCCGACCCTCCCGGAAGACGAACTTCTGGCCTTCCTCGACCAGGTACGGCCGGAACTTGAATCGAACGCGGGTCTTCCCGGCATCCCCGGGCAGCAATCGCCCCTCCTCCGGGTAGAAGGCGGCGGCCTCGCCGATGGTCTCGAGGTGGACCACGGGTTCGTAGCCGTCGCCGATCCGGGTGGGATGGTTGAGTACCATCACTTCGGCCTCGAACTCCCTGACGGGCGCTGGTGCCGCGTCGGCCGGCAGGAGAACCATCCCGCGCTCGACGTCGCGCTCTTTGATCCCCTTGAGCGCGATGCCGACGATCCGACCCGCCTGTGCCCGGTCGACGCGGTGGTAGTGCATCTCGATCGAGCGAACCTCGACCTCCTCGAAGCGCCCGTCGGGCATCGGGCCGAGCAGGAGTTCGTCGCCGGCTTCGACCTCACCGCCCATCACGGTCCCCGAGGCGACCGCGCCGACACCCGTGACGGAGTAGCTGCGGTCGACGTACATCCGGAACTCGCCGTCGTCACTCGCGGTCTTCGGTAGCCGGTCGAACAGTTCGTCGAGGACCTCGAGGCCCCCGCCCGTGACGGCGCTCGTCTCGACGATCGGGACGACCGTCTCGCCGATCTCCTCTACCGCGGCGTCGACGCCGTGGCGTTCGATCCGCAGCGGCGATTTGCCGACCTCCCGGAGGAGGCGTTCGACCTCGCGTTCGACCTCCTCGACGCGTTCCTCGCTGACGACGTCGGTCTTGGTGATCGCGACCATCGTCGGCAGGTCGGTCGCGAGCAACACGCCGAGGTGTTCGCGGGTCGTCCGTGTGGGCCCGTCGTCGGCGGCGACGACGAGCAGCCCGTAGTCGAGTTTCTGCCCGACCAGCCCGCGGATCGTCGTCCGCAGCCAGGGCTCGTGGCCGACGGTGTCGACGAACGAGACCAGTCGGTCGGCCTCCTCGACCACCCGTGCACGGTCCTGTTTCCGGTCGGGATTGCGCACCCGGATCGGGCCGTCCCCGTCGAAGCCGTAGACGGCATAGGAGAGGTCCGCCGAGAGCCCGCGTTCGACCTCGTGGGGCTGGACGTCGAGGTAGCCTCGAGTCGCGCCGTCGCCGTCGTCTTCCTCGCCGGTGACCAGCGACCCGATGAGCGTACTCTTGCCGTGGTCGACGTGGCCCGCCGTCCCCACGACCACGTGTTCGTCGTCGGTCTCGAGGACTGACCCGTCCCGTACCCGGGCGACGCCGACTAACCCGTCGCCGGCGCTCCAGGTCTGGACGTCGTCGATGTGGGCGTCGGCTTCCTCGGCCAGAAGTGAGAGAACGTCCATCGATTCGGAGAAGCTGTCGGGGTCGATCCCGGCGAGACCGCCGTCGTCGGTTACCCCGACCACGTAGGTCGCCTCGCCGTCACCGGAGAGAACGCGATGTCGAAGCTGGGCGGCCAGACTCTCCCGCCGTCCGCCCTCGAGGTGGACGTCCCGTGAGAGGCGCTCTTTGAACTCCACGCTCCCACCGTCCCGTTCGCCACGTTCCAGGGCCCGCTCGAGCAAGGCCCGGTCACGGCTCATACCCCTCGGTAGCGACTGACAGGGCAAAAGGCTTCCCGTCGTCCGTCCGCGGCTGTACTGTCGATCATGGACCTGTGAACCCGTGTGTGTCAGACCTGGCGGTACACCGCGTGTCAGCCCGTCCTCTCTCGGGAGGCGGCCCCGTCTGCCAGTACTCGGGAGGCCGGAGCGTGGTGGTTTTTACCCCTCCGGGCACTCTTTGGGCGTATGCAAACACACATCGTTCCGGTCGGCTTCGACTACGACCGGCTGATCGCCCCGCTCGTGCGCGACCAGATCGACGTCGATCGGGTGATCTTACTCGAGGGCGCAGTCGGGAGCGAGGCGAACGTCGAGTACTCCCGTAATCTCTCCCGGAAACTCGAGACCGACTTCCAGAACTTGCTTGGGGCGACGACAGAGCGGTTCGTCTTAGCGGACGTCTACGATTACGACGAGGCCTTCGAGCAGGCCTACGATCTCATCACCGCGGAACTCGACCGGGACAACGAGGTCTGGGTGAACGTCGCGGCGATGCCCCGCACCGTCAGTTTCGCCTTCGCCAACGCCGCCCACTCGCTTATGGTCGAACGCCAGGAGGATCGCGAGAAGATCCACACCTACTACACCGCGCCCGAAAAGTACCTCGAGACGGAACTGGCCGAGGAACTGCGCAAGGGCTCGGCGTTGCTCGAGGCGGTACTCGGTGAGGAAGTCGACGACGGGCGGATCGAACGGCGTCTAGAGAGCGCCCGTGACCTGCTCGCGGAGTTCGACGAGCGGGGGACGACGATCGGCGCGAAAGAGATCGACGGCGATCACATAGTCGAGTTGCCCGTGGCTTCCTTCTCGAACGTCAAGCCCTTCGAGGAGCTGATCCTGTACAAACTCGGGGAGGACGGTGAGTTCGATTCGGTCTCGGAACTGGCGGAGTCACTCGCCCGGGAGTTAAACGAGGAGTACACCGACAGTTTCCGCTCGAAGGTCATCTACAACGTCGATCGGCTGGGGCCCGGCGGGAAAGGCTACGTCGAACGGGAAAAACACGGCAAGTCCTACCGGACGCGGCTCTCACGGATCGGCGAACTGTGGGTGCGGGCACACTCGGGGCGTCAGCCCGAGGATTTCGAGAAGTAAGAGAGGCTATAGTACAGATTTCCGGACAGACCCGGAGTCTGACAGTCAACGTAGACAGAGGGCCGCGAGGAACCGGACGCTGTCCGGTGACGAGCGGCCCGGACACATCGGCAAGTGATGACCAATACTGGCGGCGAAAATCCGCCAGGATTTTCGGCCGACAGTATCAGGCTTTCCGGGCGAACGCGAGGTTTCCGGAGATGTTCTTGATGTAGATCTCGAGGACGTCGCCTTCCTCCGCACCGGGGACGAAGATCGTGTACTCGCCTTTCTCGGCGACGCCGTCGCCTTTGCGGCCAGTACCCGTGATCTCGACGGTGTAGGTCTTGCCCTCTTCGACGGCCTCCTTTTGTTTTTGTTGCTGGCTGCTCGTCGAGCGTTTGGTGACGGGCCGGAACGCACCGCAGGCGTCACAGCGGAGCATGGGTGTGCGGTCCTCACGGACCAGTCGGGTGTCGGGCAGTCCACACTCCGAACAGCGGACGTACTCCTCGACGTAGGCGTCTACCGTTGTGTCGAAGTCACTGCCGGAGAAGTTCCCGTTGTAGCGGCCACTGCCGTCGGAGAGTTTGCCGTTGGTCCCGAGTTCGCGCTGGACGAACCGGTGGAGGTGTTCGTCCTCACGGGAGAGGACGTCGGCGATCTCACCGAGGTTGGTAAACCGCGTGAACGCACCGTCTTTCTGTGGCTGTGCGTCGGGGATCTGGAGACGCGTTTCGTCGCCTCCGATGTCCGGGACGTTCTCCATCGCCCGGTCGAGACTCGATTCGTAATCCATACGCGAGCCGACGGACCCGTGACGTAAATCCGTTCTGCTCTCGGTCTCTCGAGGCGTCGAGTGGCCCGAACGCCGCGGTCGCGCGTTCGCCGGGTGAGCGTTCCGGTCCTCGTCCGGGGGCTTCGCCTCGAGGCGGTCGCCCGCTGTGCCGGTGGGTTCGCCCGAGCGTGTCGAACGTGTTCGGCCGGCAGTATTATTTGGGAGGAGCCCGAACGTCCGACTGACGGGGAATACTTGCTGTCTGCCGTTGGGGGGGTCCATCCGGCACACATCACCCCGTCGTATCATCGGCCCGGAGGTCACCCTGGGTCACGCCCGGACGACCTCCGCCCCTGTTGGTTACCCTGTCAGTTCACAGCCACACCCCCCGGTTCGACGGATATCGCCGACCGAACGGCCGGCAGTATTATTTACTTATAGGGTCAACTCACCAGCGGCGGGGAACACGACCAGTCTGTCGACAGTCTCTGGTCCGATCCACACCACGAGACCCGCCATCAGGGGGCTCCAGTGGCCTTCGGCCACGTCAATAGCCATACTCCCCTTTCGCGGAGGCGACCAGCCTCGAGAGAAACAACGCTCATCTACGGCGAGTCCCAACCAGGGGTATGAACGGGACGACCGTCGCGGGAACGGACGCCGGGTCGGAGCGTGGGCAGGTATGGACGTGAGTAACTACCAGCGTGTGTTCTATCTCGTCGGTATCGCTCTCAACCTCGCCGCGATGGGATACGCCGTCTACACCGACGCGATCATCTACGCCGGAACGTTCGCGTTGATCATCGCGTATCTGACCGTCAGGTACCGGACAGTCGACCGGTTTTCGCCCGGAACCGACGCCAACGAGTAGTCCGTCTGTCGGGTGAAACCTCCCCAGAGTTCGACAATGAGGTGGTTACTCGAGGACGCCCCGGTCGCCGACGTAGGTGACCGGACAGGAAACCGACTGCATGACTTCTTGGGAGGTCGACCCGAAGACGGCCTTCCCCGCGGCGGTTCGACGTCGTCCGCCGACGACGACGCGGTCGGCGTCTACCTCGTCCGCGAGGGAGACGACGCCTTGGCCGTGGTCGCTCACGACGCCCCGGACCGAACAGTCGACGTCGGCGTCCTCGAGGCGCTCGATCAGGTCCGGGATCGGTGCACGCCGGGCGGCGACCTCGTCGGGATCGACGTCGTCGATGCGTTCCTCGAGGTCGAGGTCATCGCGGACGTCCTCGTACTCACTCTCGGTGAAGGCGTGGCCGACTACGACCGACGCCCCGAGCGGTCCGGCAGTCTCGGTGACGACGGTCGCGAGGTCCGCTGTGCGGACGGTGTCCATCGGGCCGACGGCAACAAGGATGGTTTCGATCGCCATGTTCCAGAGAGTTGTTCCCGGGGGGATAAGAGTTCTTTCATGAACAAATGTGTGGTTACCCGTTCCACGCGGCTTTTCTCCCGTGGCGTCGATGGTGACGTATGGACGACCCCGACCTCTCAGGACGGACGGTACTGGTCACCGGCTCCGCGAAAGGCCTCGGCCGGGAGATACTGCTCGCGACGGCCGCACGTGGCGCGACGACGGCGGTTCACTATCACACGAGCGCCGACGCGGCTCGCGAGGTCGCCGAGATCGCACGCGACCGCGGTGTGGCGGCTGTGACGACGGTCCAGGCTGACGTCACCGATCCCGACTCCGTCGACGGACTCTTCGCCGCGGTCGAGTCCGAACTCGGGAGCGTCGACGTTCTCGTGAACAACGTCGGCGACTTCGCCCCCGCCCACTGGGAGGACCTCGACTTCGAGACCTGGAACCGCGTTCTCGAGACGAACGTGAACGGCACCTATCTGTGCTCGAAACGCGCCCTGGGACCCATGCGCGAGAACGGCTTTGGCCGGATCGTCAATATCGGCTACGCCTCCGCGGAGAACGCCCTCGTGAGCCCGAAGAACTTCCCGTACTTCCTCGCGAAGACGGGCGTCATCATGTTCACCCGAATGCTCGCCGCCGACACCCGGGACGACGGGATCACGGTAAACGCCGTCTCACCGTACGTCGTCGAAAACTCCGATGAGTTCCCCGACGATCTCCCACGGGGTCGACCCGCGACCTTCGAGGACGTCACCCGTCCCGTCCTCTTTTTCGCCGATCCCGAAACCGAGTACGTAAGCGGGGAGAACCTCGAGGTCGACGGCGGCTGGTTGCCCGAGACGGTTTAGCCGAGTGGCTGGTAGTAGGGGATCGGCGGGTGTGGGAGCGGGAGGCCGAGGATCGCCAGCCCGTGTTGCAGCGGGATGTACCCGAGGACGATGAACGCAGCGCCGAGGACCCGGTGGATGCGCAGCCGCGTCTCGAGGCTCATCGAGCCGAACGCCGTCCCGTAGAGGAAAAGCGACGGGATCGTTCCGACACCGAGTGCGGCCAGTGCGCTCGCGCCGGCGACCGGCGACCCGAGGATGAGGGCATAGAGGTACGCCGGGTAGGTGATCGGACACGGGAGCAGGCCGTGGGCCCCGCCGAGTCCGGCGATCCGGACCCCACCGACCCAGTCGTCGACACGGGCGAGCAGTCGCGCTTGCAGGCCCGCGAGGACGGGTCCGAGAACCGGGATCTCGAGACTGCCGCCCACGCCGCCACGGCCGGTGAGGTAGCTCACCCCGATGGCGATGATGACGATCCCGACGAACGTGGCGAGGACCACGTGGACGTCGGTCATGATCACGGTGATCGTCTGTGGGGTCACGAACACGAGCATACCGATGAGCCCGAACAGCCCACCCAGGAGTGTGTAACTCGCCGTCCGCCCGACGTTGAAAAGCGCGTGCTGGCGGACTTGCCTGAGGGTCAAGACGTCGCGTCTCGACTCCTCGCTCGCACGCAGTCGGTCGGCGTAAGTCGTCACGAGCGGCCCACACATCCCGAGACAGTGGGCCCCGCCGAGTAACCCGATCAGGAAGAACACGCCCAGGCTCAGCGGTTCGACACTCGCCGGGTCGAGTGCGGCATCGTGACAGGTCTCGAGGAGTCCGATCATTCCCACTCGGACACCACTGTCTCGAGGTCGTCGGTCACCCGGTTTACGTCGGGTGAGTCGTCCGTGTACGCCCGTTCGATGTAGCCTCCGGGGTTGACGAGGGACGTCACCGTGATGTGGTTGAAGTCGTACTCCACGTCGCCACCCACCCGTTCGTAGCCGATTCCGAGGTCGTCGGCGACGACCGCCTCGGCTTCCTCGTCGCTTTCGGGACGCAAGTAGTGCCAGTTACCCGCCTCGAGGTTGACCCCCATCAGGTCCGCGTTCGCCTCGAGTTCCTCGGGGGTGTCCCGTTCGGGGTCGAACGTGATCGCGAGAAACCGGACGTCGTCGTCGAGGCCGTCGTCGATGAGTTCGTGTTGGATCGACGCGAGCGCGGTAAAAAGTGTAACACACTCGGCCGTACAGTAAGAGTAAAACGCAGTACAGATCAGACACTCGTCGTCGATTTCGGCCGTATCGACGGTCGTCTCCGCGAGTGGGTCGTACAAAGCGAAGTCCGGGAACGGTTCGGCGTATGCGGGATACGCCAGGTCGCCGCTGTCGGTTGGCTGGTCCTCGGGGAACTCGAGGACGGTTTCGCCGGTTTCGTCCCCGCGTATCACCCCGGTCAGACAGCCAGCGGTTCCGGCGAGGGCTCCGGTTGCCGCGACAGCCGTGAACGTTCGTCGGTTCATCACTCGTCTCGATGGACGCGAAAGCCAAGAGGGGTCTGGTTTGCCCGTCGAAACCCCCCGTTGGTCCGGGGGGTCCCACGGGGCGGTTTCGTCGGTCGGACCAGACCGCATATACCCGCGTAGCCACAACTCCCGCTATGACTCGACGCGACCACGACCGTGAGAGTGGGACGACAAGACGCGTGTTCCTCGTCGGCAGTGGGGCGGCCGGCCTGGCTGCCCTCGCCGGCTGCCTCGGTGAAGACGACGTCCCCGACCCGATCACGCTCAGCGATCATAGCTGTGAAATGTGTAACATGGTTATCAACCAGTACAACGGGCCGGTCGGGCAGGCGTTCTACGACGACATCCACGACGTCGTCGACGACGACAGAGACGAAGACGACCCGGCGTGGTTTTGCAGTTCGACCTGTACCTACGAGTTCGTACTCGACCGGGAAGACGGCGGGCACGACCCACAGGTCATCTACCTGACCGACTACTCCCGGGTCGACTGGGAGGTCGTCGAGGAAGAACGGGAGGCCGGCGACGAGACCGTCGTCGACACCTACATCTCCGCACACCTCGACAGCGAGAGCTTCGCCGAGGTCACCGACCTCACCCTGGTCGCCGACAGCGACCTCGAGGGGGCGATGGGGGCCTCGATCATCGGCTTTTCGGACTCCGAGGAGGCGGGGTCGTTCCTCGAGGAACACGGCGGGATCGAACTCGAGCACGGCCAGATAGATCGGGACGTCCTCTCGGGGCTGTAGGCAGCCGACCCCGTCGTTGACGAAAGTAGCGCCACCGACGAACGGGGGGGCCGTCACGGTTCCGTCCGAGAGTATATCTACTGACGGGCAGAAACGTCAGGGGTATGTACGACTTCGTTGTCGTCGGCGTCGGCCCGCCGGGGGCACGCTTTGCCCGCCGGGCCGCCGAGGACGGACGGGACGTGCTCGCCCTCGAGTCGGGGTCGGTCGGCGAGCCACTGGCCTGTTCGGGCCACGTCAGCACGGACGTCTGGGCGTATACCGGCTCGGGTGCCCGCGAGGAGCTGTTGCAAAACGAGATCTCCGGTGCCCGCTTTCACGTCGGGGGTCCCTCGAGAAACGGTTCGACGGCGGCCGATGGGCCCAACGGCGACGCCCGCGACACCTACCCGTTTTACAAGCAGGGGGTCGTCTCGAACGTGATCGATCGGGTCGGCCTGGACCGCTATCTCGCGGAACTCGCCCGGGAGGCAGGTGCGGACGTACGTGACGGACACACCGTCACCGAGATCCGCGAACACCGTGATCGGGTCGAGGTGACTGCGAAAGGTCCCGACGGCACGGAGACCGTCGAGGCGAAGCTGGTCGTCGGCTGTGACGGGCCGCGCTCGCGGGTCCGTGAGGCCCTATCGCTCCCTGATCCCGACGAGTTCCTCCACGGCGTGCTCGCCTTCTCGGCGGAAGACGACGACGGCGACTTCGTGGACGTCCACCTCACCGCCCCACGATTCTTCGCCTGGCGTATCCCCCGCGGGGAAGCGGGCGTCGAGTACGGCCTGGCCGCCCCGCCGGGTGTACAGGTGAACAGACACTTCGAGGACCTCGTCGACGGCTACGAAATCGACGTCGCCCATCGCTGTTCGGGGACGATCCCGATCGGGCCACCCGACGGCGTCACCTCCCGTCGGGGCTTCCTGATCGGTGACGCCGCCGCCCAGACCAAACCCTTCACCGGCGGCGGCATCCTCTATGGGATGACCTGTGCCGACCACGCCGCCCGCGTGGTCGACCCCGACCGGCCGCGGACGCTCGCGGCCTACGAACGGGCCTGGCGGGAGGACCTAGAGCGTGAGATCAGACTCGGCAGCTGGCTCCGACGGGCCTACTCGCTCCCCGAGCCGATCCAGCGGGTGGGGCTGCGGGCGCTCTCGGGGGAGATCGGCGTCCACATGGACCGGCCGACCTCCGTGTTCAGCAAAGCGCACCTGAAAGCGACGTTCGGGAACTCGAGGGGGTGATCAGTACTCGGGCAGCCGATCCGATCGCTCGGAGCCGTCGACGAAGGGGAGTTCGGTCCGCTCGACCGGCACGTCCTCGCCCTCGAGGCGCACCGTCAGCCCATCGTCCTCGAGGCCCCACTCGAGGAGCGCGAGCGCGATCGGTTTCTCCAGAACGGGACTCACCGCACCTCGAGTGATCTCGCCGACGGCCGCGTCGCCGGCGAACACGGCCGCACCCGCCTCGGGTGCCATCCCGCCCGCTACGGAGAGACCGACGAGTCGGCGACTCGGCTGGCCGACGTTCTCGACGCGGGAGACGACCTCCTGGCCGACGAAACAGCCCTTCTCGAAGTCGACGGCGTTCCGGAGACCGAGGACGTTCGGGATGGTGCCCTCGAGTTCGCTCTCGAAAAGCGGCGAGCCGGCCTCGAGGGTGAGCGTCTCCCAGGTGCGGTAGCCGAAGGGGGCGGCGTTTCCTCCCTGGGTCTCGAGGATGTCGTAGACGTCCGGGGCCTCTCGGCAGGCACAGATGACCTCGTAGCTCTCCTCGCCGGCCAGCGCGTCCGTACGGATCACGGTCACGCCGGCGTCGCCCATCGAACCACGGACGAAGGCGTACCGGCGGTCGGGCGTCGCCGAGCCGTTCAGCACGCCCGCGACTTTCTCGGTCGCCTGTGGGCCGTGGACACCGAAGACGGCGAAGTCGTCGGTCGCGGCGGTGATCTCGACGTCCTGGATGAAGACCTTCTCGGACCACTCTTCGGCCAGCGGCTCCGCCCGGTCGGGCGGGGTGAGCATGATGAGACGCTCGTCGGCGTTGTAGATGTAACACTCGAGGTCGACCCCACCCTGTGGGTCGAGGACGAGGGCGTAACAGCCCTCGCCGTCCCCCTCCGGGACGGGGTTGGTGACGACGTTGTCGACGTACTCGAGGCGGTCGTCGCCGGTGACGAGTACGACCCCGTAGGCGGGTTCGAACAGTCCGGCGCCGTTTCGCACTGCCCGGTGGGCGCGTTCCGGGCGACCGTAGTGTTCGACGACTCGGCGGCCGGCGCGTTCTCCGAACGTCGCGCCGTGTTCGGCGTGGATCGACTGGATTGCAGTCATAGCTAACACAGGGGCGTCGATCCTCTCAGGGGTTTCGGTGTCAAAACGGGATCCGTCTGCGGAGCCAGTCGGTCAGTGACTCCCCGTCTTCGTCGTCTCCCGGCCGGTCCGGAATCACGCGCTCGTCGGGTTTGATCAGGGTCCGGCCGTCGCCGTTCTCGACGACGATGAGGCCGTCGTCTTTCAGCGCCGAGAGGGCGTCCTCTAACTCGTCGATCCCGGCGGAGACGGCAGCCCGGAGTTCGAAGACGGTCATGCCCTCCTCGGCCCGGTCGACGAGCGCATCGAGTACCGCTACCTGTGTCGGGTCACGGTCCCGGTACTCGCGTTTCGCTTTCATCCGGGCTAGTATTCGAGGACCCGGGGTTTGATGTTTGTCGTTTCCTTCGCCACGAGCGGTACGTTTTTTAGGTCAGGGAGGATGAATACGCCTGATAATGGGTCTTCGATGTTCGCTCATCGGGCACGATTTCGGCGAGCCCCAGGTCGAGAGAGAGCGCCAAGAGCGGGGCAGTGAGGTGGTCGTGACCGTCCGGGAGTACGAGGAGTGCTCGCGCTGTGGCGAGAAACACATTACAAGCGAGAGCACCGAAGTGACGACCCTCTCGACGGAAGCGGGTCGACCGCCCGAAGAACCGGCCGAGGCCGCGGGGGTGGTCGACGACGGCACGGACGGGTCTGACCCGGCCGACGACGCCGAACTCATCGAAGACGACGCCGAACTCATCGAAGACGACGCCGAACTCATCGAAGACGACGCCGAACTCGTCGAGACCGAGACGGAAGCCATCGAGGACGCCGGGGGGATCGAAGCGGCCGACCGTGACGACGGCGGGGTGGGGACGGCCGACGGGGCCCCCGAGGTTCCGGTCGACGGGACCGGCGAGCCGGTCACGGACGACGCCGAGATCCTCGAGGGGACGGAGGCCTCCGGGGTCGACCGCCAGCACGGCGAGTGGCCCGACTCGAGCGACGTCGGCCCGCCGGCCGGGGCCGAGAAACAGCCGCCAGCGTGGCCTGAGTCTTCGGACCCGGAGGCCGCCACGCCCGCCGACTCCGGTGTGGAGGCCTCGAGCGACGTCCCCGTCGACGAGGAGGCCGGGGAGCCGACGCCCGAGGAGGACCCCATCGAGACGGGAACCGGGATCGCAAGCGCCCAGTCGGTGCCGGCACCCGGGGCGGGGGGCCGACGCGACGACGTCGTGGCGGAGTTTTTCTGCCCGAACTGTGGGTTCGTCGCACCCGGCGACCGGGGCTCGTTGCGTGCCGGCGACATCTGCCCGGAGTGTCGGAAGGGGTATCTCGGCGAACGGGAGCTAGCGCCCGCCGAGAGACGGCGGGGCACACGCGAGAGCGATGAAAAGAGGTAAACGCGCTCTCGTGTACCATCGATCCATGAAGGAGTACAAGATGCGTCGCGGCGAGTACCTCGAGGAACGAATCCCCGATATGGAGTCTACAGTCGAGGAGTACTTCGGCCCGATCGCGGGGACCGAAGAGTACAAGGGGAGTGACCTGTTCGTGATCGCGGAGCCGGACAATCCCGTCTTCGAGCGCATCGTCGTCGGCACCGTCGAGTACTCCGGGAAGAAGGACAAACTCGGCGTGGAGTTCTACGAACGTGACCCGACCGAACTCGGCCCCGACGAACTCGAGGCCGCTGCCGACGCCGTTGACGCGAAAAACGACTTCCTGCTCGAGGCGACCGGACGGGACGCGAAGGCCCGCCGGGACTCGCTGAAACGCTCCGTCGAGGACGACCCGGATCACGATCTGTAACCCGCCCGTCGAGCCGAAACCGGCCCCGGATCCGAAACCGTTATGCGCCAGAGCTCACAGGTCTCGAGTGATGAACCTCGAGGAATTTCTCGTGGCGACGGGGAGTGCCCACGTTGGCTTTACACTCATCGTCGTCACCCACGCCTACTACACCGGCCGCCGCCTCGGGAAGTGGCCCCTCGCGACGCTTATATTCGGTCTCGCCGGCGTCGCCGCGTACTTCTTCTACGATCGGGACGTCGGCCTCGAGTGATCAGGGGCCGAGTACGGCTTCGAGTGCGTCCATCGTCCGTTCGACCGCTTCCATGCGGGCGTTGTGCCCCATGTGTCCGATCCGGAGGACGTCCTCTTCGAGGCCGTACAGTCCCGTCGAGAGCACAACGCCGTGGTCGTCGTCCAGTCGTTGCTGTACCTCGAGTGCCCGGCC
>LFCJ01000964.1_pt1 | contig 19158 bp, 28 predicted proteins | sample 643141 | NCBI WGS metagenome assembly LFCJ01 (sample SAMN03766243, study PRJNA286221) | soda lake metagenome | biome: soda lake; feature: Kulunda steppe; material: water; isolation source: sample B1-Br-g2 brine of Lake Bitter-1 | place: Russia: Kulunda steppe | collected 2010-07
ACACTCACACTCAGAGGTACACACGCGCGCCCGCAGGTGGTGCAGCTGCAGCTGGAGGTCGTGGCCGCGCACCAGAAGCTGGAGGTGTACCGCCACGCCGGCGCCGGCCCCTCCCAGCTGTCCGGCCTGGTAGACGGCATGGCAGCAGATGCGCAGCGCCAGCTGCAGCAGCTGCAGGAGCAGCAGCTGCAACAGCAGCAGGAGCTCGGGCTGTATGGGGGCGGTCCCGCTGGCCTGGCAGCGGGTGGGATGCCTGGAGGCGCAGGCATTTCGAGCGGCGCCTTTGGCTTTGACCCCAGCTCCACGCCCGCTGCCGGTCCCAGCGGTGCGGTTGGGCTGGCGGCGGGCAGTGCTGCAGGCGGGGCATCTGGGGAGGTCTTTGGTCTCAATCCAAGCTCAGCACCCACAAGTGCTGGGCCCAGCGGTGCTGTTGGGCTGGCAGCAGGCGGTGCTGCGGGTGGTACGTCAAGCAGCCCCTTTGGCCTCTTTCCAGGCTCCGCGCCCGGTGCCGGGCCCAGCAGTGCAGCTGGGCTGGCGGCAGGCGGCGCTGCGAGTGGGGCATCTGGGGAGGCCTTTGGCCTGGCAGCAAGTGGCGGCGCGGGCGGCCTGATGCCTGGCTTGGCCCCAAGCCTTGCGACCGGCGGCGCTACTGGGCTTGCTGCTGGTGGCACCGCGGGCAGCCTGACGCCTGGCCTCGCTGCCGGCGGCACCGCAGGCAGCCTTGCTCCTGGTCTCGGCTCTGGCCTTGCTGCTGGTCTCGGCACTGGCCTTGCTCCTGGTCTCGGCTCTGGCCTTGCTGCTGCTGGCGGCCGAGCTGCCGGCGGAGCCCCTGGACTTAGCGCTGGCCTGGCGGCAGGCGGCCTGGCACCTGGTCTCTCCCCAGGCCTGGCTGCTGGCCTTGCTCAGCATCAAGGTATGGCTGGTGTGTGCATGTGTGTGGTGCGTCGCGAGTGTGAGGTTGCATGCGTGTGGTGTGTCGCGAGTGTGAGGTTGCGTGTGTGTGGTGTGTTGCGAGCGTGAGGCTGCATGTGTGTGTGGTGCGTCGCAAGTGTGAGGTTGCATGTGAGTGTATGTTTGCGTGTACTATGTGTGGTGAGGGGGAGGGGCGCATGTGGGTGGGAGTGGAGCGGCGCAGCTATGGAGATGGACTCTCTGCTGCAAAGCATGCTCTTGCAACCAGGCCCCGCCACACGGCCCTGCACTGAGGGCGCGCACGCTTTTGCAGCAACATCGCGCCACAAAACCCTGTGTTGCAGGCGTGCGTGCTCTTGCCACGAGGTCCAACCACACAACGACCCTGCAGTGCAGGGCACGCACGCTCTCGCAGTGATGGCCTGCGGGTGCTGACCCTTGACCTTGCGGCTATTGTGGCTGGGCTCTGTGTCCGGAGCTGTGTGTGTGCCGTACTGTGTGAGCTGCATGAGATGCTCTGGCCCTTTGGCCCTGAGGTTCGGCTCCCCTCGGCCCCGAAGCTCAGACCCCCTTGGCTTTGAGGCTCAGATCCCCTTGGCACCGGGGGCTCAGACACGGAGCCAGGGCACTCGGCCAATGACACCATCTTCTTGGCCCAGCGGCTGCTGCTGCTGCTGCTGCCGCTGCCACTGCCGTGTGGCAGTGCACCCCTGCGAGTGTGTACATTGACTCTGGGCCACTGTGCACGGTTGATGACACCATCCCCTCGGCCCAGCTGCTGCCGCTGCCGCTGACGTGTGGCAATGCACTCCTGCGATTGCGTGCACCTCCCTGTTTGTACGTGCACGTGCCCACCCCTGCGTACGGGCGGAGCGTCAGTTGCGTGCGTGTGCGCCTGCGCTGCGCAGGTGCGGTGCCCGGCAGCGCATACGGCGACCGCCGCCTGGACGCGCACAAGAGCGAGCAGGAGGTGCGGGTGGAGCTGGCGCAGCTGCGCGAGGTGTGGCACGCGGACCAGCAGGAGCTGGCCAAGCTGCACAAGGTGCTGGCAGTGGAGTCGGGGCAGACGCTGGAGGCCAAGGCTGCGATGGAGGAGACGCACCGGGAGATGGACCGGCTGCGGCGGGACTTGCACGAGCAGCTGCACGGCATGCGGCGCGAGCTGGACCGCAAGGACGAGCGCATCCGCAAGCTGGAGCTGCAGCTACGGGGCGCATACAGCGGTGTGAACCGCGCGCTGCGGTCCAGCCACGTGCGCGAGTCGCGCTCCACCAGCGCGCCGGACGACCTGAGCGAGCTGGGGCCGCACCAGAACATCCTGGAGCTGCACATCAGCGACGCGGCGCTGGAGGAGGGCGCGCTGGGCAAGGACCCGTCTACGTTCTTCACGTTCGACTTCTTCATGCACGACACGCAAGCCACCCCGGTGGTGGCATCCAGCAGACCCCAGTTCAACACCCTGGTCCAGGTGAGGCTAGCGGGCTGCTCTGTGCAGCGCACGCTCAGTGAGAAGCGCGCCTGCTGTCCTGTGTGCGCTTGGGAAGTGGGGTGGTTTGGGAGAGAGGGGGGGGGGGCGGCCTCCCCGGCAGGAAGTTTGGACAGAAGGCAGGAGCGCAGAGGCTGCTTGGCCAGTGCGTGCGCTTGTCTTAGTTAATGTGTGTTTTTTTGGGTGTGCCAGCGTGCGCAGAGGCTGCACAGTCTGATGCACTTTGGGACGCGCAGCGCAGCCATGTGCGGCACTCATTCTGTGTTCCTCTGCCCCTCTGCCCCTCTGCTCTGCAGTATGTCGTTGACAACGACCTGTTCCTGCTGGATTACTTGGACACCCACATCATGGAGCTGGAGCTCAACAGGTGGGGCACACAGGCTGCGCATCCCCCCTTGGTACGCGGCACCCCCGAAGCAGAGGCGCCCCTCCAGGAGGTGCCTCTGCAGGGCATGCCGCTGCGAGGCGCGCCTCTTCAGGAAGTGCCTACCCGCCGCTGGGCATCTGCTTCTGCAGGGCATGCCGCTGCAGGAGATGCCAAGCCGTGTCCCTGCCTTCCTGCTATGCACAGCCTCCTGCACGCAGACCTGTGTATGGAGCCCACCCACGCAGTCGCTGCCGTTCATACCCGCCTCCTCACCGCAAGCCATATTGCCCGTGTGGCTTGATTTAGCTCAGCTTGTCGTGCAGCGCCGGCTGGAACACTACCTCCCGTGCATGCACGCATGCTCAGCACACGCCAGCTGGAACACTGCCTCCCGTGGGCGCATGCATGCTCAGCACACGCCAGCTGGGGCATGCCACCCCCCCCCCTTGCCCCCCGCACGCACGCTCAGCGGCTTTGCTCACGCTTACTCCTCCACGCAGGGCGCGCGGCTGGGATTACGACGCCGTAGGGGTGGCGCGTCTGTCTCTGCGCCAGGTGCGGCCCCCAGGGTCAGGCGAACCCCTTACCCTTTTAAGGCCCATACCCATACCCATACTCATACTCATACCCATACCCATACCCATACCCATACCCATACCCATACCCATAAATAAGGCCCTGTGCGGCTCCTGTTTCCGCGTGTCCCTGCTGTGGATGGGAGCACTGAGTGGCTCCTATAGCTGCGCCCGCACAAACATGCCCACACGCTGATTTACACCCACATGTACACACACACACAGTGTTCAATGCCCGAGCCGCATCAGCTGTGCTGCCCTGCAGTAATGTATGAGGTGCCTCGAGCCCAGGTATCCTGCTACCCTGCTGGTCAGGCAGCACACACAGGCACACGCTTCATGTGTGCACGCAGATGAACACAAACTCACCATTCACACACAAACACTGACATCATACGTCTGTGACATATGCGTGTGTGCACACTTGCACGCATGCCCACGCACATTTATGCGCACCGCTGCTGCTGCGCAGGTCATTGAGGACCTGGAGGTGGGCGCCGCACTAGGGCCCTCGCACGCGTACCACCACGCCGACGTCGTGGGCGCCGACGGGCAGCGCGTCGGCCGCGTCCGCTATGGCTTCACCTTCCGCCGCCCGCTGGAAAACCTGCTGCGGGAGTTCAAGGCGCAGGTGCGCTTGGCAGCGTGTGTGCACGAGCGTGTGTGTGTGTGCTCTGCAGGAGCCCGAGGCACAAGTACGTGTGGCATTGTGTGTGTATGTGTTGCATTGTGTGTGTATGTGTAGCATTGTGTGTGTATGTGTGGTATTGTGTGCATGTGTGGCATTGTGTGTGTATGTGTGGCATTGTGTGTGTACGTGTGGCATTGTGTGTATGTGTGGCATTGTGTGTGTATTTGTGGCATTGTGTGTGTACGTGTGGCATTGTGTGTGTACGTGTGGCATTGTGTGTGTACGTGTGGCATTGTGTGTGTGTATGTGTGGCATTGTGTGTGTACGTGTGGCATTGTGTGTGTATGTGTGGCATTGTGTGTGTATGTGTGGCATTGTGTGTGTATGTGTGCTGTGGGAGTCTTAAGGTGCAGGTGTGCACAGCTGTTGGGATGTGTGAAATCATGCCGGCAGTGTCCATTTGGGCTGCCCTCGCGAAACAGGCAGCTGGCGTGCGCAGATGTTGCATGTCTAGACTTCACATGCGTGCCTTGGAGCCTCTGTCCTGGAGCATGGAACCCTGCCTATCGGGGCCGCACCCTTCTTGCCATGGTTGTATGTGGGCGTAAGCATGCCTTGCATGGTATGGACGGTGGGCTGTGCTTGTCTGCATGGAAGGCACAATTTTGCTTTTGGATATGCCCAGCTTGCGCTCCCTGGCCGGTGTGCCCTTATCTTCTTCACACACCTCTTCACACGCTCTTGCATGATGTGCATCTCTTCACACCTCTTCACACGCTCTTGCATGATGTGCATCTCCTCACACACCTCTTCACACGCTCTTGCATGATGCGCATCTCTTCACACACCTCTTCACACACTCTTGCATGGTGTGCACCTCTTCACACGCTCTTGCATGGTGCGCACCTCTTCACACGCTCTTGCATGGTGTGCACCTCTACACACGCCTTGCGCCCACTTATCTTGCATGGCATGGACGGCGCGCCTGCAGGTCCGCACGCAGCGCAGTTCCGAGCCCGACCCACGCGACCCCGCCACCAGTGCTGTGGCGTTGGCCATGTCCGACCCCAACAAGGCCTCCCATATAAAGGCCATCGTCACGCGCTGCGAGCAGCTGTGCCTGCCAGGTGCGTGTGGCGCAATCGCACCGAGGCCGAGGTGTTGCGCTGCCAGCAGCTGCGCCTGCTGGATACGTAGCGCTCTGACAAGCCTTTTGGCAGCCCTAACAATGGTCATCTGCACATCCGCGTGCGTGTGCCACTGATTTTATGTAGCTCCTTGCGCTGCAAGCACCTACACCTGTTGGGTGCTGTCTGCTATCAAAACACACCGGCACCCGGGGCCTTACATGCTAGCACTTACGTAAGGCACACACACACACACGCCCGCGCATGACGCGCAGCACTCATTCACCAAAACAACACGTGCAAACGCGCATGCGCCTGGATGCGTGCTGTTGTGCAGGTGGGGCAGGCCCTCCGGCACGCCCCTATGTGTGGTACCGCTTCCCCGGCCACAGGGACCCCCGCACTACCCGCGCGGAGCATGGGTCCAACCCGCTGTTCAGGTGCAGCCGCCCGCACCTCTGCCCTGCATGCTTGACCCCCTCCATCCAAGCACCCCTATGCCAGCATGGTGGTCCATCAGAGCATCATCGTGCGCATCCCCTGTGCATGGTGGTCCAGCAAAGCAACCCGTATGCCAGCATTTTGGTCCATCAAAGCATCAACGTGCGAATCAGAGCAGCCGAGTTGGTCCTACTAAGTGGACCGCAACAATGAACCATAACAGCATGAGTGGTACTTTCTCCACACAGATCCCATCAAGCATAATCGTTGCCACTGGGACTTCTGTGCCCCACTCCTGCTGCTGCACCTAATGATGATGGTGATGATGATGATCATGATGGTCCCCTGAGCCCCTTGCTACTGTATTGCTACTGCTGCGGCAGCGGCGTTGCTGCATGCAACATTACCCCCACTAACCTGGCTCGCCCCTGCCGCTGCCGCCTCTCTGATCCACTGGAATTCATTTCTGCAGCCATGCTTGTGTGTGTCAGTGCACATATGCGCCCTCAGCACGTGCTCTCAGCACGCCACATGCCCTCAGCACGCCACATGCGCATGAGCCTGACACCCAAAGTTGACCCAGCCACCACAAGCCGCTGGCTTCCCCCCACGCGCAGTGACGAGGCACTGTGGCTCATCTCCCGCACACCCGCGCTGGAGGCGTCGCTGCGCACGCGCCAGCTGGAGGTGGTGGTGTTTGACGATGCGGGCGGCGAGGACCCCATGCTCTCGATTGTGGGCGTGGCGCACGTGCCCTTGGAGGGCCTTGCACAGGTGTGGGCCCGCCCGCTGTCGTAGCTGCGGGTCTGCCGCGCCAGATTTGGTTGCAGGCCTGCCGCGCCAGAGTGTTTTGAATCTTCCGTTTGAGGTGTGTCCGACCGCGCCCTTTGCTGGATGGCCTGCAAGCGCGGCGCGCCTGCGCTTGGTCACGCAAACAAGCAAACACACTCGCACCCACAAGCACACGCACGCGCACACGCATGCAAGACTCGCACGTGTGCGCCCCACGCTGCGCAGGGCATCCCCGTGGACGGCACATTCGGCCTCACCCACCCGGTGACCAAGGAGGCCACTGGCGCGGTGGTTATGGGCTTCGCCTGGGCCAACCCCCTTGCCATGGGCCGCGGCCATGCAGCCGCAGCCTCCGCGGCTGCCGCTGGTGCTTTCGTGGGCGGCCCAAGGGGTGGGGGGGCCTTTGGGATGGGCGGCACGGGTGCGGCGGGGCTGGCGGGCCACCAGGACGCGGATACAGGTGAGGCGCTGCTTGCTGGGGTGTGGTGGACGGGGTTGGTGGCGCTGCTGCTGGGGTGTGGGCGCAAACCAGGCTGGGTGGCACTGGGTTTAGACACTGATGGCGCACGGGATGCTGGCACTGGGCGTGGACACTGATGGCGTACGGGATGCTGGCACTGGTTGTGGGCGTTGATGGCGTACGGGATGCTGGCACTGGGTGTGGGCGCCGATGGCGCACGGGGTGCTGGCACTGGGTGTGGGCGCCGATGGTGCACGGGATGCTGGCACTGGGCGTGGGTGTGGGGGAGGCGAGGGTTGGGTAGAAGGCCTGGGCCCGAAGGGGGGTGGGGATGGTGCTGGTGCTGCAGAGACGTGGACACAGAGGTTGCACACGCAAAAGGAGTGGGGTTGCTGCCTGGGTGCAGCAGGCTGCACGCCGGGCGACGCACACCGCCGCTTGCTTGTGTGTTGTGCGAAGCACCCGTGGCGCTCTTCATGCTGCGTGCGCTTTGCCGCTCATGTGTAGCTGACCTGTGGGGGCTCTTGCGGTCACGACCTTTGTACCGCACCCCATCGTCCGCTCTGCCCAGCTTTGGCTCCCCTGGATTGCGTTGCACCTTCGCACTTGGACCCAATGCCAAAATTCAGTGTATGTGTATGTTGCACGGGCGTGTGGCGGCGGGCGCAGGGCTGGCCGGCTTCGAGGGCGAGGAGCTGCGGGAGGTGGGGCGGCCGCGGCCCCCAATGATGGGCAGCGCTGCGGCAGCGCCCTCCAGCTACGCGGCCCAGCCGCTGCCCCTGCAGCCACAGCAGCCACGAGGCTACAGTACAGGGCACGGGGGCTATGGTGTGGGGCAGGCAAGCTATAGACAGCCAGGCTATGGGCCAGGGCATGGGCATGGGGGCTATGGGCCAGGGCAGGCCGGCATGGAGATGGGCAGGGGAGCTGATGGAGGTCCTATGAGGAGCGCTGCAGGAGTGGGGCCCAGCAGCCTGCAGACGCCAGCGATGCAGGGCGGGCAAGGGGGCGGTCTCTTTGGGGGGGTGCAGGGGGCCGAGCCGCATGGCCTGCATCAGCAGCAGCAGCAGCAGTGGGGTACAAATGTGTTTGAACAGCACAACGCGCACGCGCAGCAGCTGCTGGAGGAGCAGGCGCTCGCGCAGCGGCGGCAGCAGCAGCAGCAGGGGCAGCAGGGGATGGCACTGATGGGGCTAGCAGGGCAGCAGGGGCAGCAGGTGATGGGCCTTGCTCCTTCGGGAGGCCTGAGGGGTGGGCTGGGACTCGGGCAGCATGCGGGCCCTACCCAGGGCGTGCAGCCGGGGGTGGGCTCCTACGGGGGAGTGGAGCATGCGCCCCCACCAGGCAGCTTCCCGCGTGGCCTGCAGCAGCAGCCGCTGCAGCCGGCATACGCGCCGGGGATGCCGATGGGAGGAGGGGCAGCAGGAGGCCCTGGGATCCCTCGCGTGCCCACCAACAGGTTTGGGCCGCCACCGCCGCCGGCAATGGGCAGCCCCAGCCACATGGACTACGGTGGCGCAGCCTCTGAGATCAGCTCCCCTGCTCCGAGCCTCACGCCTGCAGGTCCGTGTGCGGCGTGCTGAATGCGCGCACAAGCTCGCGTGCGTCGGCAGGCCTCTGAGTGTTTGGTGTGTGTGCATGCACGTGCTCCCTCATGCGCGCCCTTGACAGCCCTGAAGGCCTGCCTACGCAAGCGGTCTGCAGCCAGCTGCACGCCTGTGCTGCCAGCTGCAGTGGAGGCAAGCCTCGCGCGCGAGCCTGTGTGTGTGTGATGCCCCAGGCTCTGGCGCATACCATACCAAAAGGCACCCTGCTGGTCGCCAGCGCTGTGCAGCCACAGAAGGGAAGGGTGGGGGCAGTGTGTGCCTTCGCTTTACCACGTGACAAGGCCGTGGCTCCGAGTTTGGAGCACACACCCTGTTTGAGGTGGGCATGCTGACAACACACACACACTCGCAGACAGTGAGCACACGCAAAGTCACCCACAAGACCTTAGGGTAATGCACACCCAAGAAAGGCGTGCATACACATACTGTGATGTGACACGCACACATACTTGCGTAAACACACGTGCACACAACATGCGCGTATGCATTTCGCGCGTACACGTGCACACATTCACACACACCAGCCCACAGCAGATGCGCCCACAGGGAGATGGAAGTCTCCGAGCATTGATGTTGCGGCCTCGGTGCGCTGCAGGCCCAGGCGGTGGGGGAGGCGTGGTGCTGCTGCCCCGCGCGCGCAGCATGATGGCGGGTGACGGTCCAGGAGGGGGCGGGGGCGGGCCGGGAGGCGCGCGCGGGAGATATGCCGGTGGAGGAGGCGGACTGGGAGACTCCATGTCGCCTGTGCATCTGGTGAGTGAGTGGTGGGGGTCCTGCGCTGGTGGTAATGAAGCAGCGTGGAGAAAGGAGCTCGCACAGTGGGCCGGGTGCCTGCTATGCGCGCTTAGCCGGGAGTGTGTACTTTTACTGCCACTGGCATGCCTTTGGCGCCGCAGGGCGCGTAGGCCCGCCTGCCTGCTCTGGTAGCCTATGAAGGGGCTGGGCATACCAAAAGGCGCAACCTGTGTGCTTGGTCGCGAGGGCGCCTCTAAGCCCAAGTGAAAACCATCCCACCTGGACTTGCTGTGTGGTTGCATGCCTCTCTGACCGCCTGCGCGACCTCGGCCTTTCCAACTCATGTGCAAGCAGCCTGGATGGTTTCCTTGCGAAGACACCATCACATGTTCAGAAAGGGAAGAAGCGGTGTGCGGTGCTGCACTGCTTGCAGCCTCATGGCGGCCAAGGCTTCTCGCTGCTCTCACATGCGCCTGGACCCCATCAGAGGCCCCCTTACCAAGGCCGCTAAGGGCGCAGCTGCAGCAGCGCTGCCGGCCGCTACCTTGCGAGACAGACAGCAGTCGCTGTGGGTGGGTGGGTCACGGGTGCGGTTCTGCCAGCGGACATGCTCTTGATGCCTTTTGTGGGACAGCGCAGAAGCCTTTTGAAGAGAGGCCTCCCCTTGGGGCGCTGCAGACAATAGATGGACCGCAGCCGCGATGCGTGCCTGACCCTCTCACTCCAGGGCAATGCAAGCCTGAGGCTCAGAGAGAGGCCTGGTTGCGAATTGTGTGCTCGCACTGGTGCTGCAGAGCTGACCCATTCATGTGGTGGTGCTCGGCTGACCCGTTTGTGCTGTTGCCGAAAATTCACCCACTTGTGTGTTGGTGTGCTGTGCCGACCGTGACAAGACAGCAAGAAAGTTGAGGACACACCCTCACTCAGACAGGCTTCGAGCCAAGCCTTGCCTTGCAAAGCATCTGACGTCAGACATTGCGCTTCACATGCAGCATTCTAGCATTTTCATGTCCTTTACCCTGGGTCTGTTCCACCCAGCTGCTTGGTGTGGCAACTCCTCCTAGTTGCTTCATTGATGACTCGTCTATGTAGTTGCAAACTTTGATGTAACCAGACAATTGAGTTGCCAACCTTAAAGTCGCCAAAGCAATATACCAGTACTTTAAACAGCTACCTCATAAGAATGGCTTTGCATTGCTAGGTGTCCTGCACACTTCTGGTGCCTATGTTCCTAGGGGATTGGAGTTTCCTGGCTCTGGTGCTTGCACCAGCCCTTTTTGTTCCGTCCGGTATTCTAAGAAGCTTACAATATTTTCTTAAGGACTTCCGTTTTTCTTGGTAAGTTTGAAAGTTAGGGCTCAAGCCCCTTGTAAGTCATATAACGATATCAAACTGGATCAATACTGACAAAATACATTAGAGCATGTGAATTTGTCTCCTTTTCCTTAAATGATGCAGTGAGCATCTTGCTGCCTGTGTAGCTCTTCTGTTCTTTACATTATTACATTATGTCACGCCGAGAGACTGCTGCATCCAAATTAGACTCGCGGCATGGCCATAACAGCGTATTTGAGCAAAATGGGTGTGTGGACTGGCTGCGGACAGCGACAGTGTACACCAAGCAGACAACAGGTTGCCCGCGATGAGACTGAGGAGCCTTTGATACCCTTATCCTTCCCTACACGTTCTCTCTCTCTTCGGCCTGCAATTAGGCAAGGTCAGCGCTGCATGCAGCTGCTGTTGAATGCACTCACACTGGACGGTGGACTGTACTGGACCGGACTGACTTGGCGCTGCCACGCCTGTTGCCCCTCAAGGGCTAGAGGGGTCTACTCCCTGGCGTACATGTCACAAGGTCGCTAGGAGCAAACAAGGTATTACTGGGAGTTCGTCTTTGACGTGCTCAAATACAGCTATAGCTGAACTGAGCAAGGGATCAAATACTCCTCCAACTAACTCAACCAACCCCCGGCTCACAATGCAGCATAAATCTGGCACTGCATAAATCTGGCGTGACAGGCTGGAAAGACAAAATCCATACTCCTTACAGTTATTTATTTGTTGGAGACAGCAGCTGAAGCTCAATTTTACAATGGTAGTTGTCTGTTTGTCCATGGTGGCTTCTAGGCTTGCTGTAGCCACAGCGGTTAAATCAGCTGACATAATCTTGCAAAGAACAAAAGTGTGTGTGTGTGAGTGTGTGCGGGTAGGGGGGTGCGTGTGCGCGTTATCGGATCATCAACGATTCTCGTTCGTTTCGGATTTTCAGCGATTCTCATTAAAAATAAAAATATTATATGACGGCATGGCCCACATTGCCGTCAAACGAGGCGCACGCGGGGTGACAAGCCTGCAGAAGTGTCGTGTCTTCATTTGTGCGCCAAGAGACAAGGTTTGGAGGTTTGCAAGCTCTGATAACGATGCAGACCGGGAGGACGTCCCCCCCATTGCCGAGGAGCGATCTCCCTCCATTGATCATCAGGTGAGGTTGTAGGCATGCCGTGTAGGGCATTCATAACTAATGAGTGGGTAAATAGTATGAACTAGGTATAAAGTTTGAGTTATGTGTTTGTATATATGGTGCAAACAAAGGAATAGTGTACATTTCGTCCAGGCAGAGAGACCTTCGAAGCACGACAAGCGGTCAACTAAGCAGGGTTTGTACCCTCCTGAGGAGGTCGCAGCACCACAGCCATCGTTCAGTAGTGTTGCAGGTAAGCCTTCCATAAAGCGATTGCACATGTGCAAATTGAAGAACACGCCGCAACCAAATTGGCCTCCCGTACATGGGATTTGTAACTCAATGCAGCACTGTACAAATTCACTGCTATTATGATTCAAATCCCTCTACTTATAAGAAGTTTGTGCTAATTGGCCATTACTAATGCCTCTTAAACTAGGATGCACGCACTTCTTCTTTGCAGAGACTGGCCCTATTGACGGAACATCACAAGACAATGCTCCAGGTCAGCATGTGCCCCTTGTGACTCCCGCTGAGCCGCAATCTGAGGTTACACAGGATCAAGCATAGACTTTTTTCAAATTGCACACAGTGCTACAGTCATCACTTCGTAGCATAGCTGTAGCTGTAGCTGCAGCCACCAGCCAGGGCCCTTGGCATCTTCCGAATACTCAAAAAGCATCTCTTTGTATGAGTTAACATTGTTTGCAATTAAACATAGTCGAGATCTGTGTTTGAGGAAGAGTAGAGGCAGTTTTGCACACCTTTGACTGTACTACTACTAAAATATGTGATGTGTATTTAAATATGTAATGATGTGGATCTGGGTGGGCATTGAAAGGCATACTATGTAGCTTACTAGGGCAGGGGCCTCCATGCAGGGACCAAGTGCATGGCATCCCTCACGGATGGGCCACGCAGATTCATCACGACAAAGGTTATGTCCTTATATTGTTTGCTGCCGAGGAGAGCTGAGGGGATTATTTTTTGGTACAGCGCATGTCCTCCATAGGCTCAATGAAGCGCAGCTGCACTGCGTCGGCTGTGTAGTCGCACATCCACAGAGAGGAATTTGGTATATTCAGGTGACAAGGATGTAAAAAGGCCAAGTTGAGGAGCAGGTGTTTCAGGGTCAAAGCCGTGTGGAGTCAAAGCCGTGCGCTGAGTCAAAGCTGTGCACAGACCACACAGTATGTCCCTCACATCATTTCTTGCAGCGGCCATTGCGCACCTTCCACACTGCATATTGCTATGTACCACAGCCGCTGTATATTGCTCCATGCTACAGCCGCTGTATATTGCTCCATACTACAGGCGCTGCATGTTGCTCCATAATACAGACGCTGCGTATTGCTCCATACTATAGGCGCTGCGGAATGCTTTATACTACAGCTGCTGCGTGTTGCTCCATACTACAGCCGCTGCGTGTTGCTCCATACTACAGCCGCTGTGCATCGCAGATGAGTCGTAAGATCACACACCCACGCAACAGACTACAAAGTGGCTGGACAAGAAGCGGGCAGGGCCTTCCATGTGAGCGTGGTGCAGCCCCTTTATGCTAGAAACAGTGGGATACTTTCATGGAGTATAATCCCCCCGAAAGCGCGCCTGCGACCCACACATGTACAAACGCCGTGGCAAGACCCTTTCTGTCACCAGGGCCATCCCACGAGCATGCACCCCACCGACCAGATAGATCCAATACACGGCGGACCAGCCAACCAACTGCTGACCAACCGCCTCTTATCACACGCCATACGTATCTGTACTGACCCAAAGTGCATCATTTCCATTTCACTAGAGGCATCAGTCAGGACTCTTGATCCCTGATTAATGTATGGAAGCTGACTGAATGCGTCTAGTAACATCCAGCAGGCAAAACCAAGACAAGCCGCTCGGCGCACAACATACTGGTGCGCAAGGCTGATGGGCAGGTTCTCAAACGACCCCCCGCCCCCTTGCCCTCAACCCTTTGCAGCCTCTTCACACGCGTCAAGAAACTCAAGGTCCACACAGTTGCACAATGAGTGTGGCTCTTCCGGACCCCTCCCCCCTGTGCCACTTGCGTTGCTGCCGCCAGCCCCCACACGCGGCCGGGCCTGCAAGTGCGCGCCTGCCCCGCCCTCTTCCTCCCCGCCAGCCTCTGCATCCTCCTCCACATTCTCCCTTGCCACCGAGAACCCAGGCGGCACGTGCAGCATCCAGCTGTCAGCGTGTGTCCGCAAGCCACCTACCGCACCAAGACCCTGCAGTGCCACCGAATCCACCCGCAGCTGCTGCAGCCGCTGCTGCCGGTGCAGGTGCGGCTCCAGGCCGCGGGCATCTAGCACCCCCAGCTGCAGCACGCCCCCATCCGCGCACAGCGCCAGGAATGCCCCGCTGCTGGTGCGCGGCAGCACCCCCTGGCCGGACGCGTCTGGCCCCCCCTGCAACTCTTCTGGCAGGGCGCGAGCATGTGGACTTTTTAGGCCCTGCGGGCCGCTGAGGTCAGGGAGGCTGCGTGAATGGTGGTGCAGCTGCAGAGGCGGCTGCAGCGGGTGCTGGGCGCCAGCTTGGAGGGGGTGGACGCGCAGACCCAAGCGGCCCGGCAGGATGTGGGTGATGGGGTGCCGCAGCCTGTGAGCAGCGGGCGGGGATGAGTATGGGTGCAGCAGGGTGTGAGCGCACATGCAGCACGCGAGCCGCGGGCAGTGATGGAGCGCTTGGGGGCTGCAGCACCCCATTACCCAAGGCCTGCCGGGCAACCTGGACCTGCCTGTCTGACCACACCGAGCTGATGTACCAGCAGGGACTACAGCACCTGCTGCAGGCAGAGATGGAGCACTTGGGGGGGCAGGGCGCAGGATGAGGGTGATGGGGCAGGCAGAAATGGGGCGCGCAGAAGACATGAAGGGACTGCTGGCATGAGCTTGGTCAGGACATGAGGTTGATGCGCCCAGGTGTGTGTGCTCCTGTAGGGGGTGGAGCTGCATGGGTGCGTTGGAAGGTAGAGGCCTGTGCAGCACAAGGAGCTCCTGCAGCCCTTGAGAGCATATGCGTGCAGAGCACATGTGCTGAGCATGTGTGCTCTTCCCTAGGGTCTGTGGGACTTGCATGCCCCTCGCGAATTTGAAGACGGACGGTCTCCTTGGAAAAGGTGGCAACAAGCAGCCCCATGCAATCAAGCGAAGCGCCCTTGGAGCAGTCCTGCACTGTGCCCTGTACACCCCCTCTCTTGGGCCATGCACCCTTGCAACGCCTCGCTGCAGGCCCTGGCAGGTTGCACACGACTGGAGCATGACAACTAGGCCTGACCTTGACAGCTTTCAAAATTCAAAAGTCCAGCCTGCCAACCAGGTAAGCCCCTGGCCAGACCGTGACAGCTGGCAGGGGCCATACGACAGCTGCGCCCAGCTGGAGCTTGACAGGATGCCTGGCAAGGGGGGTGCTTGGCAGCACATGGGCTGTCCTGCTGCACGCAGCCCTGTGACCAGCAGCGCCTGCCTCACCAAGGCGCTGCACCCAGGGAGCTGTGCAAGACTCTGCGCTACACCACAGGGCGCGGCGTGCCACCCTCCGCCCTTTGCGCAGCTGTCGGGCCGCCGCAGCCGTCCGCTCCACAGCACATCAACACAGCACACCAGCACAGCACGCGCCTGCACGTGGCGCTGCCACTGCATGCTCCTGCTCCAGCCCCTTCAGATTGAAAGACAAGCAAGCACCAGGGCCTTGAGTGGCGGCGGTGCCGCGTGTCGCCGCTGCCAGCAGCAGCAGCCAAAATGTGCACAGCACAGTCCCAAAGGCACAAAGAGCAGCACCAAAGCCAAGGGACGGCTGCACGCACCTGCACGCAGCCTCCAAGGTCAGGCTGGGCGCCAGGTGGGCAGGGACAGCAGTGGGCGGCCTCTGCTGCACGTGAGCCCCCTCGAGCTCATGCAGCCGCTGCTGCAGCCGAATCCAGTCACGGCCTGCAGAGCATCAGGCAAGGTTTACACAGCTGTACCTCTGCCAATTGAGAGCAGCCGGCCTGAGCTCCTGAGGCCTGAGCTCCTGAGGTCTGAGCTTCTGAGGGCTGAGCTTCTGAGGCTTGAGCTCCTGAGGCCTGTGGAGCACAAGTCAGTCCATCCATACCAACATGGTGAGGTATTTTAGACCTGGAGCATGCTGGTGGGATGCCTGGCACACAAAGGCAAAGGAGCGCATCCCGAGGCGGCAGGCACCCCCACTGCCAGCCAGGGACTGTGGCCTGCAGCAGAGGGGGACAGAACCAACGGCCTGCAGCAAAGGAAGACAGCACTGACGGCTTGCAGCAAAGGGGGACTACACTGACGGCCCGATGCACGAGGGGGGCGGCATTGACGGCCTGATTTAGGCCTGCAATGGCACTCCTGCCCCTGAAGCCGGACAGGCAGCTTCCTTAGGCGGCAGGCAGCTTCCTGAGGCAGACTGGCACCTTCCTGAGGTGGACAGGCAGCTTCCTGAGGCGGAAAGGCGCCTGCCTGATCCCCATCACCCCCCTCCCAGAGCGCAGCTTCCCGCAGTGCTGCAGGCCTGCATTCAATCCAGGCGGCCCATCGGGACGACAGACTTCTCAAGAACAGATGACTCTCATCCAAGGATATTCCTCTTTGGCATCACTCGGGCACACACACACACTTGTGTGTTGCCAGGCCAGGGCGCCAGGGCCCCCACACCACAGCTCCCCAAACACACTCGCTTGACAGCCTGCCCACCACACCTGCGTGCACACCTGCCTGCCACCCACCTGCATGCACATCCGCTTCCACCTGGGCAAGGGTCTGCCGCCACACCTCTCGCTCCGCTGCCGGGTCCCGGCCCAGGAGCACCAGGCCCTACAGGGAGCGGAGGGGAGATAAGGGTGTAAAGAGGGCAGGTACTGGGTTGGGGAAGAGGAAGGAGAATGAGCTGGGGAGGAGGCGGGGGAGCGGGTTAGGGTAGAGGAGGGGAATGGGGTTGAGGAGGAGAAGAGAGAATGAGTTGAGAAGGAATAGGGAAGAAGGGTAGAGGAGGAGCAGGGAGATTGGGTTGGGGAGGAGGAGGGAAAATGGCTAGGGAAGAAGGGGAGCACCCCTGCTTTTGATCATGTCTTTGCTTTCTGGACGGGTAACCCTCTCGTGAGCACATGCTCCCCTTTCCCATGCATGACGTCCACTGGGGTTACGTGCACCAGCGCATCCACACACGACAACAAGGAGCACACACACTCCCTCTTGGCCCCCAAACTTGCACTGCTTTGCACCAACATTCCTCTGCAAAATAGTACACGCCTGAGCTTGCCCTGCAATCACTCATCTTCACCCTCACACACACACACACACACACCACATGCTCACAGGTGCGTGAGGGCCTGTCGCACGGACCCGTGCACCGATGCTTGCTTGCATTCATGCAGCCCGCCCCGTACGTCCCCCCCTTTCTTCTCTAGGTTTGGGCCTGATAGGCTTCAGCTAGGCTGCCCAACTTCGGCAGGTGCGGCTATGGGTGCCCTACCTCACCTTTCACCTCCCCCCAACATGCGCACCTGCGGATACGCCGCAGCGAGCACTGTGCTGCCCCCTGCGCACGGCACAGCGGCGGGGGCGCACAGCGGTAGGCGGTCCACAGATGTACACTGCAGCACGACGCGCGACAGGGCGGCCGGGGCAGCCGCCGCCGCAGCCCCCCTGCTCTCGCTGGTAGAGGAAGGGGCGGCAACAGCTCTGGCTTTGAAGACCTGCATGTGAGTGCAGCACGCGGCACGCGTGTGCGGCACAGCCTGGCGTGCTTGCGGTCGTTCCCACACTGTGGGTGCATATGTGCTCCCGCACAGGCGCGCACGTGCACGCCTTGCTGCACAGCATGGCGCGCACGTGCTGCTGCGCGGCAGCATGCCCATGGCATCAAAGTGCCCAGCGCACACACGCACGTACGCACGCACGCACACGTACGCACTTGCAAAAGATGCCCCTGAACCCCAAAGCTCCTTCCTAACCCCATCATGTCCGCCCCTCCCCCCTTCCAATTCCATGCGCACACATATGCATTCAAGTGCGTGAGCCCGAGCCCACTTGCTCCACGCTTGCTGGTCAGAGCCCACTTGCCTCACGCTTTCTGGGACGCAGCCCACTTGCTCCACACCCGCGCACACAAATGCGTGCGTTTTCACCAGCATACTTTTTTTGGACAGCGTTTGTGTGAGAGGAGAAGGAGCCCAGAAATGCCATCCTCCCTTTCACTCGTTGTTGCAGCATGGACAGCCAGCTCGCCACACACATCTGCCGCTGAGGTGTGAGAAGGGTGGCCAACGTCACACACACCTGCCGCTGAAGCGTGAAAAGGGTGGCGGATGCCATGAAGTCGGTGGCCACCACCAGAGGGCCCTCTACTGCCAGCGAGGTCACGGCACCCCCCGAGAATGCAGGGGCTTTGTCCACCTTCAGCGCATGCGCAACAGCAAAGCATGGGGGAACACGGTAGGAGGGGCGGGGGCTGATGCATCGAACCGCCCCTCTGCACTCTGTGTCGTGGCCGCCTGACAACGGCAAATCACGTCAAAAAAACACTGCAAGCCGCCTGACAAAAGCGGCCCGCCAAGCATCGCAAGTTGGAGCTTGTGCCAATGACTACATAAGCGCATGAGCTGCAAGCAATTGGTCTGAACCCACACAGCCATTGCAAATTCTGCACCCAGAGGGCATGGTCTTTTTCCTTCCCTTTTTTGCTTTCTTCCATTTTTCTTGCTTCCTTGCTTCCTTCCTCTTTTCTACCTTCTTCTTTTCTTCCCCCCTTCCTTCCACCCTCCGTCTTTTTTTCCATCCTTCCTTCATCCCTCCTTTTTTCCTACTTTCCATCCTTCCTTCCTTCCTTCCTTTTTCTCTTGCTTGCTTGCTTCCTTCCTTCCATCCTTTTTCTCTTGCTTCCTTCCTTCCTTCCTTCCTTCCTTCCTTCCTTCCTTCCTTCCTTTCATGCTTTCTTTCTTCTTTTCTTGCTTCCTTGCTTCCTTCCTTCCTTCCTTCCTTCTCTTCTTGCTTTCTACCTTCTTTTCTTGCTTCCTTGCTACCTTCTACCTCCCTCCCTCCCTCCCTCCCTTGCTTCCCTCCTTCCGGTCACCCACCAGCCTCAGGTCCACGTGCTGGCTCCAGTCGTTGCGCAAAGCGCGGCTGAGCACCACAGTCGCATGCGCCAGGCTGTCCTTGGATGCGTCCTCCTCTGTCACGCCCCCCTGCAGCTCCTGCCGCTGCCTGCGCATGGCGCGCCGGGCACATGCGCACATACTCACACACACGTTTGACAGCAGGTGCGTGCCTCTGCCAGCCAGGCTCCTGCAGCTGGGGCTGTTGTACCTTTTAGTGTGCGCCCGAGCTCCCTCCTAGCGTCAATGCTGTCTTGTACAGGCAGGATGCCTCCTTGATGAACATACCCGTTAGCTTTGGGCACAACTTATCCAACCCTGACCGTAGCCTCATCTATCTATTCACAATAACATCATTAACAGCTGCCTGACATCATGGTTACACACAAGCTCCTTTGTAGGAATGCCTTCCACACCAAAAAAATTTGAATGCCCTCCACACCAAGAAAGTGC
>LFCJ01000965.1_pt1 | contig 19147 bp, 22 predicted proteins | sample 643141 | NCBI WGS metagenome assembly LFCJ01 (sample SAMN03766243, study PRJNA286221) | soda lake metagenome | biome: soda lake; feature: Kulunda steppe; material: water; isolation source: sample B1-Br-g2 brine of Lake Bitter-1 | place: Russia: Kulunda steppe | collected 2010-07
TACCCATCCCGAACACGGAAGTTAAGCTCGCCTGCGTTCGGCGCAGTACTGGAGTGGGAGACCCTCTGGGAGCTGTCGTTCGCCGCCCCTAGTCATACACTGAGAGATTCCATTGCGGTTGCGGTTGTGGTTGGAATCTCTCGTATCATTCATTGTAGGCGATCGGAGTGATCGCCCTATTCATATGTCGACGAGCGGCGGCTGTGTTGCTCGTGGGTTTTGTCAGTATATACACGCAGTAGCCTCTCAATTCGAGTCAACGTTCATTGCTGTCAATACAAACCAACTGCTGGCCGAGTCACTCTGTTGGGACTGGAATCGACAGATTATGCTCGAGAACGGTTCCGTCCGGTTTCAGCCGGACACTACCCAAGGTTGCGGTCTCGCCTGCCGAATACTCGGTGGCAATCGCTTGCAGCGTTGCGTGCCGATCTAGATGTTCCCAGGTCACCTCAGCGACGAGCTGTTGGAAGGATTCAGGATCGCGCCACTCGGAGTCGATCTCACTTGGAACACGGACAATGAACTCGAGTTGTGCATCGGTTACGTGAATACCGACCAGAAAGCGGTCGCCGTCGGTCTCGTCGGCCATAGGAGATATTCGTCGACGGCCATGAAAATGGCTGTGGGTCGCCTGCGGTCATCACTGAAACTCACTATGCTGTGGCTAGCGGTAGCACAACGCGGAGGCAAGCCGTGTAGAACGCCTTTTGGCTGCCCGGTAGCCAAAGCAAACTAATGAGCTACAAAATCGGCCTGGTGGGAAAACCATCGGTCGGTAAGTCCAGTTTTTTCAATGCAGCGACGATGAACGACGTTCCCGAGGGGGCCTACCCGTTTACCACGATCGACCCCAGTGTTGGTGAGGCCTACGTCCGCGTCGAGTGTGCAGCCCCTGAGTTCGACGAGAGTTGTACGCCAAACCTTGGGGTCTGTCGAGATGGCACCCGTTTTGTTCCGACAAAACTCGTCGATGTCGCCGGATTAATTCCTGGTGCCCACGAGGGAAACGGTCTCGGAAACCAGTTTCTGACGGATCTCAACGAGGCCGACGTGTTGATTCATATCGTCGACTTTTCGGGTAAAACCGATATTGAAGGCGAGACAACTGAGGGCCACGACCCGCGGGAGGATATCGATTTTCTGGAAAACGAACTCGATATGTGGTACCTCGGGATCTTAGAGACTGGAATCGAAAAACACGAAACGAAGTACAAAGGTGCCGACGCACAGATCGAAGTCGATCTGGCCGAGCAGATGAGTGCGTTCAAAACCAACAAAGACGAGATCAAACAGATCATCCTCTCGTTGGGTCTCGAACTCGATACCGAAACGTGGGACGCTACCGACAGGGAGAAGTTGGCTCGAGAAATCAGAAAACGAACCAAACCCATGCTGATCGCGGCCAACAAAATGGACACGCCTGAAGCCCAGGCTAACTGGGATGAGATCACAGAAGACCTAGAGTATGACCACCTGACGTTCGTCCCTACCAGCGCGCACGCTGAAAAAGCACTCAAAACTGCCGACGAGGCAGGCGTCCTCGAGTATGCCGCGGGCGAGGATCACTTCGAGATCATCGATGATATCTCGGCCGACCAGCAGGCCGGCCTCGAACAAATCCGTGAGTTTATCGAGGAGTTCGGTGGTACTGGTGTCCAACAGGCTATCGAAACAGCGCTGTTCGATGTGTTGGGCTGTATTGCGATCTTCCCCGGCAGCGCGAACGGCAGCGCCGATGAAAAGGGCGTCTTTCGGGACTGCTTTATCTTGCCTGAAGACTCGACGACCTCAGATTTCGCCTACTTTTTGCATTCTGATATCGGCGACGGCCTGCTACACGGCATCGACTGTCGAAGCAAACGGCAGATCGGCGCAGACCACGAACTTGACCATCGAGATGTTGTCGAGATAATCTCGACGAACTAACCAGACTCAGACGGATTCAACAGTCTCAAGTGTCTGATTGAGTGCGCGAAGGGCCTGGGTTGCCGCCCGCTGAGAAATGGCTTTGCGGTCATCATCGAAGACGTGACGACCGATGTGAGTAACCGACGATTCGGTTCCCCAAGCGCCGGCGTACGACACACCAACATACACTAATCCGACTGGTTTCTCGGCAGTGCCACCGGTTGGCCCAGCGATGCCAGTCGTCGAGACACCCCATGTCGTACCGGCTGTATCTCGGATGCCACGGGCCATCTCTGTGGCAACCGCCTCGCTGACTGCACCATCACTGTCAAGCGACTCACGTGAGACTCCCAGCTCGCGCTGTTTTGCCCGATTCGAGTAGGCCACAAGCCCTTGCTCGAAGTAGTCGCTGGCTCCCGGAACACTCGTTAGCTTCGAACAGACGAGCCCACCAGTAAGCGATTCGGCGACCGCAACCGTCTCACCGCGGTCTCGGAGACGTTTACCGATGCGTTCTTCAAGCAGGTCGGTGTCGTCAGGCTGGCCACTCGACATAGGAGTGACATCGAACGGTAGGTTCTTGAAGATAGCCCCACAGAGCTACGGTTCTCGAGGTCGTTGAGTTGGTATGATGCCTGCCTACCGGATCGGACTCGAGTCGATCTCACGCGAGTACGACCGAATCGAGTGCCCACTCGAGGGTGAAGTCCCCCCATGGCTGTCAGGTACGTTGTTTCGCAATGGGCCGGGCCGTTTTGCGGTGGGCGACCAAGACCTCACCCACTGGTTCGATGGGCTGGCGATGCTCCGGCGGTTTCGTATCGAGTCAGGAACCGTCACCGTCTCGAATCGATTTCTCCGGAGCACAGAGTACACGCATGTCACTGAAAAACAACAGCTTCGCTGTGATCAGTTCGCCACGAGTGCTCCCAGCTCGATAGTCGGACGGCTTCGGGGGCTGGTAGATCCGGAACTTACTGATAACGCCTCGATCAGTATCGACCGAATCGGAACCGATCCAGTTGCGATCACCGAGACGCCGAAGGCTGTTGGTTTCGATCCCGAAACGCTCGAGACAACCGAGACAATCTCTCCGAACGACGGTGTTTCGACCACCGGAAGCTTGGGGCATCCACACTATGATTTCGACCGCGAAACAGTCGTCAACATGGGCGTTCGGTTCGGTAGACAGAACGCTTACGTGTTGTTCGAGCGGTCGGCCGAGAGTGCGATCCGTCGGCCAATCGCCAGTCTCCCGGTTGATCGTCCAGCATACTTTCATTCCTTTGGACTCACCGATCAGTTTGCCATTCTGTTAGAATCGCCGTTGCGGCTCAACCCACTGTCATTGCTGTCTGGACGGTCGTTTATCGACAGCTACAGCTGGGACAACGACCGCAAGAGCAATCTGGTAGTGGTTGACCGACATGCCGGCGAACACATCGGGCGATTCCCAGTTACGCCCTGTTTTGTTTTCCATCACGTCAATGCCTTCGAGCATGGGGACGAAATCGTAGTAGATCTCATCGCCTTCGAGGACGATTCAGTTATTGACTCGCTGTCCCTCGGGCAACTACGTGAGGGCGATATTCCCCCACCGGGTGGCGATCTCAGACGATATCGGCTTTCGGTGTCTACGGAAACTGTAGACGAAGAGACACTGTTGTCAGGGCCACTCGAGTTTCCGGCAGTTAATTACCGACAGGTCTCGACGCGGCCGTATCAGCATCTGTATGCCGCAACCCACAGCGAGGGTCATCAGCCGGAGTCGAACCACACGACCCAGCCGACTGGCCTGTTGAATGCCCTGGTCAAATTTGATCTGGATACCGGCTCGAAAACGCTTTGGAGCGAGCCCGGAGTCTATCCAGGCGAACCCGTTTTTGTTGCCCGTAATCCACCCAACACGCCGGGCGCTGCTGACAGTCCCGAAGACGACGGTGTGGTGTTGTCAGTCGCGTTAGATACCGACGCCGAACAATCTGTTCTGGTTGTACTTGATGCAGCCTCCTTTTCGGAACTCGCGCGTGCAGAACTTCCCACCGTGTTTCCGTTTGGCTTTCATGGCCAATGGTATCCGTCTGAGAGCCGATTTCACCGGAGTATGCCGTAACTGCGTTTCAGTCTCCACTATCGGTTCATCTGATTGGTTGGCGGGATTTCTCAGTCTGCTGTCTCGAGTGGATCCTCAGTCTGCTGTCTCGGACGGATCAATCTCCGCACGGACACGCTCGTGGAACTCCTGTAAGACGGCACTTTCGTCCTCGGCCAACACGACATCACTGGCCATCAGTGTCGCCAAACCGAACGCTCGCGGGCTTGGTGAGTCGACGTTATGGGTGCAGATCTCAATCTCGCCGGCTGCGATCTGTGTTATGATTTCTCGAACCGCGCTTATGTTCAGTGTGTCTTCGATGATCTCGCGATAGGTCTCTTCGATCACCGCAAACGACTCGAGATCCTGGGCGAACGACAACAACATCTCACTAGAAACCTGCTGTTGAGCAGCGGATTTCTCATACCCCTTGTAGCGTTTGAGAATCATCAACGACCGAGTGGCATTGATCCGGAAATACCGCTGAAGCAGATCAGTTCCCTCGAGAGAGTCCCGCAGATCACAGACAGTATCGCTTGGCTCGAGATTTCGGATGATGCCTGCGATGTCGACCTTTCGGTTCAGCGGCATCTGGATCGAAAATCCGTTGTCTGCGACTGCCACCTGCACGTTTGCGGTTGTATGCTCGGCACACTTGTAGGCGACGAGCCGCGAGAGTCCATCGTTGAACGCCCGACCGTAGTTTGAATGGACATAAAAGCGACGCCGGTAGTCGGTGCGGTCGATTTCGCATTCGACAACCAACTGATCGTCAGTGCTGATCGCGCCCCTGCCCAGATACCGCTTTTGATCGTCGAACAGGCGACTGATCGCCCGTACGCTGTGTTCATCGATAGGAAACTCTCGCAGCCAGGTTCTGAGCCTTTCGATACCCCCACTCGACAGCCGATCACGGACGGAAGTCTGAAACTTGACAATTTGACGGCCCAGATCGTACGACAGTGGCAGTCGTTCGGCGAACCACGAAGGCACCGTTGGACGCGCGGAGGTGGGTTCGACATACACTTTTGAGCCCCGTCGGTAGCTGTACTCGTAGCTTTGGCCGCCGAGAACGAAGACGTCTCCAGGATCGATCGTATCGAGATAGTTCTCATCGAGTGTCCCGACCCACTCGTTGTTGCCGCGGATATGGACTGCACAACTGAACGAGTCGGGAATTGTCCCGATGTTCGTCATATAGATCACTCGAGCCAGCCGGCCGCGTTTACCGACCAGCGGCTCGCCGACCGCAAACTCCTCGTAGTGATGTTCGCCGTCGGGCGGGTCGTTGGAATCGCGCCAGATTTTCGCGTAGACGTTTTTGTCCTCGAGGCCGGGATAATCAGCGGTTAGGTACGCCATGAGCCGTTCCCAGTCAGTCGAATCAGTGTTCCGAAACGGGTAGGCACGCCGGAGAGTTCCCTTGAGTTCACTTTCGGCCCAGATTCGGTTGATCGCCATCCCATAGACGTGTTGGGCCGCAACATCTGCGGCGTTTTCGGGAATAAACACGCGATCAACAAAGCCAGATTCGGCCTTTTGGAGCATGACTGTACACTCGATGAGTTCGTCTCGATCCAGTGCGATCACCCGGCCGGTGACTGTCTGGCCGAGTTGGTGGCCCGCCCGGCCGACTCGCTGAAGGAGTGCAGCGACAGATTTTGGCGAGCCAATTTGGACGACCAGGTCGACGTGTGGCATATCAATGCCCAACTCGAGGCTCGTTGAGGTCGTCACCACGTCCAGTCGGCCGGCTTTTAGCCCCTCTTCGATTTCGCTGCGTCTGTTTTTTGAGAGACTCCCGTGGTGACACCCTGAGTTAGTCGCATCATACTCGCCCGGAAACCGCTCACGAAGCGTCTGGAGAACGCGTTCGGCACCGGATCGAGTATTCGTAAAAACCAGGGTGTTCGTATGTTCGTTAACGAGTTCGCACAGCCGCCGATAGAATCGATCCTGGATTACATCTCGTGGTGTGTTGATCAGATCGTCAGTCGGACACACCAGTTCGATATCGAACCCACGGACAAACCGACTGTCGACGATTTCATACTCCCGAGGCTCGCCACCAGGTTCTTTGCAGCCGACCAGAAACTCTGCGACAGTCGAAAGCGGCTCGACAGTGGCCGAACAGCCGATTCGGGTCGGAGAACCCTGGGCCATCGCCTCGAGTCGCTCGAGGGAGACTGACAGATGCGTCCCGCGTTTGTTTTCGGCAAGACTGTGGATTTCGTCCACAATGACGTATTCGACGGTCTCGAGTTTCTGTTTGAACTTAGGTGAGTTGAGCAAAATTGCCAGCGTCTCTGGTGTTGTGTTCAAAATGTGTGGCGTCTCTTTGAGCATCTTCTGGCGAGCCGCGCTGTCAGTGTCGCCGTGACGTATTGCGTGGCGGATGTCGGTTTCAACACCGTTGTCAGCCAATCGCTCAGAGATTCCCTCGAGTGGCACGGTGAGATTCCGGTAAATATCGTTAGCCAACGATTTCAGCGGCGAGATGTACAGACAGTACACCGAGTTTTCGAGGCCGTCAGCATTCGTCTGTTCGCGGCGAAACAATTCGTTGATGATCGCCGCAAACGATGCTAGTGTTTTACCCGAGCCAGTCGGCGCACAAATGAGTGCGTTCTGTTCGTCGTGAATGTGCGGAATCGCCCCGCGCTGCGGTGGGGTAAAAAAGCCGCCGTTCGTCTCGACATACGTTCCGAACGTATCGACCCACCACGCGCGAACTGCTGGCTCAAGCAGTGCTAAGACGTCATCGTCTCCGATGTCGACTGTTGCTGGATCGAATGGATACTCGCCGTCGGCTGTCGAACAGAGCAACTCGCGGCCGGGGGTGGCCATGTGTCTCTTGTTGTTACTGAGTGCGTAAGTCGATTGTGTTGGCCGAGACCCCAACGAATTTCCGAAGTGGCCGCCTTCTACTATGCATGCAGGTTACGTTTCTCGGCACCGGCAGTGCGATGCCGACCGGGAGTCGGATGCAATCCGGCCTCCTGCTGACGGGCGACGACCGCTCGTTGCTTGTCGACTGTGGAAGCGGCGTGCTCCACCGGTTGGCAAACACCGAGGTTGGGTATGAAGGCGTAAGCAGTGTCTTGCTCACCCATCACCATCTCGATCATATGTCGGATCTCATGGCATTGCTCAAAGCACGCTGGCTTGCCGGCGAGGAACACCTCGAGATCGTCGGGCCACGGGGAACCAAACAGTTGGTCGATGAGTTGCTGTCGGTCTATGAGTATCTCGAGGGACGAGTAGACCTCCGCATTCGCGAGGTAGCTGCTGACCAATCGTTCACGGTTGCCGGCTTCGGTATCGAGAGCCACGAGACCAGACACTCGATGGACGGACTTGCTTACCGCTTTTCTGATGGACACGACGAGCCACCGCTGTTTGCATTTAGCGGTGATACTGAGGCGTTTGCGGGAATAGGGCGGTTCGCCAACGACTGTCGTGTGTTAGCACACGACTGTTCGTTTCCGGATTCAATCGACGTTTCGGGCCATCCAACTCCCACGCAGTTAGGCAAAGTCTTGGCTGACTGTGCGGTCGAGCGACTGTATCTCACACATCTGTACCCACACACAGACGGAAACCACGACGAGATGCGAAACGCGGTCAATGCTGGGGGCTTCGACGGAGAGGTTCGAATCGCCCGCGACGGCTTGCGGTTTGAGATCTAATTCAGAGACCGGAGTATGTTTATATTATTCTCTTCGTATCGTTGATAAATACATGGGTAGGGACACTCAGCCGGTAGTGAGTTTCATTGTACCAGCACGGAACGAAGCAGCCTACCTTGCTTCGACGCTCGAGCATATTCAGAACCAAACGACCACCCGCGAGTTCGACTGTCTCGTCGTCGACGGCCAAAGCGACGATGAGACGCCAGAGATCGCCCGAAAACACGGCGCTCGAGTACTCGACGGAACCACCACTGGACAGGGAAACGACCGGCACTTGGGTGCTGTGTCTGCAAAGGGCCAGTGGCTTGCGTTCGTTGATGCCGACACCCGTGTGGCTCCTTCGTATCTCGAAGCCATGCTCTCGTTTGTCCAACGAGAACGCCTCGAGGGCGCAACATCCCGATGCCGAGTCACCGGTGGTTGGCGGACGGTTCCGTTCGAGTGGCTGTTTAATTATGTGCTTCCCCGACTGTCGCCACCACCGTTTCCGGGATTCAACGTCTTTGTCCATCGAGATGCGTACGTCGGTGTTGGTGGGTTCTCGAGCGGCCCAAACGAGGATATGACGTTTAGCAGACGGCTCGGCCAGCAGTATCGAACTAGCGTCTGTCCCGAAGTGGTCGTCGAAACCTCCGGCCGACGGATCGAACAGGAGGGCTTGTTTCGGACGCTTTCATACTACACGAAACTCGAATACCAGCGACAGCGTCGCTTGCGGTTAGGCTGAGTGGGTGGCCGACGAATCGACAAACCAACGGTGGGTGTGAGATGTACTCAAAAAGATTAATTTCCCGACCTGTATAACGGATAATCATGATCCCAGTAACGCATCCGTTCGTGACACTGGGGATCATCGCGACGTTGGCAGCACTCGGCATTGCAGCCATTGCGTGGTACCAACGGGACTCAGCAGGCGCACGCGAGTATACAGCAGTGATGATCGTGCTCGCGGTGTGGTCGATGCTGTATGTAATGCAGTTGCTCCAGCCGACCGTATCGGAAAAAACGCCGTGGCTTGTCGCTCGTCACGCAATAACACCGTTTATTGGAATCTTATTTTGGGTGTTTGCCGCGCGGTATACGGATCGACCAGCGTTGGCCTCCAAGCGGTACCTAGCTCCAATCACCGCTGTTGGCGTCGCAATCAGCACAATCGTCATCTGGAACCCTGGCAGCATCTACTGGGTTGGGCTTTCGGCTGCGGTAACGGATTCACTTCCGGTAGTTGATATCACCTTTGGGCCAGGATTCTGGGTTAACGCGGCCTACACATTGGGAATCGTCGCTGGCGGCCACGTCTATGTCGTTCGCATGTTTCAACAGTCACTGGACGTCTATCGTCCACAGTTGGCGGCCATGACGATCATCGGGATAATCGAGTTCGGGCTGACAGCAATGTTCTTGAGCGACCATATTGGACTTTTGCCCTCGTTGAATCCGTGGCCACATATCCAGCTGATAACGTATGGAACGACCTTGGCAGTGATTCCGATCGGTTGGTCGTATATCAACGGCGCGCTGTTTAGACTCCAGCCACTGGCCGGACAGACGGTAATCGAAAACATGGACGATCCAGTGTTCATTTTCGATACGGACGATGTCCTGCAGTACACCAATAGTGCCGCGCTCAGATTGCTTGATTCCTCGGAGACAATCAATCCAGGCGAACAGACTGTCGAGACCGTCTTCGGTGACCGACCAGTCCTCCGCGCGCAGTACCGGCAGGCCGGATCGGGGCAAGAACCGGACTCCAAGACGGTCGAATTTGTCGTCGACGGCTGGGTGCACCTATACGATCTACAAAGTTCGGTCATCTATAATTCGATTGGACAGGCCGTCGGGAAGGTTGTCTCGGCCCGCGATGTCACCGAAGTCCAGTATCGCCGTTCGCAACTCCGCGAACGGACTGAAGAACTCGAGGCCAAAAAAGCACAGCTTGAAGACAAAAAAGCCCAGCTCGAACACCAGAACAAGCAACTCGACCGGTTTAACAGCTTCATCTCACACGATCTCCGAAACCCACTACAGGTCGCCGATGGGTACGTCCACCTTGCGAAAAAAACTGAAGACCTCAGTCATCTCTCTGATGTCGAAGAATCTCTCCAACGGATGGCAGGAATGATCGAGGATCTCAGAGAACTAACCCGAATCGACCAAACCGACCTTTCGACCGAACCAGTCGAGATTGATGCCGCTGCCGAACAAGCCTGGATGCAGGTCGAAACCGAAACCGCACAGCTTACAATCGAGGCCAGCGGCGAGCTCATGGCCGAAAAAGAGTTATTGTTGCACGTGTTTGAAAATCTCTACCGAAACGCCGTCGAACACGGGACGCCCGACGAGCAGTCTGAGACTGACCAGTCGTCTGTCCACGACGAGCCGGAGTTGACCGTTCGGGTGTGTGAACTCGAGGACGGATTTGCCATCGAGGACACTGGCACAGGCATTCCGGAAGACAAACGCGATTCGGTGCTCGAACACGGCTACAGTACCGCAAGCGGTGGTACCGGACTGGGGATGTCGATTGTTCGAACCATCGCTGAAGCTCACGGCTGGGAGATAACGGTCACAGAAAGCGATGAGGGTGGCGCACGATTCGAATTCTGTGGCGCCGAAATACCAGCCAGTGATACCTGAATAGAACGTGTTGGCGATCTCAAACGAGATTGTATGCCTACTCTAAGAGGCCGATGTCTCTGGCGGCCAGATCCTGAATTCTCGATTTTAACCCCGGATCGACCTCCGCATGTTCTTCGCCGTCGTGTCGATTTTCGTTGTGGCGAGCAAGTTGGTCGGCCACCTCCGAGAGCGGCACGGTCGTCTCGGTACCACAGGCTTCACAAACTATGGGAACTGCCGGGTCGTCACCGTTGTCGGTCATACCTGTCAGTACGTCCGCTGTATAAAAATCAATCCGGTTTCGATGGCGATTGTTCGTGTAGGTATTTGACAGCCGCATCCATTGGCTCTGCGTAGTCGCTGTTCGAAACACCACACAATGAGTCCGTTCCGTCTGACTGGGCTTTGACCGCTCGAGTTGAGTACTGTCTCGCGGGAATCGTCAGTTACGATAGGTTTGCAACTTGACATCAGATATTTCTACGTAGTTGTAAGGACGTAATCAGTTGTGGTTTCAACATTCGGATCGAAGCCTGCCGATTTAAGTCTGCGTGGGAAAAACGTTCGCCCAATGAGCGAGCCACTCGAAGACGGATTCGGACGGGAGGTGAGCGGTGTCCGAATCTCGTTGACCGACCGCTGTAATTTCGATTGTATCTACTGTCACAACGAGGGGCTCGGTGACACCCGCGGACCGATGGAGCCCTCTGACGATGAGATCTCTGCTGACGAGGTTGTCCGGTTTCTCGAGGTTGTCGAGGAGTTCGGCGTCGAGAAGGTCAAATTCACTGGCGGTGAGCCAATGTTGCGGGCCGATCTCGAAGAAATTATTCGTCGAACGCCCGATTCAATGGAGGTGTCGGTGACAACCAACGGTACGTTCCTCCGTGGTCGCGCCAAAGAACTCAAAGCCGCCGGCCTCGAGCGCGTGAACGTCTCTCAAGACGCATTAGATCCCGAGCAGTTCGCCGAGGTCACGAAATCCGGTGCGTATGAGCAGGTTCTCGACGGTGTCGATGCTGCCCTCGAGGCTGGATTAGCCCCTGTGAAACTAAATATGGTCGTTTTCGAGCACACTGCGGGCTACATCGAGGGGATGGTCGAACACGTCGCCGAACACGAGGGGTTACAACTGCAGTTAATCGAGTATATGCCCGAACTGACCGGCCGACCCGAGTGGAATATCGATATCCAGCGCGTTCACGACTGGCTGGCCGACATTGCAGACCGCATTGAAGTCCGTCAAATGCACGACCGGAAACGCTACTACGTCAGCAGCACTGATCCAGACACTTCCGGTGACAACACCGGCGACTGCGGGATGGTCGAAATCGTCGATCCTGTCGAGAACCCGACGTTCTGTGCGAACTGCCATCGTGTGCGACTAACACATGAGGGGTACCTCAAGGGTTGTCTCAACCGTAATGATGACCTTCAGTCGATGGGTGGATTGACTCGCAATGAAATACGCGAGACGTTCCGAGCGGTTGTCGAAAACCGGGTGCCCTACTACGGCGAGTATCTTACCAAGGCAGAAGGCGGCGAGTGGGAACTCAACGAAAAGTATCTCGGTGCCTGATCGACCGGTTTAGTCCTCGAGCGACGGAACATCCTGGCTACGACACGGTATATACCAACTACTTATACGCTGATACTGTGAGAGCTACCCGTGAAGCTGACTGTCTTCGGGGCAAGCAGCCCAATCGGCCAACAGCTCTTGGCACAAGCAGTCGACCGTGGCCATGAGGTGACTGCTGCTGTTCGGCCAACGGCACCAGCCTCGAGGTTTCCATCTGCAGTCTCTGTTGTCGAAGTCGACGTGTATACAGGCCGTAACGTCGAGACAGCCCTTCAGGGGGCGACAGCTGTCTGTAACGTCTTGTGGCATACGAAACACAGCCCGCCGGATTATCTGACCGAAAGTGGTCGACACGTCCTCGATGAGATGGAATCGGTCGGTATTGAGCGGTATCTCACGGTCGTTCCGGCGACGGTCAGAACTGATGACGACCAGTGTGGGTTCGCTGAACTGCTTGCTGGGTCGATATTTCGACTACTTCGGCCGACGATCACCGCCGACGCCCGGAGCTATATCGAAGAACTGACCGCTCGAGATCTTCATTGGACGGTAATTCGGGCGCTCCGAGTAACTGACGGGCCGAGGACTCGACAGTACAGAACGGGAAACATCAGCCTCGGGTTCGGCAGCGTCTCGTATGCTGATTGCTCGTCGTTCATGCTGGATTGCTGTGAACGCGGCATCTATCTGCAGATGCTTCCGAAAATCAGATCGTGACTAACGACTCATGCGCGAGTGCTACCCATCGAGACTCTTGGAGAATCCGTCTAGTTGTTCAATGCGATCCGTTCGACCAACTGTGCCATAATCCACCACGCCGGGAGTGGTTCGTGATGTTTAAGTGCTGTAGCCGAGTTCCTTCGCGTGTAGTACTGTAGGGGCGCGGTGTCCCGAGTCCATGAGGGCGACAATACAAACAGCGTGTTGCGGTAGCCAAGCCTGGCCCAAGGCGCAGGGTTGCTAACTCTGTGGCGTCACTGCCTCCGGGGTTCGAATCCCCGCCGCAACGCTCGCACAACTGACAATAGCTATGAGTGCAGAAGACCCAGAAGACGGCTTGACGGAGGAGGAACAAGAGAACCTCCGATACTTCGTCCGGATTGGTCAGACCGACCTTGATGGCACGAAGAGCGTCGAGCGCAGTCTCACAGACATGAACGGCATCGGACAGCGGACGGCCCGCATTGTGGCCGACGCCTCCGGTGTAGACCGAACCGCGACGTTTGGTCTACTCGCCGAGGAAGAGATCGACAACGTCGTAGACGTCGTCGAAAACATTGAGGATCACGTCCCCGAGTGGATGCTCAACCGGCAACACGACTTTTATACCGGTGAGAACGCCCACATCGTCGGCAGTGACCTCAACCAACAGCGCCGACAGGACATCAACCGGATGCAGATGATCGACTCCTACAAAGGCGTTCGACACAAACGCGGCCAGAAAGTCCGCGGTCAGCGCACCAAATCCACCGGCCGAACCGAGGGGACGATTGGTGTCAACGTCGAACGGATCAAAGAAGAACAGGCAGCCGACGCTGCCGATGGTGATGACGACGAATGACGACTGGACAAAACACCAAACGGTACGAGACGCCGAATCACCCCTACCAGGGCGAGCGCATTGCTTCTGAAAGCAATCTGCTCGGCCGTTACGGGCTCAAAAACAAAGAAGAACTCTGGCGTGCCCAATCCGAGCTTCGTTCGATTCGACGTGAGGCCCGACGACTCATCGGTGAGTCCCAAGGTGACCTCGAGGAAGCCGAAGCCGCCGGCGCGGAGTTCCTCACAAAGCTCCGCCGGTACGGTATTCTCGGCGACAACGACTCGATTACGGACGTGCTGTCGCTTGATGAGACAGACATTCTTGAACGACGGCTCCAGACAGTCGTCTACCGCAAAGGACTCGCAAGTACTCCACAGCAGGCTCGACAGTTCATCACTCACGGCCATATCACCGTCAACGGCGCACGCGCAAAAGCACCGTCACGGAAGATCGAACCCGGCGAGGAATCGCTCGTTTCCTACGACGAGCACAGCCCAATCGCCGACGAACTACACCCTGCACGAGCGGAGGCCCAGGAGTAACCCATGAGCGAGACAGAATCAGACAAGTGGGGCGTTGCCCACGTGTTTTCGTCGTTCAACAACACACTCATCACGATCACTGATCTGACGGGTGCTGAAACTATCGTCAAATCCTCCGGTGGAACCGTGGTGAAGCAGAACCGAGACGAGGCATCACCGTACGCGGCCATGCAGATGGCCGAGACGGTCGCCGAACAGGTCAAAGCAGCCGGTATCAGCGGCCTGCACATCCGCGTTCGCGGACCGGGCGGTAACGGGAACAAATCCCCTGGCCCCGGCGCACAGGCGACGATTCGCGCACTGGCTCGAGCCGGCATCGAGATCGGTCGGATCGAAGACGTAACGCCGATTCCGCACGACGGCACACGCGCACCGAAAAACAAGCGGATTTAACCACCAATGACAGTTGAATTCGACGTTGAGTTCATCGAAGCCGACGACCGTGCAGCACGGTTTGTCGTCCGCGGACTCACGCCCGCACTTGCAAACGGGCTTCGGCGGGCGATGATCGCCGATGTGCCGACGTTCTCGATTGACTCAGTCAGGTTTGTCGAGAACACCTCGGTAATGTTCGACGAGATGATCGCCCTTCGGTTGGGGCTCGTCCCGTTGACCACACCGTTGGATGATTTCGAGATCAGTGATACCGTCACGGTCGCACTCGATGTCGAAGGGCCCGACACGGCCTACTCGGGGGATATCGAGTCCGCAGACGCGCTGGTCGAACCCGCCGACAAAAACATCCCAATTATCGAGCTCAAAGACGGCCAACGCCTCGAGTTCGAAGCCGATGCGGTGCTCGACCGTGGCAAAGAACACGCCAAACACCAAGGCGGTGTCTCGGTCGGCTTCCGACATCTTCAGGCGGTTTCGGTCGTCGACGATATCGGCGAGTTCGACGACCAAGAGCCACAGATCCTTCGTGGGGTTATCGAGACCGAAGATGGTGAACTCGTTTTGACCGATGAGTTCGACAACGACCTGACGAATCGGTATCCTGGCAAGGAACTCGAGATCGAAGACATCCCCGGAGCGTACGTCTTCCATGTTGAGACCGATGGCTCATTTTCGGCAGAGGAACTGGTGCTTCGCGCCGCCGAAGAACTCGGTTCACGCGCGGACGAACTACACGACGCAGTCACAGCCTAACACAATCCACAGATGACCACACCACAATCGATTCACCTGGCCCGCACCTGCTCGACAGCATCGCGTCTGTCGGCGGCGGGTCGGCGTCAGCCGACGACTGGCCGACGTCAGCGCGGTCCGATGACAGGACTGCAAGGGGTTTGGATCGAAAGTGCTAAACGGTGGTGTGGGCTACACCGGAGTGCGAGCAGGGATAGCCAAGTCTGGCCAACGGCGCAGCGTTCAGGGCGCTGTCCCATAGGGGTCCGCAGGTTCAAATCCTGCTCCCTGCACTCCACTTTCTATCAGGAGATTATACATGAGCAGTAAGACGAATCCGAGACTCCAGAGTCTCATCGCCGAGCTAAAGACGGCAGGCGACGCCAATGCCGCAGTCTGGCAGGACGTTGCTGACCGTCTCGAAAAGCCCCGGCGCACCCACGCAGAAGTCAACCTCGGTCGCATCGAACGGTATGCCCGTGACGATGAGACCATTGTCGTCCCAGGAAAAGTCCTGGGCAGTGGTGTGCTCGAAACAAACGTCACCGTCGCCGCCGTCGACTTTTCGTCGACAGCCCAAACGAAAATCGGGCAGGTCGGCGACGCCGTGAGCCTCGAAGAGGCAATCGAAACCAACCCAGAAGGAACTAACGTGCGGGTGATCCGATGAGCGCCGCAGAGTTCGAAGTCGATGTCGTTGTCGATGCCCGAGACTGTATTCTTGGTCGTGTCGCTAGCGAAGTTGCACAAAAAGCTCTTGCCGGCCAGCGTGTTGCGGTCGTCAACGCTGAAGACGCTGTTATCACCGGTAACAAAGAAAACACCCTCGCGACCTATCAGAAACGCGCCGAAATCGGCTCGGATCGCGGCCCGTACTACCCGAAACGGCCTGACCGAATCTTCAAACGCGCGATTCGCGGGATGATCCCGTACAAAAAGAAACACGGCCGCGAGGCCTTCGAGAACGTCCGTGTTTACGTCGGCAACCCGTACGACGAAGATGGCGAAGTGCTCGAGGGAACCTCACTGGATCGACTCTCGAATATCAAATTCATCTCACTCGGAGAGATTTCCGAGAAACTGGGAGCGAACGTCACATGGTAACCAACACATCAGGCAAAAAGAAGACGGCTGTCGCCCGCGCTACTGTGCGCGATGGCGAGGGTCGCATTCGTATCAACTCCCAGCCCGTAGAGCTGGTCGAACCAGAGATGGCACGTCTCAAAATGCTCGAGCCGTTCCGCATTGCGGGCGACGACCTGCGTGACAGTGTCGATATTGACGTCACTGTCAATGGCGGCGGCTTCAGCGGCCAGGCAGATGCCGTTCGAACCGCACTTGCCCGTGGACTTGTCCAGCATCTTAATGATGCAGAACTGCGTGAAGCATACATGCAGTTCGACCGCTCGCTGCTGGTCAACGACGTCCGGCAGTCCGAGCCGAAAAAATGGGGCGGCCCTGGTGCGCGTGCCCGCTACCAGAAGTCCTACCGCTGAGGTGAGTAAACTATGATGATCCCAGTCCGGTGTTTCACCTGTGGCAATGTCATCGGTGAACACTACGAAGCATTCGACGAACGCTCACAGCAGGGCGAAGATCCCGGCGAGGTCTTAGATGATCTCGGCGTGAGCCGTCACTGCTGTCGGCGTATGATGGTCTCGCATACAGACCTCGTCGACGTTGTTGCCCCCTACCAATGAGAGGCCAGTACAATCGCTACGAGAAAGCCCGAATTCTCGGTGCACGATCGCTACAGGTCTCCTACGGCGCGCCAGTGCTCGTTGAGACCGACCAGAGCGAACCGATCCTCATTGCAGCCGAGGAGTACGACGCCGGCGTCTTGCCGTTTACCGTCAAGCGTGATACATAATGACAAAAATTAGCTCGATTTCACTCCGACGCGTGCTCGATTCCCGTGGCAACCCCACGGTTGAAGCAGATGTGCTGACCGAATCCGGCGGCTTCGGCCGCGCGGCAGCCCCATCCGGTGCCTCGACCGGCGAGTTCGAAGCGATCGAACTCCCGCCCAAAGAGGCAATCGCCAACGCACGGGAACACGCCGTTCCACGCCTGGTTGATACCGTGTATGCGGGCGACCAGCGTGCGGTTGACGGCGCACTTCGTGCCGCAGACGGCACTGACAACTTCTCGGAGATCGGTGCCAACAGCGCCGTGGCCATCTCGATGGCCGCCGCGAAAGCAGCCGCCGACGTCCTCGGCGCACCGCTCTACCAGCACCTCGGTGGAGCGTTCCGCGGTGAGAATTTCCCAATTCCACTTGGCAACGTAATCGGCGGCGGCGAACACGCTAAAGACGCCACCGACATTCAGGAGTTCCTCGCTGCCCCGGTTGGCGCACCAAGCGTCGCCGAAGCCGTCTTCGCCAACGCGAAGGTTCACGGTGCAGCCGGCGACATTCTCGACGAACGGGGAATTGGTGCTGGCAAAGGCGACGAGGGCGCGTGGGCCCCACCGGTTTCTGACGCCGAAGCCTTCGAAATCATCGAAGAGGCGACGAGTCGCGTTGCCGACGAGGTCGGCTTCGAGATTAAGTTTGGTCTCGACGTTGCGGCCGCAGAGATGTTCGAAGACGGAGCCTACCAGTACAGCGACGGCGAGAAGTCGACCGATGAACAAATCGAGTACGTCGCCGACCTCGTCGAAGAGTACGATCTCGCGTATGTCGAAGATCCGTTCGACGAGAACGACTACGAGGCGTTCGCCGAGCTGACCGAACTGGTCGGCGACCGAACGCTCATCTGTGGAGATGACTTGTTTGTGACGAACGTCTCGAGGCTCGAAGAGGGCATTGAGAAGGATTCGGCAAACAGCATCCTTATCAAACCCAACCAGATTGGCTCGCTTTCCGACACCGTCGACGCGATTGAACTGGCGGTTCGAAACGGCTACAAGACGATTATCTCCCACCGGTCGGGAGAAACCGAAGATACGACGATTGCACACCTCGCAGTCGCAACCGACGCCGACTACATCAAGACCGGAACGGTTGCGGGCGAGCGAACCGCCAAACTCAACGAACTAATCAGAATCGCGGAAGACGCAGTATGAGCGACAACGACACCGAAACACTCGAAGAACAGGACGCGGCCGACGAGGCCAACGAGGAGCCTGTCGACGCCGAACCGGACGCCGAGAAGGCTGTCGAAGAGACAGTCGACGAGGACGAACCAGAAACCGACGCCGAGGCTGAAGTTGCCGACGAGGCAGCCGAGGCCGAAGAGGCGGAGGAAGAAGACGCTTCGCCGTTCGACGACGACGTGATGCCGGACGACGAGGCCGACCTGCTCATCCCCGTCGAGGACTACCTCGGCGCGGGTGTCCACATCGGTACCCAGCAGAAGACCAAAGATATGGAGCGGTTTATCCACCGCGTCCGAGACGATGGTCTGTACGTCCTCGATGTGAGCCAGACTGACGGCCGTATCCGGACGGCCGCGGACTTCCTGGCCGACTACAACCCCGAGCAGATCCTCGTGACCTCCTCGAGGCAGTACGGTCGGTTCCCTGCTGAGAAGTTCGCCGAGGCAATTGGTGCGCGTGCTCGAACGGGCCGGTTTATTCCCGGGACGCTGACCAACCCAGATTATGCGGGCTACATCGAACCCGATGTCGTCGTGGTCACAGACCCAATCGGTGACGCCCAAGCAGTCAAAGAGGCAATCACTGTTGGTATCCCTGTCATCGCGATGTGTGACTCGAACAACCAGGTCAGCAACGTCGATCTGGTAATTCCGACGAACAACAAGGGTCGCCGCGCACTGAGCGTCGTCTACTGGCTGCTGGCCAACGAGACGCTCGACCGCCGCAACGCTGGAACGGTTTACGCCCTCGAGGACTTCGAAGCCGCCCTGTAAGGGTTGGCTTCGGCGGCTGTATTTTATACAAGATGCCGAACAATCATAGTCGCTGACTTCCAACGCCGAATATGGACGGCACGCGGCTCCCGGGAGCAGCCGTCGAACGAGAGGATCGGATTATCCTCCACGTCGATATGGACTGCTTTTATGCCTCCTGTGA
>LFCJ01000966.1_pt1 | contig 19145 bp, 16 predicted proteins | sample 643141 | NCBI WGS metagenome assembly LFCJ01 (sample SAMN03766243, study PRJNA286221) | soda lake metagenome | biome: soda lake; feature: Kulunda steppe; material: water; isolation source: sample B1-Br-g2 brine of Lake Bitter-1 | place: Russia: Kulunda steppe | collected 2010-07
AGAAGCTCGTCTCGCGAACGATCGACGCCCTGGTCGACCTCTCGAAGAACCGCCTCGCAATTCGGAAGAAGACCCAGCGAAAGAACGGCCTCGAGTACACCGAACGCCGTGTCCTACTGATGGACGATGTCGACATTCCCGGTGACCCATCCAGTGACACCTGACGTCCACAGACGAGCGTGTCCCCAGGATACCACGATCCCCTGAGAAGGGATAGAATCTGTATGCCACACTGACACCCAGGCCGAAACCGGTTGTTTGTCTAGGACGGTTACTCAGTAGTACGTCACTCGATCGGTCTTCGTCGGTCTTGCTCGAGGGACCTCGGTCTAGGTTTCTCTGAGGACACCAGGTGTCTCTGGATGATCAGTTAAATCAGTTTTTTTTATTCCGGGATTGTTACACAGGGTCGCCAGTGTTGTCTTTTCGACCGTCTAATTCGTGCACCTCATCTGATACTTGTGCCTCCAACTCGGCTGAAGCGTTTGCAACCCATCTAATATCCGCAGGATCGACCATTTCTCCCTTATTCCGACGGTCCTCCACACTCTGTACAATTCGTTGTCTAGTCTTGGGATCTAGATCCGTCTCAATATAGTCTAATACAGTTTCTACAGGAACCTCGTCATCTCCATACCAATCAAACGGTGCATCACCAGTGGACTTGGTTTCTGAGATTTTTGTTCTTTGGTTGCTTGTTTCTGGTTTACCTGAGCTGGAAAAGGATCGATCGTTAGACGTGGGATCAAGAGAGGAGGTATGTTCCCTGTAAGACTTATAGATTTCAGCGCTTATTTCCTCAGACTCGTGGTACGATTTGTATTTTACACCGAGCCAAACGGCTACCCACACCAAACTTACAACGGGATGAATAGTGAAGCCCATGAAGAAAACAACCCACCATAATATAGTTTGAATCACATCCGAAAAGGTCGGCATTTCAACTTCATCCATAGATGTGCCATGTGGGTCATTTGCCGCGGTTGGGGCTTTCCCCTTACCGTGTATTGCCTGATGGCACTGTTTACAGTGGGTGATCAGATTCGATATCTTGTGACTCCCGCCACTTGAAATGGGAACGCTATGGTGGATGTGAAGCTCGCTATTTCCTTGTGGACCTCCCTTAGCGCCACAGTTTTGGCAGGTGAAATTGTCTCGCCGGAGAACCTGAGCCCGGCGAGTGTTCCAGTCTGAAGGGTACAGGTCTGACATGGGCCAAAACACCCCACATCGACTGTTGACAAAAAGTTATTCTAAACCAAGAGTGACTGTCGCCGGAATAACCAGACAGAGTTCAAGAGTTCTTAAATTTCGTTTCATGGTTCCCAGAATTTGTGGGCACATCCTTTCTGTTAGGAGAGATGACCAATGACAAACCAAGTTAAACCTACTTTTACCCATACACCGCAATTTCAGGCTGGCCTACTACGAAAAGAGACTCAAGCCTCACTAAGACTCAGTTCAGAAACTCGTGGTTCGAATTCATCTTGGAATCGATCCATTTTATCCACACCCCACTCCACCAGTTCATCACGTTGCTCGGGGGTCAAGTCAGTAATCCGGCCCTCGAGGTCTGTCGGCCATTTAATCCTGCACGCTTGCTTTTCAGGTAACTGCTCCCAGACAAGTTCGGATCCTAAATTGGATTCGATGGTCTCCCGCTCGTCGTAGAACGCGGTGAACATTTCTTCGTTCTCCTCTTTCGATGAGCTAGAGAGATAGAGCTCGACACTGAATTCTGGGCCCGAATGAAATACCCAACAAAAACTGAGCCCTGCTTTCCCAGCTCCAAACGTCAAATACCCTCGAGGGCGTGCTTTCAGCTTGCTCCACCGTGGCCGCCGCTCTGAGTATGCTTCAACCATCCCTGAGTAGAACTCTTTGTATGCTCGTTCGGTTTCGGTGAGCGATTCACCCCCACCGATTTCGCGCTCCCATTCATTGGGTTCAACGACGATCTCGAATTCGAAGCCAAGGGTGTCAGAATCATCAATGCTCACCACCCTCGGTTTGATGGCGAAGAATTTCACATCTTTCGGCCCACTTTCGTTCAACCACTCAAGCACACTTCTGTGCTCAGGCCGAAAGGTTTCTGACAACCAGATCGAAAAACCTGCGTCCTTCCCGGATGAGTAGGTCAATAGCTTGCCCAAGTGGTCGTGATCTGTTTTCCCGTACTGGTTCTCTATCACGACCGTTTCACCAGTGTTCATCTCTCTAGCAACGATATCTGATGAGAAATCGCCGACTGCTTCCTCGGAACGGGCGTCCTCGAGTTCAATGCCCAGAGTGGTCCCGAGCAATTCGATATTCTCCGTTAACCAGATAGTAAAATCACGCTCTTCGTGCTCCCACACCGTTCGAAGGCCGTGTTCCTGGATTTGAGCAATATTTCGATCCATAGGTCACTCTTCTTATACTGGTAACAAAGTCTTTGGTGGGAATTACGCACTGGGCTCCAAGCAGATCTTCAAACTGGCCGTCGCTTGGCCTTAACTTTGGACCGCGCTCACTGAGAGAGGAACTTCGTAATGACGTCGTAGTGTTCGTCAGGACACTCCCAGAACGGCATGTGACTCGCACCATCGAATTCGTGGAGCGTGCTGTTGGGAATTCGGTCGGCAATGTCCGCGGCGATGGCTGGCCGGATCTCGTCGTACTCGCCCGTGAGCACGAGTGTTGGTTGGTTAATCTCGGAGAGGCTATCCCGAATGTCCCATTCGCGAAGACGGGCCTCCTGCTGAAGGACGTACTCGTTCGGCCCCCACATTAATCCGTACGGCGTCATAGCGACATCGTCGAACGTGCGCTGTACTGGTTCTGGGTAAGGATCAACGCGACAAACGTGGTCAGAGTACACTTTGTCGAGTGCCTCGAGGTAGGCTGGGGCGTCGTACTCTCCACGGGCTTCGTGAGCTTCGATCGTTTCACGGATCTCGGTGGGAAGGTCATCAACGAATCCACGCATCGATTCGTACGCAGACTGTGTGTCAGCAAGCGTATTTGCGAGCACGATCTTATCCACCCGATCGGGGTGTTCAAGGACGTACTCCTGGGCGAGCATGCCGCCCCAGGATTGGCCGTAGAGGTCGATTGAAGAGACACCGAGAGCCTCACGCACGGCATCCACTTCCGCGCGGTAGTGGTTGACGGTGTATCGGTCGAAATCGCCAGCTGCTGGCGTTGCCGATCGGCCGACACCGAACTGGTCGTACAGGATGACCGACCGTTCTTCATCGCCGTGTTCGGCGAGTGGGAGTAGGTAATCGTGTGGCGTTCCGGGCCCGCCGTGCAGCCCTAAGAGGATGTTGTCACCGGTACCGAACCGTCGGTAGTAAAGCTCGTAATCTCCGACGTCGAGATACCCTTCTGTGTGGGGCTGATCAAGGTAGGTGGTCGCCATTGTCGAGCCTTCTCATGGTTGCGTGTTAAGTGTTCATCTAGAAAAACTAGGTTTCGGCCTTTGAACCAAACTGTTGATTATTCCGTGCTCATCACCGTTCCATAGAGAGAGAAGGCTACAAACGATACTGGGCCTCTCTCGCTGGGACATACTCGGGGGTACCACGGTTGTCACACCAATTCGACTCCCGTCCCCCGAAATTCCGACTGACATAATAAGGGATGGGACTATTGGGGTGGTGTGGTCACTCGCAGTTCATCATTAACTGTATAGAGATATCCACGCTCGAGAAGCCGAGTTAGCGCATAATCCCCATCTTCAGGCTCGAGGTCGGGTATTTGAGCTTCCAGGAGGGTGTCCAGGGCCTCTTCTCGAGAGAACGAAGAGGCATCGTCATCGACTTCCCGTTCACAGAGGAGTGCATAGCACTCGAGAATCCACTCTGGAAGTGGGGGGCGTGGATCAGTTGAGTCGTTCATCTTGATCCGTATTTGAACAATAAGGTATCCAATTCCTTAAGGATATCTCGCGGGTAGGCCCCGTCCAGTCAGTATTTTCGGTTGTATGCTGTTATCTGCTCATTCCGAAGGTCAGATAGATTGCGGTAATCGAACTCGGGGTGTGTCCAGTACCAATATCCCGTCGAAACATATGGGTCACTCTCCCCCAGTTCGCGCAAAACCGCCTTTGCTAGCCCTGTGAACGAATACTCCTCGTTATCATATCGCCATCTGAGATTATCGTTCCGCCCCTCTTTCCCAGTCACGACAGCCCTCCATAGCTCATCTTCTGGATCCCATCGCTCCTCGGCGGTATCTGGTCCCCAGTCCTGGTCGAGGATCTGCTCATTGAATAGCAGTTCGTCTCCCTCGCGCAGGATACCGCGTTCGAGTAGTACGGTGATCGCTCGGGGCCGACGGCTGCTCTGTTGTTGTTCTTGTTTTTTCCGACGCTTCGTGATGTACTCCTCTGCCTCAGGTACTGGGATAATCCGCTCCCCTTGAACGAGATATTCCCCATCACGTTCGTAGGCACTCAGTCTGACACAGGAGATATCGAGGCCATATTCTTGGTACAGCCAAAGTACTGGTGAAGTAACTTCTGTTCCGAAGTCGCCAGCAGCGAGCATCACACGGGGGCGATCGTCGAGTTCGAATTCAGCCCACCCGTCATCGCCAACAGTAATTGCCTCCTCGCTATCGAGAAACGATGCGAATCGGTCACCAACTTCTTCTGGAGTGATTTTCTCGCTATCTCGTTTCTTATGAAATTCGCGATACAACTGCTGAACATCTTCGGCAGTCAACGTTGAACAGAAGCTCGCGTACTTAAGCGCCTGGAGATCCGTGTTGGTATCCGCTCGATCTCGCTTCAATTCAATCACTACAAGTTTCCCATCTCGATCGAGTGCGAGAACGTCTAAGCGGTCAAGCGTGCCTTCAAATCCCGCGTACTCCGATGTCACTACCAGTAAATTCTCGCCTAAGATTCTCGGTTCTTCAATCACCCATTCTTGAAGATCGTCACGCTCCCAAAGCCCGAGATCTGCGAGTTTACGTTCGGGAACGGAACCGACCGTGCCCTCCTTATCGACATTGAACAACATACCCCACTATTCGGGTGCTTCCCTGATATTTATTTCATTGGTCAACACACAACAATGTAAGACATCTGAAAATGGGTCACGTGGCACTGGCGGGCTTACTCGGGAATGATATAGTCTGGGATGCCGCCGGAACTGCGACCCCCAGATCAGGCTCTCGGTCGCAGGGTTTTGAATCACTGTTACCCGGTCTTCTATGTGGGTGAGTACCGACAGTGTTGATTGAATTGGTCCTTCAGTGAAGCTATAAATGTTGTCTCACAATATATCTCAACTAGCGGTTATACGGCCAGCGAAAATAGTGAAGTCGCCGTCTACGATTTCAACTACGGCAATGATTACATCATATTCTTCACAGTTGGAATATATACGTTGTAGTAATCAAAGTGGGGCCTGCATGAATACAGAAAAGTAAAGCAAGTAAACGAAAATTATCTTGTATGTCTGGTCGCGCTCCGAAGTTCCTGCGCTATACAATTGCAAGTATCGTCGTCTTATGGGCGGCTCTAAACCAACTTGGCGTACTTGCGTTCGGGTACGGCATTCTCGCAGCGACAATTCCGAGCATTCCCCCTCTCACAACCGAAAGACTGCTCGGCTTAATTATGTCACCCGTCTTTATCGTGGCACTCGGTATGACGAGCGCCGGGAGTGCATTAGTTGGCAAAATTAGATACGGGAGTCTTGCAGCATTTTCTATCGCAATGACGAAGCGAGTTGACTCACTGTTCAACTATTCATTGTTCGACGAACCGATGATCGAAGGACGTATCCATCATGATGAGGTCACTTGGCGATGCAGGTATTGGGACGATGACCGTGTCGAAGTAGCTACTCGAGAATGCCCGTTCTGTGGGCTCGAATTAGTCGAATCATTTCTTCCACAGCACGTTGTATTCGGCCCCAACACGGCGTTCGAACCGGGAAAACAATCCCGCGAGTCCGCTGACGAGGCCTGGCACGATGTCTTCGGAGAACGTACCGCCGAGGATCGCAAAGAAACGCTGTCTTTGGCCTGTCCGCAATGTAACTTCTCAATTCCAGGTGAGAAAGGTGTGATGGAGGGGCGAGACGGAGCGCGCGCGAAGTTCCGACAACATATAGATCAGATGCTAACGGGGGGTTCTCGCCAACGTCCATTCAAAAAGTACGCCGACCTCGCTCAAAACTCGACGGGAACCGATCCGACTCCACAAACGCTGTGGGATGCGTATGTTACTGAAAGTTCTGCGCCGGACGTGCTCCGAATAGGCGTGCAATCACCGTCAGAAATCAGAACCGATGATAGGCAAGAGCACTTGACGCATAACTCCGAAGTGGTGAGAACTTCACCAGATCGGGATTCGGAAACTAAGTCCGAACGGGACGATTGTGCTCGCAGTGAAACGGTGCTTGGTGGTGAGTGAGAATGCCTGAACACCAGAGTTTTCCGGCGTTTGAAGAACTCAAGCAAGAAGCAGAGGGTGTGGACGTCCTCGTCGAGTTAGCGCCGACGCCGTTCGATACTGCGGTGGATTGGCTCTTCGACCTCGAGTATCTCGATCTCAAAGCTGAACTTCTCGAACGTCGGGATTCAGAGCGTCAGCGGTACAATGAGGGGCGGTCTCGAATTGAATCAACGTATGGAACCGTGGTCGTACGAGCGCTCAAACGGAGAGCGGACGGCGAACAACCGAGGTTTGATATCAATCGAATGGCGACAGAACTCGCTGACGCGAAGACAGCCATAGATCGGCTCTATGACGACCTGGATGAGTCCTATCTCACGCGGGCGGAACGACGAAAACTCGCCGAACTTGAGTCCGACATTGTCGGAGCCAGGGAATACGTTCGGAATAAACGCGTATTTGACGAGGGGTATGCGTCACTCGTTGGTGATCTCGAGACATTTGAGGAGCGATTCGAACCGTACGCCGGTGCGGAACGCTACATGGTAACGTCGGACCGAGAGTATCTCATCGAGGCGTGCCGGGACCTCTGGGCGGCACTTAGCGATCTCGCTCGCGAACTCCAGTTGCACGTACTACCAAAAACCGATGCCGGTTGGCTGAGTGAACACAAAACGCGGTTCAATGAACTCGTTGATGCGATACCCGAATACAACAATCGGTTCGTTGAAAATGAACGCGAGCGGTACGCTCACCTTCTCGAAGAGCAACCTAAACATGGTCCCCTAAACGACCAACAGCAAAAAGCAGTCGTTCGCGATGATCGACGCAACCTCGTCGACGCTTCCGCTGGTACCGGTAAAACTCTCACGCTCACCTATCGCTTCCAGTATCTCTTAGAGAAGGGCGTTCCGGCCAGCGAAATTGCAGCAATCACCTATACGAAAGACGCCGCAGAAGAGATGGCGGGTCGAATCGCGGCTGCCACTGGCGTCGACGAGGATGAACTGAACATTACAACCATACATTCCTTCGCGCTAGCAATTGTCGATGAGGCAACAGTAAGCTCGAATTCCGATGATAGTGATCTCGGTGAGGCGCTTGACTTGCTGGTCGATAGCTACATTGAGGCAGCAGTAGCTAATAAAGAACCGACCGAGGCCAACGTACCGTATTCGGATTCCTACGGTCCCTTCCTCACGGCTTTTCAGAAGTTCAGTCAAATCGATGCTCAAAAAGGGTTCGTCAAGAACAACAAGAGTAGGTACCAAAGTCGTGAGGACTTCCTCCGTACAAAATTCACGTCATTCATTAATAACGCCAGAACATTCGCCCTCGAACCGACCGATATTCTAACGAGGATTGATAAGGGGAATCCCATTCAGTACTCCTTTGGAGTGGCAGGAGCAGCGCTTCTCGAAGCCTACCTCAAACGGGTCGACGAAACCGAGTATCCAATCGATTTTGACGAGATGATTTACGCTGCTACAGAACTCATCGAGTCGTATCCAGACCGATTCGGATCACGCTATCAACACATTCTGGTTGATGAATTTCAAGATGTTTCCGACGCGACACTCGCATTCGTTGAAGCCTTTATGTCGGGGGGGACGGAAACCCACTTGTTTTGTGTTGGCGACGATTGGCAGAGCATCTATGGGTTCAACGGATCAAACGTTCACCACTTCACTGAATACGAAGATAACTTTGATGACGTAACCTACACACCACTCGAAGTGAATTACCGATGTCCGCCGAGTATCGTTCAGGCGGGTGCAGACCTCATGTCGAAGAGCAAAGCACCCCAAAATGATAAAGAGGTATCTGCTTTCAGCGATCTTGAGACTTCACCGACGTTGCATGAACTCGATGGCCTTTACGAAGCTCGGTTGCCGGGATACGTTGCTGACCTGGTAGAAGACGCACTTGCCTCAGGACACGAATTTAAGGATATCATGATCCTCTCACGAAACGATCAAAACAGCACTTATCTCAAAGAGGTCAGAGACGAGCTTGTCAGACGGGAGATCCCCCACCAGAACCCGGGTTCTACCAAAGACTATCTACCCACATCTTACAAAAAGGCGTTCGACCGTGAAATTGTCTTCAATGAGAATGGCGATGCACAATTCGAATCCGGTCCGTATGGTAATAATCGAGACGCACCCCCGGTTGTGACCGTTCAATCGATTCATTCTTCGAAAGGAACGGAGGCGCCAGTAGTGATCCTTGCTCACGCCGTCGATGATGATCCAGATGGCATCCCGAGCGAGGATCGAACCGATAAACTCGTAGATCCAGCCGTCGACATCACGGCGGATCACTTCCCGGAAGAACGGCGGTTGTGCTATGTGGCCCTGACCCGAAGTGAAGCTGAGTTCCATGCAGTCGCGAACCCAAATCAGGTCTCTCGGTACATCGAAGACATACGCGAGCACTTCGATATCGTCGAAGCACCGCTCGTACTCGAAGGGAAATGTACGGAGTTCACCCTGCCAACAGAGGGAACCAATCAGCCTTACAAGGCGACGCTCGACTGTGTAACCTTCGAAGCGCCATTGATGGCGTGGCCGAATAACGATCCACCGAAACTCGAGGAGGGCGCAGTTTATCGAATCACAGATCCTGTCGTCGATGATGGACCGTTCGGAGAAGAGATTCGGTACGATCTTTCGACCGTTACTCTACTCGCCTCACCCCCCTCGTCTTCATCCTGATTAACCGACTGCTTCCACAATTGTAGCTGTAAAGTGCTAGTGGTTACAGGCCTGCGGCCATCATAAACAGAGAGCGTGCTTGAGAGTTACTCGGTTAAGTGCCGGGGTCCTGTGACCAGTCAATCCTCTCTTGACTCGGATGGCGGCTTTGGCAGTATCTTTCATTGCTCAAACTATTTTAATATCGGCATCACTGACAAGTGAGAGATCGATTTTTCAAAGACTGTTACGCCAGTTTGCATAGGTCGCCTCTATAATTTCTCGAAGGCTGTAGAGGAGGATCGCTGCGAGGAAGGGGATCCAAATGAGTTCCAGGAAACCGGTCTGGGTAACAATGAGGTCGTCAACGATAGTTGAGATGAACGGAACGTCTCTTGGCGGGATATCATTGATTACAGCCCAGGCAAACAATACGAGCGGTACGATCGCGAAGAAATCCCAGAACAGAGGTCTGAAATAGTCGCCACGCTTCCAGCGTTGGCGTGGATGATGGAGCAAGACGAGGACACCGAAAACGCTTCCAATGCTCAATACGATGAGCAAGCCGACCGACAACAGGAACGTAATGATCAACCCGACGTCGATAACCCAGATCGTGAAGTCGTCGATGACTCTCCAAGGCATCTGTGAAATACCATACTCACCGGATTGGATTTGTTCTTTTACGGTCGGTGGCCCCCAAGTGGTGATTTGAGAAATTAGCACAATTCCTCCGCCGAGCATTGCACCTACTTTGGCGCCGCTTTTCGACCCTCCAAATGGGAGCCCAAAAATGAATCCGAAGATCGCGAAGACGGCTGCCATGATGAGAAAGAGTAGCGAGGGAATGAGCGCGACACGCAACACCCCGCTAAGAGTTTCAGATACTGACCCTTGTCCGGTGAAGAGAATAATGGTCGCTAGGAAAAGCGAGATCGCAACCAGCGAGGCCGGAATAGGGTCAATTATTTCTGATTTTCGTGGCACCGGTGACCCGAGTGTCGCCGAAAGAGCGTTGTATGCAGATAGCGATCCCAAACACACACCCATGGTTACTGTGAAATCCATGGTGGATCCACTAACGCCAAATTCTGCAGACAGAAGTGAAACGACACCCACGAGGAAAGCAACGGTTAGTAATCGGCAGATGACGGGGAACGCCGAAACCCATGTGAAGAGATCTGAGAGCAGTGAGTGAGTGTTACCAGGGTGTCTGGCAGTCTGACCTGATCCAGTTGGCCTCAAACGGTTAAGGCCGAAGAGACTTATTGCAGCAGCTCTGAGCGAATGGGCTCCGGCCGCTCCGTCCGACCCACCACTTCGTCCCGAGTTCTGGTATGATGTGTGGTCCCTCTTCCTAGAGTCTGAGTTACTGCTGTCGATAACGTGGATGTCTCGACTCGTGTTCTGTGCACTGTCTGAGTCCGTTTTGATTGTATATTGCGATCCTTTCAGTGCTGTCAACCTTACTGTCCCGTCGGCACTGGAACGGTCAGCGTCGACCGATCCCTCACTATCACACAGGCGAACTAGTACTCCCTCTACTGGGTCACCGTGCTGGTCGATAACAATAACGGGAAATGACTCTCCAGTACGTATTTTGTTTGTCGGTAACCGGATGGAGAGCTCTCGGAGCGAAGTAACTTCGATTATTGCTTCGTCTTCTTCGAAACCATCCTTTCTCGAAACGATCCGGTACGCGCCTGGAGATTCAATTACAATACTGACGATTCCATAGCGATCCGTCTTTCGCGTCTTCGTCTTTCCATCTTTGTTCTCTACGACAACGGATACGTTTGCTACAGGCGCACCGTCTTGGTCCGTTACGAGAAGTGAAATAGTATCGCCGGTGTGAACCGTCTCTGGCTCCACCTGAATCGACAGCTCTCGAGCGTTTTCTTCGACGATAATGCTTCGCTTCGCTGGGACATATCGATGAGTATCATAATCGTGTTTGTCCGCCGAAATCGTTTGCTCACCTGGAACCGGAAAGGAGGTTTTTGCTGCACCATTCCCATCCGTTTTAATGGAGTTGGTGACACCATTGGTTGTAATATCGACTTTCGGAACGCCTCGATTGTCCTTATCGGTCACGTGAATGTTGACAGCCGTACCGGCCTCGATACGGTCGGATTCCAGGCCCACATGAAGCGTGATCGGATCACGATCATACCGAGCTCGCTTAGCCTCGTCAATAAGTACGCTTCTCGCTTCTTTCATCCGCTGGAACATCTCGGTACTCGAGTCGGGGTTCCGATCGGGATGATACTCAGGGATGAGCGTTCGAGCGACTGATTCGATTTCTTCACAGCTGTCTGACTCTGAGACACCGAGTCTATCGTAATAGTTCGTCGCGTCTGGATTTCCGGAAACCATCTCTCGTAGATATTGTCGTATCAGCTCGGGTTCGGTGGTGGTAGGAGACTTTGGTAGGACAAATGTCTAATTCAGCGCCTAATCAATCGACGGAAGAGCGTTTCGCATTTCCTCTACTTCCCGATCTGTTCGACTAAAGATGCCCTCAATCGATATATTAGCTATTTCTCCGCGATCGAGGTCCTCAGCCTCAACATGGAGTAATCCGTTTTCGTCAAGTTCGAACTCGCAAGCAAGGTTTGGTTCGCCCGCAGGTGCGGGTTCGATTCCCTCAAGGTGGAATTCGTCGAGGAAATCGTTCTCTTCGGCGATATTCGACTCTCCCTGAAAGACGCGTGTTCTGACTGAAGTCTGATTATCTTCGACGGTCGTATAGGTTTCTTTCCGAGCTGTCGCCGGAATTGCCTCGTTTTGATCGATGAGGATATCAAACGATCCGTCAGCAAGTTCAACACCTAACGATTTCGGGGTGACATCCATCAAAATCAACCCGTCGCTGATTCCTGGCAGTAGCTCTTGTGCCTGGCCATCCGCCCCTAATCCCTCCTCTCCACGGTCGATGATTGCAGCCTGAACCGCAGCCCCAGTTGCGACAGCCTCGTCGGGGTGAATCTCTTTCGACGGCTCTTGACCGAAGTAATCAGCAACTCGTTCTTGAACGAGCGGCATTCTTGTCGATCCACCGACGAGCAGTACGGTTTCTACGTCGTCGACGTCGTACGCGACCTGATCGAATAGTTCATCACAGACACCGAAGGTTCTGTCGACGAGGTGTTCGGTGAGGTCGTTAAACTTCTCACGTGTGAGTTGTTCTTCGAAATTTTCATTCGGTGCGAGGAAGGGAATGCTCACACGTGTTGAGGAACTCGAAGATAAGCTCTCTTTCGCCTCTCGAGCAGTACTGTAAATTCTTCCTAAGGCTTCTGGCTCATCGCTAAGGTCGATGCCAGTATTTTCTTCGAACGTTTCTAAAATCCATTCGGCGAGACATTCATCCCAGTCTTCGCCACCGAGTTGGCGATCGCCGTTCGAGGCAATTACTTCGACCGTGTCAATATCGTACGCAAGATCAACAAGTGTCACGTCAAACGTTCCGCCGCCTAAGTCGTAAACAAGGGCAACTTCCGAATCGCTGTTGGCTTCGTCAAGTCCGTAAGCGAGACAGGCTGCCGTCGGTTCGTTAATAATACGATCGACGGTAAGCCCAGCGATCTCTCCGGCCTGTTTTGTTGCTTGCCGTTGGCGTTCTCCGAAGTACGCGGGCACAGTGATCACCGCGTTTGTGACCTCCATCCCGAGGTGATCTTGCGTGTCGCGGACTACTTTTTTCAAGATGAGCGCAGAGATTTGTTCCGGCGTATACTCCTCCCCGCCGATTTTCTCTATGTACTCTCTGTCGCCCATGTGGCGTTTGATCGTTCGAACCGTACGATCTGGGTAGGTCTGTGCGCGTACCAGAGCCTCTTTGCCGACAATAACGTTCCCATCGTCCTCGTCGAACGAAACTGCTGACGGGGTGGTGTAATCTCCCTCCGAATTGGGAGTTACCTCCGCCTCGCCCCCGACGACCGCAGATGATGCACTGTAAGTCGTTCCCAGATCAATCCCTATTCGCTTTCCATCTCCCATCTTAGATTTGATAAGTTTCGTAGAACCTTTGATATATTTTCCTATATGACTATCCACCATGGCTTGTGGGTTCTAAACCGGTATGTTTTTTGAACCGATGCGCATGGTGCAATCGCATGGACGAAACTGATCAGGACGGAGTTGGGGACAAAGCCAGTGATGAGCCCAACGAATCGATGAATGACTCTGAAACTGGGTCTGAAAACGCTAAGAATCTTAACGAGGGTGAAACAGTGCTGATCAGGGAACAATATGACACGCTTCCCGAAAAAATCGATGACGAAAAAATTGCTAGCTCTGTCCAATCGCTTCTCTCTGAGGCCGAAAAACTGGAAGACGAAGTTAAACATGGTAAATCACAATTGGATAGTCTCTCTTCGCAGCTCGAGCAAGAACGCTCTGAATTCAAGAGTTACCGAACGCGAATGGACCAACGACAAGAGAAGTCCCGTGAGCGCGCTGTAAAAGGATTACTGGAAGAGTTGATCGATGTTCGAACGAACCTGCTAAGGGCGATTGCAACCGATCACGATGATATCGAAGGGATTCGCGATGGTGTTCGGATCACCCTCCAGCAATTCGACGATGTGCTCGCATCAGAAGATGTTCTTGAGATCAGTCCGGAACCGGGTGAAGCCATCGATCCCGACCGTCACGAAATTATACGCCGTGTTAATAGTGAGCGGGCCGAAAACACGGTAATCGAGTTGCACGAACCTGGTTACGAATACGGTGAGGAACTCTTGCGCCCGGCAAAGGTTACAGTTAGTTCTCCCCGCTGACTGACCAATCAAAAAAACATACTCCTACGTGTGTACTACCACCCACATCTAGGTAGATAATAAAGGTCGACACAAATTAACCGTCAACCATCGCTCCACATTCCTCCACACACCAATCACCACTTCATTGCCCTCGCGCGTTCCTATCCATCTGAATAACCTCCAAGCGTAGCAATTGAAAGCCCTGCTCGACGAAAAAATACCCCTCGAGCAATCCATCCACCCAAGCCCCCACATTTCAATACGTCACCGAAGAACACTGTACCAATGATAACGAACCCGGAGGTTCTCCAGGCTGATTTTCAGCCCCAAGAAATCCTCCACCGGCATGACCAAATCGAATACCTCTCGAGCGTCCTCGAGCCCGTCACATCAGGCCAACGGGTTGACGGCGCGTTCATCTACGGGCCAACAGGCGTCGGGAAAACCCACACGACGAGATTCTTACTCGAGCGCCTGGAAGCCCAAGCCCCACACATCACGACCCACCTGGTGGACTGTTGGGCGAACTACACCTACGGCGGGGCACTGCGCCGCGTGGTCGATGGCTATGGAATGTTGGCGAACGATCGACTAGCGAAAGATGAACTCCTAGCCAACCTCCAGCAGACCGTGACGGACCCGTATATCGTCGTGCTTGATGAGGTAGACCAGCTCGAGGACGATCGGCTACTCAAGCCCTTGCATCAGACGCCCGAAATAACGCTCATCATGATAGCGAACGACCGCGAAGAGTTCTACGGGCGGGTCGATGCCCGCGTCCACAGTCGGCTGGCGGGGCTCCCCTCTGTAGAGTTCCGAAAGTACACCCAGGATGAGTTGGTGTCGATCCTGCGCAAGCGCGTGGGCGCGGCCACACACGGCGACGTCGCCGGGCCGGCGTATCTCGAGGCTATCGCCGACCGGGTGAGCGGGGACGCGAGATTTGCGATTACGATACTGAAGAACGCCCTCGAGCACGCCCAACGCCGAGGTGGGGACGAACTCACGCCCGAGGACCTGGAGGCCGTGATCGATGACGCCCGATCGGAGTTGCTTCGCGCCAGCATTTCGAAGTTGACCGCCGATCAGCGGGTGTTGTACCAGATTTTGCTCGAGGGTGGCGAGCAGTCGATGGGCGAAATCTATGGCTCCTACGAACAGCGCGTCGACGATCCCGTGGTTCGCAACACCGTGCTCGGGTATTTGAAGAAGATGGCGCACTACGATATCGTCGAGATTCACGGCGAGAAACGCGGGCGGACGTATACCGTGACGACCGACGATCTGCTCGAGGTCGTACAAGACTAAGCACGAGAGTATTTCGTAATCACTGATAATCTTTGACCAGGAAGCTAAACTTGATGATGAAAGTTCCAGTCACGAACAACATTAAGGGGGAGATAGGAGAAGCTGCAGTCCTTGGGAAACGGTCCTTGCCAACCCCTATTGTTAACCAGTTGGTCGAGTTTCTTGTAGATAACCATGACATCGATATAGAAAGCCGTGTTTCCTCATCCGTTCACCGTGGGGAGTATTTTTATGCCACCAATGAGCATGGGGACCAAATTAGATGGAATGCTGATGGTCTTGTTGAGATCAAATGGCCGTCGAAGGAAAATCGGCAGGATTCCGGTGATGAGTTCGTATATCCAGACCAGCGTGCTGTATTTCCTGTTGAGGTAAAAACCGGGAGGTACGCCGAATTAGAACGCAATCAGTTAGACGTGGCTCGAGTCATTGCGAGTACGTCAGATCGTATGTACCCGACCGTCCTCAAAGTCTCAATTGAAAATCTACCTGAGAGCTTTGATGTGAATGTAAAGATCTTTGGTCGGGATTTCGGCTAGCATATAGTGTGCTGCCAAGAACATTCTAATTAGGATACTTCTCAATTGGGATGATTTAGGGGATCAGTTTTTGTCCCCAAGCTTGACTGCGTTACCGTCGATAACACACTGAGTGTTATCTTTTCGGGCCTCTACAATCATGTCCATGTAATCGTTATTGTACCGATCCTGTCGATAGCAATCCGCAACAGCGGGGATACGATTTTGAACTACAACGGGAACAGTGGAACGTACTTGTGCTGGCCATTCTTGCTTAAATAAAGAGGTGTAGCCTACTGCTTGCCCGTACGCTGTTTGAAAATCGTTCGTACACCGCTCAGTAGTACTGTTTTTAATTTCGACAATGAGCCAGTCAGTTTCGGTCTTTATCACCAAATCGGCGTATAGGTTTCCCCCCTCGTTTGGAAAGACTTGCCCTCCGATCGGGACTTCACGGAACGCTTTACAGTCGCCAAAGTTATTCAACCAATCAAGAAAACTCACAGCTAACTTTTCCTCTGATTGGCTATCCAATTCACTCTTAGAGTGGGTTTCGAGCCACTTCAAAATATCTTCATCTCGAGCGTTTGTCGAGGTTTGAGCGTACTCTTCATAGGGATATTGTCGATCGTCTACTCGACAACTAATATTAAGATCGGCTAAAATGGAGAGGAGATACGTGTGCCTTTTGCTTAACTCGTCAACACTCAGTTTCAAAGAGACCGTCTCGACTATGGGCTTTGGATAGTATAACCCATCATCTCCCCGCTCGACATGATGAGAGATTTTTCTGATACCAGATTTTGTCTCCCACGGACTCGAGCGTTCTTCGAATAGGGAATGGACGACCTCACGATCGCGCACATACAGATACGAATACAAGAGAAGTTGGCCAAGCCCTCTGTGATTTGGTTCGGGCTTCATTTCTACAAGTTCGACTGTTTTTGCTGCAGTATCCTCTGAAATGGCATCGATAGACCACGCTGCCGCCCCCGCGGCACCGGGGGTATCCATGAAGCGATCGCATAGGAGATTCCCCGCTGGAACTTCGGTTTCGTAACCGTTCTCACCAAACCAATCATTGGACTTGTCTTTCATTATAATTGACTCTAAGCTGTTGTTGAGTGTAGCTTTCAAAGGACTTTGCGGTAAGCCTTTCCCATATGCAAGTTGAACTGTATCCCATGTTGCACGAGGATGCTATACCAATCGCAGTCCCTTTAGAACCCGGTACATGCCGTTCTGAAACGATTCCTGCCGATAGACACGTTTTGTTTTGGACTCGGCTTCGGCCCGTGGAGCAACAGGCCGGTAAATCGATTGAAGTCCTCCGTTTTGTTCTGAATAACGTCGATGGGAGCATTCGGATAAACGGATCACCAGTTGGCACTCTCACGGAGGTAGTGGGTAGTGACGATCAGAAAGAGCTGGTGTTCTGGAACCTGTCTGACCCGATAGACCCGGGGTTCCACACTGTCGAATTCGAATTTGATTTTCCACAGCAGATATCGCTACCCCCTTGTGAGTTATATCCAGATTTTGTTCCTCTTCAGTGGGAAGAAAACCCTACAGCAAAGGTGGAGATCAATACAAAAGACACGGGCACTGGTGATTTAGTGGAACGAAAGGATCCAATCTGGGGGAAGCGGAACGTGTACGAACCAGTAGAGTGCTGAAATTAATTTGTGAGCAGTCAATCTATTACTGATCGATCCTATCGATCGAGGTTCACTATTTCGTCAAAGGTGACGTACCCCGCCCGGTTTCGGCCAATAGTTCGAAACTCGAGAACAGTCTACCCGATGACTTTCAGGGCCCGGTGGCGGCAACATCCCAAGCAATTGAATGACAACCCCACCGGGCGGGCCTGGCTATCGGGGTTACCTGTACGGTTTCTCGCGAGGAGTATAAAACTACGGACCGATCACGGCAGAAGCCTTTTTATGGTGTTAGCCACCAGCAATGTTTAGATGGGGGCAGACTCGAGTGCGACCGATGACTCACACCAAACCCTCGAGTCCATACAGGACACCCTCGAGACCGATTCCATTGCGTTCGTCGACACGCTGAACGCCGATATCTCATCCCTCCTCGAGAACCACCCAGGCCTCGAGTATGAGTACATCCTGGGCGACGTCTCCGGGTACGGGATCTCGGGGAACGGGCATGCGCATTTCGACCTCGAGCACGGCGGCTCGACCATCCACTGTGTGATCTTCAAAAATTGGTTGGCCCGGTTGGATGTGGAGATTGAGGATGGCGAGCAGGTCGCCGTGAAGGGTGATCTGTCCTATTACGAAGCCAACGGGAGTACGTCGGTGATCGTCACCCGCGTGGTCCCGATCGGGGAAGGCGAGTACGAACAGATCTATCGGAAAAACCGGAAGATCCTCGAGAACGATGGCTTGCTCGACGATGACACGAAACAGCCGTTGCCCGAACTCCCACAGCGTGTGGGGGTGGTGACCAGCGCCGATAGTGACGCCCGGACGGACGTAGTGACGAGCCTGCATGGTCGTCACCCCGACGTGGATATCGTGATCCAACACTCGAGCGTCCAGGGGATGGACGCCATGGCCTCGCTCATGGAAGCCATCGATACACTGGACCGGGCGGGCGGCGTCGACGTGATTATCGTCACCCGTGGTGGGGGTTCGGATACCGACCTGCGGGTGTTCAACGAAACGCCGCTCTGTCGGTTGATTGCAGGTACGACCACACCCATTGTCGTCGGCGTCGGTCACGAAAACGATCGGACGCTAGCTGACGAGGTCGCCGATGAGCGCGTCATGACGCCCACGCACGCTGGCGAGATCGTCCCCGAGAAGGCAACGCTCGAGGAAGCACACACAGAGCTTGGTACGCGACTCGAGGCAGCCTACGGGCGGCACGTCGAGTCCACGCTCGAGAGCCACGAAGACGCGCTCACGGACGCTTACAGAGACCTCGTGGAGAGGCGAGTTGATCGGTTCGCGGTCGACCTCGAGTACGCCTACCAGCAGACCGTACAGACACAGTACCAAACGCTCGAGACACGCCTCGAGCACGCTTACAACCAGTTCCAGCAGCAGAAAGCCCACGAGGCGGCCCAAGAAGAAGCCCAGGCCGAGTACGAACGTTCGAAACGACGCCAACGCATCGCTATTGCGGTGTTGCTGGTCGTGTTGGCCCTGCTGTTGGGATATATCCTCTTATGACCATGACTAATGACACCCAGCCTGAGACGGCATCGATCGGCGAGAAGACAACGCGACTCGAGGAGATTATCACGACGCTCGAGGACGGAGAGGTCAGCCTCGAGCGAGCACAGGAACTCCACCAGGAAGGCCAGCGGTTGCTCGAGGCACTAGGGGACGACCTTGAGATTGGGGATGGAACGGTGACGGTCGAAGAGTGAAACGGATATTGCGCTGCATACAATCATCACCACCCCTGGGATATTTTGCGCGTTCCTGTTGGA
>LFCJ01000967.1_pt1 | contig 19144 bp, 17 predicted proteins | sample 643141 | NCBI WGS metagenome assembly LFCJ01 (sample SAMN03766243, study PRJNA286221) | soda lake metagenome | biome: soda lake; feature: Kulunda steppe; material: water; isolation source: sample B1-Br-g2 brine of Lake Bitter-1 | place: Russia: Kulunda steppe | collected 2010-07
AGAAATGACTGGTGAAGCTGCAGAAACCAATATGGAAGGATTTGACTTTACAGATACGTGGAGTACTTCGGATGAGTATCCCGTGCTTCAATGGCAGGAATAGTACTTGAGCGTATATGTAACCTTAGCTTCTCAAATGATAGTATATTTGGGCTACTAGATACAAGATATCGTCTGAGATAAAAATAATCTACTATTAAAAAAGACTATAAATATACAAAAAATATGTTTAATTTTAAAATTAATTTATATAATAAATATATTAGTATTTTAATATTAATGTACCATAAGTTATAATACTATTCAATAAATTATTTTAATATATGTCTAAAGAAAGATTTATGTCAAAAGAAATACGTACTATAATGGATAAAATCCCTTGTGAATTAGTTTCAGATAAAAGTATATCTTATGAAATTGAACAATTTATCGATGATGAAGAATTAAAATTTAAAGAAGAAAAATTTAAATATGAGTATAATAACGACATGCGTATGTTTCGTTTTTGTTTATCGAACGCCTTTCATCGTAAATCAAATTATCGGAATATTAAAGCTAGAATTAGAACATATAAAGAGTATCACGAGTATATTAAAAATAAAGTATCTGAAAATGTATCTGAATTTGAAAAACAAGGTTTATATGTATCATACATTTTCTTTACGACTTCTCTCATTGAATCAATTACGTCAAGAATTATATTGGATAATTTTATAAAACAGCCTTGTCAGACAGAAAATACGAGAAAGTTAATTAAATATATGGGTGAAAGTAGCAGGAGAGATATATTAGAAAAAAATGGGATAATAACATCTAAATTCGCCGGAAAAATGAAATCTTTATACAATAAAAGAAATAAAATTGGACATGATTATAGAATAAGAGCAAGTAATCAATATCTTGTAACCTATAGTGATAAAGTAGTTAAAGAATGTTATAAAATTATAAATAAACTAAAACGTTTTGTTGGTATGGGGTGGGAGAAATTATGGGAGAAATCAAAAAAATATAGAACTATTGTCCGAGAAAAAGCTATAGAAGAAACAGTTGAAAAATTTAAATGCGAAAATAAAGAAATAAATATATTTAATTCAGAAAATATAGAAATTAAAAAACTTAAATGGGAAAAAAATCCATTTACTATTTGTACACATTCGCATCATAAATTTAATATCAATGCTGGTGTTAAAGATTTTTCAAATATGAGCAAAGAAGATTATAATAAGCTTATGACTTTCATTAATGTCGTATGTGATAAAATTAATAATATAAATAAAAAAACAAAACCGTTAAGAATTAAAGATTTTGATTATTTCATTTATGTTTGTCATGTTACACTTAATCAAGATGAAATAACAGATATACTACCTTCTAAACGTAATTATTTGGAAAAAAAATATTTAAATATTAAAAGTAATGTTGAAAATGCAGAAATGAGAACTTCAACGCAATGTAATCTTTTTTGATTATAACAAATACATTATATTTATTTTAATTCTGATTTATTATGAGTATAATTTAGGTATATAATTATTATTTAATTTTTAATTCGCAAATTAGCCATAATAATATATGTCTACTTATTTATAAACAAATATATAAAAATAAATTTGTCTTAGAATTTGATAATTAGACGGATTGTACATTTATACGAGAAAAACATAATAGATTTTGATATTGATAAAATAAATCGTCAAGAGCACATAAAAAATAATATAGATTAGACATAATATATAAAACAATATAAAATCAATAGCAAGAATGATTCTAGAATATGATGGCATAGAAGAATATATAGAATTTTTAAGATAATATGAAAGAACCTGAAAAATTATTAAAATTACGGAAATTAGTTATTTAATATTCACTTCATATTAGACCACTAATGTGCAGTATTATTAAAAATAAAATATTAAATACTCTACTCCGAAACAGATTCTAATACTTCTAAGTCTTCAGATGTTCGCACGTCACCAGATAGCAAGTCTTGCATCAAACCACGTTTTAATTCCTCATACTTGTTAATTAAATTACTTGTATTTCGTATTATATTGTCAGATGTACCTAAAATATCTGCTATTTCTTTTTGTATTTTTATAGATGGTATTAGTATATCTACTTTTTTAAATGTTCCTACATTAATTGATGGATAGGTACTACCTGTAGCTAAAGTGTTAAATTTCTTCGTATAAGTATCACTTAATAATATTTGAATTAGATAGTTCGGTAATACATTTTCATTTGTTCTTAATTGCGTAAAGCCTAACGATGCAAAATTATTTTTATTATTATCATTTACTAAGAAATGATTTTTTTGTAACGGTCTTACTTTTCCAAAAATAATATCTTTATTATTAAGAATGCGAACTCTATCCGATGGTGATGAATCTGTTGTATATTTTTCTTTGTTAACTAATGTTCCATCAGACACATTACTTAAAGAAATATATTCAAATGTATTATCAATATCTTTTACATTTTTTGTTTCAGGATTAATATCTCCTAACTTATCAATTTTTATTTCATCCCATTCTTCTATATTATATATTTCACCTGTGAGTAGGTCTTGCATGAGTCCTTGTTTCAACTGTTCGTGTTTCTCTTTGCGAGCGTGTAACTGTTCTAATTTTTTATCTACACTATACAACACCGACGCAATACGCTCCTGTTCTTTAATAGGCGGAATAAGAACATATATTTTCATAGCATTCGTTTTACTTATTCTTGTTCTTGTAGTCCCACTAGACCAAGCCTTTGCTTGTTTTGTTATTGGATTCCAATTAAATATATTTTTAATATATTCCGTATTATGAATCTTTTTATTAGGACATAAACGCATTATATCCACAGCGGTTATTGACTTATTATCATATATTTTAGGAACTTTACACGTTCTAAATATAGGTTCAGCCATTCTAGATATAAGTAAATCATCAGAATACAATACCATACATTTTTCTCCATTGATAAATTCCTTATTAACATGTCTTTTTGGTTTGTCTTTAAATTCATTTACACCTATATTTCCTAATTGGATTAGTGCGTAATTCCCATTCTCTGTCATATCACTTGATTCTACCCAATCACCGTCATCTAATTTTCTTTCTGCATTTTCAGATATATCTTTTATGGATGATATTTCCCAATTATTCGGGATATTATCTCCAAATATCCGTTCAATATCTTTATCATTCATTTTCACCACCCTCGTAGTTGAGTTGTTTCATGTAGTCATTAAATTGATTATTTAATTCACTATATTCTGATTCGAGATTTCGAATATCTGCAAGTGTTTCTGCAACATTAATATCTTCTTGTGGTTCCGTCGTATCCACGTATAGTGCGATATTCAGATTATAATCATTGTCTTTAATTTCATCTGTTTCTACAACACGACATACACGTTCTTCTTCAGACCAATTATCATACAATTTCTTAATTTCATTAATACCGTCTGATGTTAATTTATTTCGACTACTACCGGTATCATAGTAAAATCTATCTTCATGTTCTGAATTAAAGAACATAATTTTTCCTTTTCTTTCTTCAGGTTTATTTTTATTTAGTATTAAAATACCAGACGGGATACCTGTTGCTTCGAACATATTTTCTGGTAATCCAATAATAGCTTCAATTAAATCGTTCTCAATTAAATATTCTCGATATTTTTTATCTCCATTTCTAAATAGAACGCCATGAGGAATCACGGTTGCTAACTGCCCTTTTTCAGCTAGATGGCTTTCCATATGCATTATAAATGTAAAATCTCCATAGTTACCGTGAGGTAATTTACCATTATCAGCCCAATTTAAATCTCCGTAAATATCTTGTCTATTTTTAGAACCTTTTTTCCAACCATTTGTGGAGAATGGAAAATTAGCTAATATATAGTCAAATTTATTCAAATTGTTTTCTTGCGTAAATTGGGGATTGGTTAATGAATCCCCTATCCTAATATCTCCTTTTAATCCATGAAGTACAAAATTCATTTTAGCAATGCCTGCGATTGTGGGATTCTTTTCTTGGCCGGTAAATTCGAAATGTTTATCTATGTAATTATTTAATTTTTCACGGGATGTTTTATCTTCTGAGTCTTCAAATTCATCTTCGTATTGTTTGCGTATATGTTGTGCTGCTTCTATCAACATACCTCCTGAACCTACGGTTGGGTCATGGAAAGACGAACCTTTTTCAAACGGTTCCAATAATTGGACCATTAAATCAACAACTTTTGGTGGTGTAAAATATTCTCCACCTTCAGCTTCTGAGAACCGTTTTACGAGATTCATATATGATTCACCCATCATATCTGGAGGTATACGTTCGAAATCAATATTATTAATTTTACCAATAAGTTCATTTAGTAATTGGTCACCATCTTCTCCTGTGAAGGAACCAATTGAGTTATAATTGTTATTGAATATTTCACTATACCTTTCACTATTTTCTTTTTGGAATTCTAAAAAGTAATTATCTATTTTTGTAGCTATATTTTTATTTTCTTGAGATAATTCATCCCACGTATATTCATCAGGTATTTTTATATTTGATTCTCTTTCAGCTAATTGTGTGAAATATTTTTGTTTATCTTCTGATAATTCTTCAAAAGATGTGTTTTCTTTTTCTTGAGATAATTGTTCTCTTGTTTGTTCTCGCCACCCATTTACAGCAGCGTAAAATACTAGTGGCAATACAAAATCTTTGTATCGGCCACTGTCAATACTTCCTCTTAAAACATCAGCACAATCGAAAAGACGTGTATCTAGTTCTTTTGGAGTTAAATAATTATCATTGTCTTTATAATTCATGTATTATTATATATAATATTTATCATATATAAAATGATGTCCTATTTAGGACGATTTGATTATAATCACTTAATCGTATATCCAGTATTGTTTTACGGTTTTATATCATATTAATTAAGTAAATGAGTCAAAGTGAACAAGAATTTGAAGAAGAGGAAGTTTTAAATTGGTTGGAAGATGCTGGTTGGGAAATTAAAAATGGAGAAGAAGAACCATTTATTGGAACAGATTATGATAGAAAATTCAATGAAGTTGTGTATGAAGACGTTTTGGAAAGAAAAATTAAGGATATAAATAATACAACAGATTCAGAAACAGAAAATATTATGAATAAAGTAAAGAAAAAAATAACATTAACAGATAATTTAATGTCATCAAATAAACGAGCAACATCTGTTTTACGTTCTGGAGGTTCATTTAATACGGATGACGGTTTTTCTTCAGAATTTTTTGTCTTTGATTTTGATGTTATAGAGAATAATGAATTTGTTGCTATTCAACAATTTACATACAAAGATATTCAATCAAATGTGAATAGGAGACCAGATATTGTATTATTTATTAATGGGATTCCTATTTGTGTTATTGAGTTAAAAAGTGTTAGTTCACATAATCCTGTAACAGATGCTATTTCACAAATAAGAAATACTTACGAAGATGAATTAAAGCCATTATTTGTAACAAATTTGTTAAATATTGCAATGAATCAAGCAAGCTTAAGATATGGTGCTGTTGGTTCATCTGAAGAACATTATCATTATTGGAAAGAAGATAATTCAGAATTAATTGAAGATGTTGAATCTCATTTTAAAGATTTAATAGGTAAGTCGGTATTATTAGATTTAATGAAGAATTTTATATTTTTTAAACAAATTAAAGGTAAATCTGAATATGCGAAAATAATACCTAGACACCAGCAATATTATGCCACGAAAAAGATTCTTGAAGATATAGATAATTCAAATGAAAAATCTGAATATGGTAAAGAATTAATTGTTCATGTTCAAGGTTCTGGTAAAACATATGCTATGATGTATGCCGCAAATATATTATCGACAAAGAAAAATTATCCTGTTTATATTATTGTAGATGAAAAAGAATTGGTTGAACAGTTTAGTGATGATTTAAGTAAAATATCGGAGATAAATGAAACAGTTATTAATAGTGATAAAGGAATTAAATCAGGTAGTGAACAATTAAAGAAATTTATTGAAACGAATTCTTCGGGGGTTTGTTTGACGATATTACATTTATTTAATGAATTAGATGATTCTATTAAAAGTGATAATACTAGTGTTGTTTTAGCTGATGAAGCACACAGATTTTTAAATAAATTATTAGGTTCAAAAATGGATTCAACATTGGACCCGTATCATTATTATGGTTTTACAGGAACGCCAATTAAATCTACCTATGAATTATTTTCAGATTCAGAATCAGAGGATGAAAAATATTTACATAAATATTCTATGAAAGATGCGGTTGATGAAGGTGCTATTTTACAGGTTGATATGGTATCTCGGAGAGATATGATTAGATGGGATATAGACAAAGATACAATTGATAAAGAATTTGATAAAGAATTTTCTCATTTACCTGAAGATGAAAAAAGACGTAAAATTAGTAAAGCTATTGGAACTGAGGAACTTGCAAGAATTGAAGAACGTGTTGATTTAATAGTTGATGATATTTCTTCCCATTTTACGAATGAATTACGAAACGGAGAAATAAAATATAAAGGAATGGTAGTTACAAAAGGTAGAGAAAATGCTGCCCGTTATGGTTTAAAACTTCAAGAAAAATTAGGTGAAGAAATCGTTGAAGTGTTATATTCATCAAATGCTTCAGATTCAAAATTGATTAAAAAATTTGAAAAGAATAAACATGAACGAAGAAAAGTTATTGACAATTTTAAAGATAAAGATTCGACGCCGACATTGCTTGTAGTATGCGACATGTTAAGAACAGGGTTCGATTCCCCCATACTTAAAACAATTTATTTAGATAGGCGTTTTGATGGTGGTCATACATTATTACAAACATTAGCTAGAACAAATAGAACATTAACAGTTCAGGATAATAATGGAGAAGAAGAACAGAAATTAATGGGTCAAATAATAGATTATCAAGGTATCACAGAAAATTTTGAATCTGTTGTTAATTTTGATAAAGAAGAAATAGATGTATTTACATCGAATGAAAAAGATAAATTTAAAGAACAATATAAAGAACAACTAGAAATTGTTCGAGAATTATTTGAATATGAATTTGCAAATAATAAAGATTTAGATAAAAAATTATGGATTGATAATTTAGAAAATTTACGATTACAGGATGAATTTCTAAATAAGTTTAGGCAATTGAGAACATTACATAGAAATATAGAACCAGATGCATTTCTAATACAGTATAATGAAGAATATAATTGGTATACTCATTTGTATGATATAATAATTACAAGTAAAAAACCAAATGAACAAGATATAAAAGAAAGCGTCGTGGAAATTGTTGAAGAGAATGCAAGCGTAGATAAAAAAGAACAATATGTTGAAAAATACAATAGTACATCAAACCACAGAATTAGTCCTGTTGATATAACAAAAAAACAAGCCACACTTTCTGAAATAATGCGTAAAAATCAGATGTTTGACCCACGTTATGAAAAACTTAGTGAACGGATTGAAGAATTAATTAATAGATGGAATCAAGATATAATTACGCCAGAAGATGTTATGAAAAAACTTAATGATATTGAAAAGGAATCTGCTGAATTAAAGGAAGAAATTGAAAATAGCCCACTTGATAGAGACGAAAGAGTACTTAAATCCGTTATCCTAACATATGATGACGTAGACGAAGAAACTGCTGAGGAAGCGTCTAAAAACATACTTGCGGAATTTAATTCTGACCCTCCATCAACGCGTCAATGGTGGAAAAGTGAAGAAAAGAGAAATTACGTGCGTGGAATTATCGAAGAAGAATTATACCCTTGTTATGAATTAGTTATAAATACAGATATTGATGAAAAATTATTATCATATTTAATTCAAATAAAACGAGAATAAAATACTAATAAATCTATTAAAAATAATAAGAACAGCAGTATAGTTTCTATTAATTCAAGACCTAAACAAATCTCTGCCACATCAAAATTTGATGCCGATTCATAACACATATCTATAAATTGATTTGACATAGTTATTATTTGTAATGTAACCTTATTAAAACATCTGACAGATTTTCACTGTGTATTAGACCACATAATATGCAGTGCATTTTACTTGATATTAATTAGATAGTATATTTACAATCCAAGATTTAATTCTTCGTCACATTCAGGACAAAAAATATCATCCAGCTTATTTTTACCGACAAAGTAACCAAATCCAGCTAATATTAAAAATGCTATAACCATGGCTATTGGTGTGAATACAAGACCTCCAAAGGAACCAACCAATCCTAAACCACCTAATGATTTTACTCCAATTACACCAGCTATTCCACCACTAGATGCAATAAAATAACGTCCTTTTTTAGTTTCATATACTTGAACTTTTTCATGGCAATTCGGACACTCTACTTTTGTAATTTCTTCGGGCTTTTTATCAATTTTATTTTTCACGGCAGATATAAGACTTTTATATTTTTTACTAAATAAGTCTTTTAATTTAAGCTCTTTATTTTTATATTCGTGACCAATATCATCTATAATTTCTAAAGATTCATCTTTAGATAAACCTGATTTCATGAATTTTTTGAATAATTCGGACATTTCTTCATCTAATTCTTCTTCAACGTTAACTTTTTTCTCATGTTCTTTAATTAATCTTATAAGTTCTTCTCTGGATTGGTTTCCTTTAATATCTCGTTCCATTGCAGCAAGTTGAATTTCTCTATATTCATATTCATCAATATTATCTAGATTAATTTCTCGGTTATCATTTTTATCCATATATATAATTATATATAAGACATTAAAGTTATTTTCACACGTTAATTACTAATTTATTATAGACACTGGTCACATACAGATTCATAATCTGCGGTTCCAATCGGTTCGTATTCGTTATCAACAGGAATAGCATTAATTGTAGCATTATCTCGCTCTTCGCTTCGACCACAATATCTACAAGAACTATCTTCTATTGCTTCTTGTTTTATCTCTTTCATCGGGTCTTCGTTATTATTCATATAATCTTCTGGATTAGGACTCATACGTAATAATATACCCAACACGTTAAATTTATTTTCATGAATTAATAAATTCAACATAATATCGTAGTTAAACTTTAAAAGATGCGATACAAATAGTATATATGGATAATGTAGATAAAAAACAAATTACAAAGTTTATTAATAGTACTTCAGATGTTATTGACAGATTTTCAGAGTCAGAATTAGATGAACAAACAACAAAAAGATATATTATATCAAATTTTCTTGATAATGTTTTGGATTGGCCCATATCAGAATTAAAAGATGGCTATACAGTCCCCGGTGAATATACTATACAGATAGCCTCTAATACGAAGAAAGTTGATTACGCACTATTAGATGAGTCTAACGAACCGATTTGTATTGTAGAAGCTAAACGTATATCTACAAGTTTATCCGATAAAGAAAAGAAACAGATTAAATCATATATGAAAGCAGAAGAATTAATTTGGGGAATATTAAGTAATGGGAAAGAATATTGTTTCTATATTAGAGATGATGAAGACACCATTAAAGAAATAGAAATAAGTCATACAACATATTCTAATTTAGAATCAATTAAAGAACTAATATCACTATATTCGTTTGACAATCTAAAAAGTGGTGAAAGTTTAGACAATAGAAAAGAGATACTAAAAAGATACAGGAGAGTAGAGTCATTTAATGCAGATAAAACAAAAAATACATTATATGATGTTCTTAGTCCAGAAGATGAGAAAGAAAAACAGGCCATAAATGAATTTGTGAATAAATATCAAAATATTATTAAAAGTAAGCAGACAATATTTCTTTCATTAGATACTGATGATAAAAAAGAGAACACGTCGAAAAATGTAGAGATTGAAGGTTCTATAATTGATACAATTGAGTCTAGTACACCAGTTAAATTTAACGATGGAGAAGTTATATTCGATGAATCTATATCGTCTACGAAACATCTAGAGTCCGTTGTGAATATATTATTTAAAATAGGATATATTTCAGATGAAGATATACCTATAAATAGAGGTAGTAAACGATATTTAATTAATACTAAACCTGTTGATTCTGAAGGTGATGACATGTATGGTCCAAAAGAATTATCAAATGGACATTACCTTGAAACGAACTATAGTACAGAATATTGCAAAAAAATTATATCTGAATTAATAGAGTTAAAAGAATGAATCGAAGAATGAACGAATACTTTAACAATATTATCTAGGTATAAATAAAATTTAATAGATAATACGGACTATAAGTTACTTAACATGTCATATCCTTTTTCGATTTCCGCTCGTCTCTTTGTATCTGCATTTAATTTTTGCCATACAAAATCGTCAAATTCTGCACCCATAACTTCTTTAGCAAATTCAGATATTTCACCCGGAACTTCTAATTCAAACTTACCCGATTCTAACGGCCTTTGTGAAATTATATCGTCTATATACATATTTGCTCTTTCTTTTTTATCAGGATTATCATTCACGTCATAATATTTTCTTACACTTATAAGAAATTGTTTTAAATTGAAAAATTCGGTTGAATTGAAAATTTGTATCGTTTTGTTACTCATATTGGAAACTATATTTTCAAAGGTTATATAAATATTTATTCGTTGTATAGAATGTGTGCTTCGTTGAAATTATTTTATAATCATATTTAATTACTTAATTCGGGAAACACTTTTTGCATATTAAGTATAATTGATATGTATGGAAAATAATATAAATAATTTGCCAGAAAATTATACCGGTCTTCATTCTAAAACAAAAGAATATATAAATGATACAGATGTTGAATCTAGAAATAATACAGGACAATATTTTACACCAAGAGAATTACAAATTGAACTAATAAAAAAATTGCCAAATGAACTGTTAAACAAAGATAATTTAGATATTCTTGACCCTGCTAGCGGAACAGGTGAATTTCTATATACATTAAATAAAATTTCAAATGGATATAATTTGCATGGATGGGAACTTGACGAAGATTTAGTTGACATATCTAAAGAAATCGTACCTGAAGCCAAAATAACGCAAACAAATACTTTAAAAAAGAATGACGATAAAAAATATGATTTAATAATTGGTAATCCACCCTATTTCCAATTTAAACCTGATGATGAACTTAAATCAGAATACGATGAAATACTATATGGTCGCGTGAATATATATTCACTATTTATATATAAAAGCATAGAAATGTTGAAAGATGGAGGGTATCTTGCATTTATAAATCCCCCATCTATGAACAACGGGGCATATTTCTATAAACTAAGAGATTATATTATAGATAATTGTAATATAGAAAATATATCTATTCTTAAAGATGCGGATATGTTTGAAGATGCACAACAATCAATTATGTTATTTGTTGTTAAAAAAGGAGACAACAATGGCGATTATGTATTTAAACAAAATAGCAAAACAATATTTTCCGAAGGTGCAGATTATCTTGAAGACCAATTTAAAGATAAAAGTACACTTAAAGAATTAAATTATGAAGTTAAGACAGGTAAAATTGTCTGGAATAATAATAAAGACAAATTAACCAATAATTCTGAGAAAGGCGTCCCATTAATTTGGTCGAAGAATATTACTAATAATGGTCTTGAATTAGGTAATTATAAACGAGAACAATATATAGAATCAGACAATCCAAACGTTGGACCTGCTATTGTTGTAAACCGAATTGTCGGACAACCGGGGAAGGGGAGTGTAAGAGCTTCAAAAATTCCAAAAGATATGAAATTTTTGGCAGAAAATCATGTTAATGTTATAAAACCAAAAGAAGAATCTAAAATAGATATTGATTCTGTTTTAGAACAATTAAACGACCCAGAAAACGTTCATATATTACAAAAAATTACGGGGAATTCTCAATTATCTAAAACAGAATTAGAAGAATTATTCCCGATTAAAAATAATTGATATTATTGTAATTAATTATATAGGTTAAATAATGCATAATATAATGTAAGAATGGGTAAACATGAACGGCATAAAGCTGAAATATCTGAAAAAATTATCACGGATGCTTTAAAATATAATGATAATATAATTAATGAATTTCGAAAAGAAAATTATTTGGACTTATGTGAAATAATTGTTGATAGAATCCAAGAAGATTATAATATAAAATCTATTGAGCAAATTGGAAATAGCTATGATTCAATCGGAGATATTAAATTAATAAATACAGACTCAGAAATTATTTTTATTGAAATAAAAATAACACATTCTGGTGGTACACTTGGAAATATCACTGGTGATGCTCTTACGAAGTATGGGATTGTAGAGAATGCTAAATCTTGGTCCGAATATAGGAATGAAAATACACGTCATTATGAATGGGTAAGAGAATACTTAAATCAATATAATTATCCTGAAGATGTGAAAGTAGATGATACAAAAACATCTATATATGATAGGGCAAGTCATTTAAAAAAGGAAATAAATTGTGGTCGCAAGAATACATATAAAGTCGCAAAAGATGTGTTAGAAAAAGATTCAAATAAATCTAAGGTTGAAGCTGCGAAAATAATTATGGATATAATAGATAGAGCAAAAGATGAGAAGATTGATTACATAAACTATATACAAAATAAAAATCTTAATGAAGAAAGACTCCGAAAGTTCACATATTTACTTTTATCTGGGTATGCTACGGAAAGTAATATTATGGAAAGAATTGATATGCCTATAAATATAATGGATGATTATGATGAATATGATTATGTTGTATATAATGGATATAAAAAAGATATGTCTGTTGAAAAAGAGTATAAAAATAAACGCGTAGAAATATTATTTAATGAAGGAAATATACAGTTAGAATTTCCAGAAAACCAATACGGTTTTAATATACAAAACAATAATGAAACCCTTTTGCGTGGTCAGTATCATTGGAAAAACAAATTTAATGGTATACAGACACCATGTTTAAATATATTTAATAAATTCTAATTTTTGTAAATAAAACTTTTTATATCAAATACTTCAGAAATAGTATAATGAATTTATTAATTATATTGCAAAATTTATTTATAATACGTAGTTGTAATCTAGTTATATGATTAAACGTCCATATCAAGATATAGAAAACATTTCTAAAAAATTTATTCGTGGTGTACCTTTAGAAAAAGAAATTCAATTAGAACAAGATATAGTATTTCAATTTGATAATAATTCTAAAGAAGATATCTTGTGTGATAGAATTATTGCCTCTCTTTATATATCTAAAGATAAATTTTTCAATAAAAATCCTACAGAAAATGATAAAATAGATAACATAAAATCAGATGTTTCTTCAGCATTAACAGATGGTGGGTTCTTAATAGATTACATAGAACTTGACGAAGCAAATAGTAATAATCATCATTGGACTTTTATATATCAACTTCAATTTTAATTTTATAACATAAATCAGAGAAAAAATTATATTGTATACTACATAATTATATATGTGATTGTACAGAGTAATAAGTTAGAAAATATAATAAAAGAAAGTAAAAGAATTCAAAAGAATAAGAGTATTAATCAAGACTTTTATGAGGAAAGAAAAGCCGAGAATATATCGTTATATAAAATGTCTCAAAAGTATACAAATAATTTTAAAAATATTACTGCCCCAATAATACGAGAAAATCCACAGATGATTAAGATATTTAGGTATTTAATCACCCCCCGTATTAGTCAAATGAAACTATCTCAACAAATAGATATTACGACGGTTAGTTCATATGAAGGTGATATTAATGATGACGTTACCACGCCGAGTAAAACAACAGCAGATAAATTAGCATCTTATTTTTCGGGTCGTTTTGACTCTAACAAAGTACCATGGGTTGATAACAAATCTGTAGATGATAAAGAAGAAATAATTTTAATGAATTGGATTTGTGATAAAATATCAGAACAAGAAACAGAAACACATAATCGTATGCAGAATGGAAATTCTCAGGAAGAATCGGTAGCCAATTTACTGGACAAAATAGGTTATAATCTTAATAAAAAAGTTAGTACAATAGATGATATTTCAGACTTAGATATTGGAGAGTATACAAGAGAAAAACATATAAATACAAAAACAAATGAAGTTCAAAAATCAGACCTTATTGTACGTCCACGTAAAAATAAAATTATATTTATAGAAGCTAAATCTGTAGGCGTATCCATTGATTCACATAAAAGATTAAAAGAGATTAAAAATAAGTCATCAGACTGGAATAACACGTTTAATAACTGTACAACAGTAGCAATATTAGAAGGATATTTTAAGAAGTCAGGGATTAAATCATTACACGATGCTGGCGTTAATGTATATTGGTCACATAGACTAAATAAAGACTTTAAAAATTATATTAAAAGTCTATAGATATATTTGTAATTGTATTACATAATTTAAAATCTAAAATAACGAATTAAAAAATGAACGAATACTTTCAAAAATATTATTCATAGTTGATTTAGATTCTTCATCCGTATTATCTACGTGTTCTTCATTTATATTTGTCTCGTTTTGTTCTGTTTCTTCTATAGTATCTTCAGGTATTTTATCTTGTTCTTCGTCAACTTCTGTATCTTCTAAGTCTTCGATTTCTTCGTCAACTTCTGTATCTTCTAAGTCTTCGATTTCTTCGTCAACTTCTGTATCTTCTATAGATTCCATCAATGAAATATTCTTATTTGATTTATTCGTATCAATATAGGAAATTATATATTCATCAATATCATTGAAAATTTCTTCATCGATTACAATTTCATTTATATCTTGCGTTTTTTCCATATCATGTACAATTAACCAATTGTTTGTATCCGATTCAATTCCAAATTTAGCTGGAGACATAACTTCTCCTGTTATATTATATTTACCGTTCATATCTTCTACCATTACATCTGTACCATAATTTGATAATCCAAGTATAGGTATTATATTTTCATTCTCATCCCAAGCTACACCGGCATGAATAATTACATCAGTCAATAAAGGAACACAAACACCTTTCGGTGTTAGTATGGTTTCACCAGTGCCGCAATCAGGTGTAACATCATCAACAACATGCTTTGTACTTATCTTTGTACCTACAGCATTTAATTCTACAGATATAGATTCGTTCGTCTTGTTTTCTATATTATTTAAATTATTTAAATTTTCAGAATTATATGAAATATTTGATGTATGTATTATAAGTTGGTTTTCATTACTATTTTCATAACCATAGGATTCTAATAAGTCATCATCAAATAAATCAGGATTTTCAACTATACCTGAAACGGAAGTATAAGTATCACTCCAAAATCTTGGTTGCATTCCTATTGTTGTTATATAATCATTATTATTTCTCTCGAATTCAAATACGGTTTTATTTTCTTCCATAGAGGAATTCATTATTTTATCTGATAATTTATCTATTTGTATATAATCATCTATTTTTAATTCATTATGCGTTAATATTCCTACAGATATAGGGTTTGATATAGGACTTTGAGAATGTGGTTCAACACGTATATTTTTTTCATTTATAAAACCGTCTATTTCAACATGTTGAGATTCATATTCTTCAACATTATTTTTTAATTCATCATATGTAATACTTTGTATATTATCTGTATAATTTACATTTTCTGATATTATAACATTTTTACCATCTATTGTAGACGGAATTTTATATCCTTTGATATTAGCTTCTGAAACTCTAGGTTTTTCGTTCGTTATTACAATATATTCTTCACCCTCATCAGAAATAAATCTAAATGCTTCATCAGGAACTTGTATAGGACTTTTGTTTTCAATAGCATCAATATATTCATCTATTTCTGTTTCTTCTAATTGATATATTAGATGACTTCCACCTGATAAATTAACTTTATTATGAATTATAAATTCTTGAGAACTAATATTTATATTTATATCTCCAACATTTTCAACATTTATTTTATTGATTTGAATTATATATTCTCCAGATTCATTTATATTAAAATTAGAGGATATTTCTGATACTTCATCAAAAGATATATCTACATTTGATTTTTCTGCATCCTCTTCTGTATCTATTATAGATACATCTAAATAACCTTTGTAAGGTATTTCTTCAGAAAAATCAATTGAATAATTAATTTCCTCTGTTGAATTATATTCTTCTTTTGTAGTTATATTATAAGCTATATTTTCAAAATCTATTATTTCTATATCATCTTCAGGAATATCTTCTATAACAGAAAAAGTATTTGATTGAACATTTTCTAAATCATATTCATAGTTACTTAATCCAGCATCTACTTTTATAGATTCTAATTCTATATAATAATTTCCTGCATTATTGAGGGTATATTCTTGTGAAATTTTCGATTCGGTTATTTCTATAGTCTCCGTTGTTTCAATATTTCCAGAATCTTCATCAATAATATTAGATTTTATTTCAATATCGACTAAATTATATGAAATATCTTCTGAAATTTCTATATCATATTCAATAGTTTCCCCTACATCAAATTCAGATTCCGGTAGATTTACTTCTGGTGTTATATCATCGAAATTATTTGTATCTATACTTGTAATAGCAGATGCACCAAATGTCAGTGGTACAAAAGCTAAAATTAATGTAATTATAAATAATTTTTTATACATATTTTATATTTATTTTTAAACACTATACAATTAATGTAATAGAAAGACATTTATTTAATAGTCAGAATGCACGTTATTATGACAGTCACCACAAAGAGGTGTTAAAACTTCTGGATTATGTACAACTTTTGTTATTTCTGTAAATAGCTCGCATCAAAATATAACAAAAATTAATTCGTAGCTATTTTATCAATTTTATCTATTTCTTCTCTTGTATCAGGGCCTTGACTAGGTAGCAAATCAGCAGATTCTATAAAACCTACCCATGCTTTATTTATTACTTTTTGCTTACCTATATCTGTATTTGAAAATCGTTCTAATTCTTCACTAAATGTTCTACCTTTTTTATTTTGAACTTTATCTTGCCTTACTTTACGCTTAAATACTTTAGCTAATTTTTCGTAATCGGACGGTAAATTATTCATAGATTTGCAAAAATCACTACCCATAACCCACGCTTTTGATTCAACGCCTTCATCATCATAAAATGTTAAATCAACAGGTGCAGCATTTTCTTGTAATAATTCACAGTTTTGTTTAATCCATTGCGCTGGTTCATCGTATGGCGTACCATCTTCATATTCCATGATAGCTACAGGTCCCATTGCGCCCCAATTCTCAACACGTTTAACAATAAACTTTTCATCAATTTCTGGATTCAAATATTTATTCCCTTCTATTTTATATAAACTATCCATAGTGTATCTTATTTATTAGAGCATTAAATGTTTTTGTATTATAATTGGACTAAAGATAGATTGAAAATATACTTAGCATAAATATAGTATGAAATTTGTAAATAATATATCAAAAAGTTATATTTAATAATAGTACATATATACTATACATGTCAAATAGACCTGTGAAAAACACAAGTGTTATGGTTAGACTGACAGAGGATAGAAAACAAAATTGGGAAAACTATGTCGAGAATAGTGATTATTACGATACTCTAACGGATTTAGTAATTAAATCCGTATCTCGTGAAATAAATCGTAGTTCATCAAATTCTTCTACACCAGATACAACAAAAGAAATTCAGAATTTAGAAAATAAAATAGATTCATTATCTGCAAAATTAGAAAATAAAATAGATTCAGAAAATAATATATATCATATAGAAACGCATTATAATATAAATCAAGATTATACGGAAGAATTAAAATATATGTGGAAAAATATCACAGGTGAAATGTTAGAAAAAATTGTTGCGGATTTATGGGAACATAAAGGTTATTATACTAAAATAGGTCAACAAAATGCAGATAAAGGTGCAGACATTATAGCTATATCTGATAACCCCGTATTTAGAAAAGAAATGATACAAGTAAAAAACACTATTAATAAAGTAGATTCAGATAGTATTAGAAATTATAATTCTGCAGCTATAGCTCACCAAGCAGACTATTGTATAATCGTAACAACGAATGAATTTACAAAACAGGCTATTTCTGTTGCAGAAGATTTGAATGTTCGATTAATTAATGGAAATTATTTATGTTATATGTTAGAACAGTATAATTTATTACCAAATTAAAATAAATTTGTAAATTATATTTTTTAATAATTTTAGATTAGAATATAAAGGTATTTATGGTTATATTATAGTTATGTAATTATATGACTTATATATACTATATTGAATGTGATAGGAAAAACCATCCTAATTTTGGTAAAAATATAGAGAAAACAAAATATTCTAATAAAGAATCAGCAATTCATGATGCAAAACAAAAAGTTAAATTCACAAAAGAAAAAGCTGAAAATGACTATTATATATCCTGTGATAGAGTCGAAGTTATGGAATATGAAGGTGGAAATGCATTATATGATGTTGACGTATTAGGTTTTAACGAAGATATAGATTATGCTATTTTAGCAATAAATTATCGTGTTGTAAAGAAAAAACTAACAGATAAACCTCAATATTAAATAAAATAATTTATTGGTATTTTATGTGTATTGTATCATAAATCAAAATTTAGATAATTAATAAAATCTTCGTTTGTAGTAATCTAACCAAGTTAAGAAACGGTAAGATTGCTACCGTTAATCAGATTATTTCAATCTTAATTTGTGGAATTCTAACAACATATTATGTTTAGATTTGTTCGTATTTAAATGTTTTTATAATATTTATTATATATAATTATTTAACCTATGCCTAACGAAGAATATGTATGGGATTTGGAATTGCATATATTACAGTTTACGTTGATTCAGATAATCATAAAGTATTAATAAATATCGGTAAAAAACCACACAACAGATACGATTTTGATTCGCACGTATGTTCATTACCGTCTGATTCAGACTATTGGGGTAGACAAGGTGTAAGACATGGGATGGATAGAGATGAAATCAAAGAATTTTTATCTACAAAAAATGGATTAGAATGGTTACGAAATAATCTTACAGAAATTGAACAAAAATATACCGAATTACAGAAACCAAAAACATCAGATGATATTATTTACTATGACGATTTTCGCCGTTCACAAGTGGAT
>LFCJ01000968.1_pt1 | contig 19140 bp, 19 predicted proteins | sample 643141 | NCBI WGS metagenome assembly LFCJ01 (sample SAMN03766243, study PRJNA286221) | soda lake metagenome | biome: soda lake; feature: Kulunda steppe; material: water; isolation source: sample B1-Br-g2 brine of Lake Bitter-1 | place: Russia: Kulunda steppe | collected 2010-07
AATTTCGGTATATTAAACCACTTTTCGGTATATTAAACCACTTTTCGGTATTTTCCGGCCTAATGCGAATGATCAAAGGGAAAAAGTTCTCCGAAAAGGCTTTTAAAAAGGGAAAAAGGCCTAATGCGAATTCGCCCTCTGCCTTGAACACTATTGAAATTTTGCAAGCACCGACATCCAGGCAATGGCAATGAAATCGAACACGGATGAGGGCCGTTCGAGAGGCATACACGCGCACGGCACACTGCACAAGCGCTCCAGTCGTCGTATGAACGCGCAGTCCCTATCCTGTGCCCATGCCGTGGACAGGCCGTTCCTGCAGAGGATCTGCAACAAAGGCCACTACAAGTTCGCAAAGCGCGTCAGCGCTCACGGAGCTACCAATGGAGCTAGCAACCACCTAATTTCTGATGGGGGGAGTGCACTGGTGTCCAGCTTACAGACTCCTGACGCTCAGATGCTTCATGGTCAGATCCCTCGAGGAGCTGCAGGCATGCAGACTACTACTAGCCACCAGCCTTCTGTGAGCATTCTGACAACTGACAACCAAACCACAAGCGGTGCTCTGGTACGGCAATTCCCCGCTAGCGCAACAGGCAACCTGACTCTCAATGCGTTCCATAAGTTCACTCTGGGCGTGGGGACTGTCAGCAGCAGCGCCAAAATGGCTCTGGGCGCCCTGACCGCCAATGAGGATTCTCCCTTCTGCTCACCAACAGGCTATGCCGCGGCCGCTGAATCTGCAAGGATTCGAGCCTCTTTCCAGACATCAAGTATGGATGATGTGGGAGGTCAATCTGACAACAGCTCGTCAACAGTGTTTCCGATGGGGATTGTCAGACACCTTGAGGGATGCAGCATTGGGATGCAGTATCGACAAGCCGGAGGAAAGGAGAGGAGCGCGCAGCTGGATGCGTCAATGCTGGATGTCACGCCAACATGGAAAGATGAGCGTGGAGCTACACTGGCTCTGTGCCAGCTCATCCATGAAAGGAGGAAGGCAATACTTCTCAACAGCAATACTGAAGCTGCGCGGGCCTTCCGGATTGAGTTCTTGTCCGACAAAAGGAGCCCTGGTTTCAAGGAGGCTCTGTGCCAGCTGGCTACGCTGTCCATGGCCCAGGCAGCCCCTCCTTCGGCGGCTTGATCTAAATAATATAATGCTGCTGGTCAGTTCAGTGACCGGAGCATGGACCGCATGTGGGAGGTATCTTAGCTTGATGACCATGTTGAGACCTGCTCAGAAGAAGGATGAGTGGGTAGGTTAAAGGTGGAGAGGGTGGGGGGCAGGAGAAGTGTCCTTTACACCATCTCTTTCTTTGTGCCCTAGAGCTTTATGGTTCTCAATGGCTTTCATCCTAGCTGTCAAGCGTTCAATCCATGTGACCTGTCAATAATGCACATTTATATCTTTGCGAAGGGAGGCACATGTTCATTTATGCCATTTGTACAATATTTCTGGAAGAGTGTTTCTCCCAGGCTTATGGATCACAGCCCTTGTACCTGAAGTGGAAAGCTTTTCCTCCCCTGTATTTCTATTGCTACATTTTTTGACCAACCAGTTGCACTACAAGTTCCACTCGCACAAATGGGCAACTGAATTGTAGCCAAGTAGGCACCCCCCCCCCAACTACAATTATGCAAAAAAAGTTTTAAACTTTAAATTAAAGGGTGTTTGTCAGTAACCTGTCATGCTGAGAGACTGCTGCAACCAAATCAGACTTGCATGGCCACAACACTTGCTGCACACCACAGTTGCTGAAATACTACTTCGCTGGCCACGGACTGATGACAGGATCAAATACTCCATCAACTGACTAAACCAGCCTCAGGATCACAATGCAGCGCTAACTTGGCACCGCACACCTCAAGTGTGACAAACCAACACCATTTTGAGTTATATGCTTTTGCCAAAAGTTTTGGCTACCTTTGGTAGTTTGCATGGGGGCTAGTCCATCAACTGGATGGGTCAACTGATTAGCTTGTGCAAGTGAGCCGCAAGTTTAAGATGAATTCACTGATATCCAGTTGAAAGGGAAAAATGCACTTGCTCAGCACTGATGTCAACAAAACAAATGTAATGCGTCCATGAGGAGAAATTGCGTGCTTCTTTTTAAGGGGTTATGGTTGGCTAAATTAATTTAAAAAATAAGTAAAATTAATAAAAATTTTGTCTCTATGAACAGACACCAGAGGCACTAGGATCACTACATCCAACCTCGAGCATGCAAATGGTATGAATAACCTCCTCCTGGCCCTGACGCGGTACAGAGGAGCAGGATCCAGCTGGTATCGTTCCAGCTGCCCCGGCTGCCAGATGGTTCAGCACCCATGGGGAGCCGGTGGCCACTGGCATTCTCTGGCCAGTTCCAGCACCAGCAAACACTGCAGTCGCGCAGCAACATTCGCAAGATTCTCCTGCATAGCCCTCGTTCATTACACGAAAGCCATTCATCGCAACACATCCTGTTATGCACGCCCCATGATCATCCCTTCATTCGCATTGTTTTTGACGTCAATGACATGGCACGGATAGTCTTATGAGACATTGAATTCTCGAATATGATTTAATATGATCTTGCGCAAAGGGGAACATCGAGCCAAGCCGGAAATTGATCTGGGAAATATCTGCTTGAGGACGTCAAAATTCGTTAAACGGCATTCATGGGTTTTGATGCGCTGATTAAGTGATGCAGAACGTCAGCAAGGGCGGAGCACAGCCCTTCTCCTCCTCGCAACAGCTCCCCCTCACACCACCATTGTTGCACCACCATCATCACCACCATCACCTCCAATGTCATTCTACAAGAAGCATACACAAGCACCACCGGCCCTGGCGGTCCTTGGTCCCACAGTACCCTGCGAAGACGGGCGGGTGGAAAGGGAATGCTCACGTTGCATCAGCTTCTGCATCAGCTGGGAGTAAGGACGGTTCAGGCTTTGACCCAAGGATACCAGCATCCGAAAATGGTTTTGTAAAGAGGTGCGTCATGCGAGCCCGTTGCCTTGGCTCTCACAAGACCAGCTGTGCAGATAATCAAGTGCTTCCTGTTGCCCTCTGTCTTAGAGCAGTAGTGCCCATGAAAGGATATGCCTTTGTTTTCACATTTGCACCCATGATGCCCTCTATCCCTTAAGTAGGATTCTTTCATACAAACCAACGACTGCATCAGTTAGGGATGCAAAACCTTTCTTCTTGAAAAGTGGACAAGAGTGTGTGTAAAGTTTGGCGGCAAATTCGAACCCAGAGCATAGGATTCTTACCATTCAGGCAAGCGGCCACAGTTCTGAATTGCCACTCCCATCAGGCACTCAACACTGCCATGAATGCACACAGCATGGCTGCATTTTCGCAAGGCTCGGCCTTTAAACATGCAGGCAATTTGGTCCGGAGTGTGTGCCCCACTGAGCAATGTAGTAGATGATCAGCAGCCCCCCTACCCCGCCTTTCTCGCGCAGGATCGCGGACATGATCAATGCCAAGCGCAGGCGAGAGCCCTTTGATGCAGAGTATATCTTGGGCCTGATCTGGCAACAGAAGCAGCACGTGGCCATCGCGGCGGTCATGCTGGTGGCGTGCACGAGCAGCGTGCTGGTGTCGCCTGTCCTCTCAGGCATGCTGCTAGAGGTCCTAGTGAAGCAGCAGCCCCTGGAGAACTATGGCAAGGTGCGCAGCCCGGCCAGCAGGGAGCAGGATGCAGATGCTGTGTGATGTGGTTATGCATTGGTGGCGTGGCCAGTGTACTTCAGGTGGAGTGACTGTATGATATGTTGTGGCTGTGTTGCTGTGTACGGGGGTCGAGCTGCCCGCTTGAGAGCAGGTGTCTGGTCAGGCAGAGCAGATGTGGATAGAGAGAATTGCTGGTGCGCCGTAGCTGGTTTGCGCAAGGGCAGCATGCAACGGGATAGCTTGGAGTGGCTGGCAGAGAGAGCATTGGGCGGCTGGCGACAGGGACAGTGCATGTACGGACGGTGCGACAAGGGACAGCACATGCAGCGACATGTATGGACAGTGCATGATGAGGCAGCATTGGGTGGTTGGTAGAGGCATGGCGTGCTGTGGCAGGAGGCCTTCCTCCTTATTGCAATTGGGCCCAGCATGCGGCCAGTTGTCTGGTTGGCACACACACTCCTGGCTTTACAAGCCTTGCAGCTGGATTTTTTCCTTTGTTACGCAGACATATACAGCGTCAGGCTGGGTATATAGGCCTCCAAATGACAGATGAGGAGCAGTCTGTGACATCTCATGCACAGTATTTTGTGCTGCTCATGGTGCACTGAGTGGTTTTCTGCACATCATTCTAATGAAAAAGATCTTGATTGCACGGATGGGTTGCTCAATGTTTCTTGTCACAATCTGCTCCCCGCCCCTCCTTCTTGCGATGCAGCTGCTGATGGTTTTGACTGCTATGTACGTACTTGAGCCGCTCTTCACAAAGGTGTACATGCAAAACTTGCTTACGGGTGCGGAGAAGGTGCTGGCCATCTTAAGGTGCGGGTGGGGCTTGGATTTGCCTTCTGCTGCATGGCGGCCACAGACTTTTTTTGCATGGCTAGCAAGCTGCCTGGGCTGTTGATGTTGCATGTCAATTGTCTTGGCAAGTGCTGCAATGTTTGCTACAATGAAGCATCATCGCTACTGAACCTGCCATAGGCACTGCTGAGCAGCATGCATTCATCCGATGCACATACCATGTGAACAACATACTTCATGTGGTCCCGGGTATTCACAAAGGCGTTTGCGCCATGCCCACTGAGCTTTAAATTGGCAAATAAGCGGAAGTGCATGCTTTATGCGGATGTGCATGCTTGGTGCAAATGACGGTATGTTTCCCCTTGAGCATAGCTTGATAAATCTGACTGTCTGGATTCAACAAGATCTCCACTATGAGGTTGGCCGGGACTCTGCACCCCAAACTACCCAAGATCTTTTTACCAGCCAAGCCCTTCAGAAAAGGGTCTTCTGCATCATTTGTGCAGTCTAGCAGATAGCGCTCATCTGGGGCCATTTTGTTTTTCCAGGCCTCCGGGTGGGGGTGGCAGCGCTTCAGAATTCTCCATGTTTTTCCATCTCTGTGCTTGCCCAACAAACTGCATGCGCTGGCGTTCTTTGGACTGATTTCCTGATTTGTGTGAGCGTGCCTCTCTTACCCCTTGTGCAGAATGGAGTTATTCAGGACGCTGCTGATGCAGAAAGTCAGCTACTTTGACAAACACACCGCGGGGGAGCTGGCGTCCCTCATCAGCATGGAATTGGATACCATCCGCTCCTTTGTGTTCAGGTGTGTTCTGCGTGCATGCGTGCCTTTCTGGACATGACCTAAGTGTCCTTAGCTTTTGGTACTCGAATGACACGATGGTTATACCTGGTCGGCCACCAACCCCCAGAGCGCAGGTCGCCTACTATTCAAAAACATGCAGCTGGGGCATAAATCAATCACGCAAGCCACGTGGTCACAGAATCCCCATCACACAGGGAATGATGAAGCCAGCCATCTTCATACCACAGCGTTAGGCTTTAAGCCTTGTACAATTATCTTTCTTATCATGTATGATCAATCAGTAAAAACATATGTTCATTTTCCATGTCTATGCCTTGCCTTTTTCCCAGTCCACAAATCTTTAACCTTCTGAAAAGGCCCCTTCTGCTGCTGGAGATGCTGCTGTCACTAATCCTGCTGCTGGCCCTAGTTGCCCTCTTGCTTTGCTTGCCTCTGCATCCTTAATTGCCGTCAATAGGCAGGTGAGGATTGAGGATGGAGGATAAAGCATGAAAGGAAATGATGGATTGGCTGCTGCTTTGAACAAGTCCAGAGCACTTGTCAGTATCAAGCAGAAAGGATACTTTGCGAGCTGCAGGAGACCAACATGGTGTGCCCTGGTGTGGATTCAAATTTAAGCCCTTCTAAATGCGTGCGCGTAGGCCCCACTTATGTGCCTTGGCACCCTTCCCACCGTCCCCACCCTCTTGCGTGGCACCTCCATGCAGCCGTCCTGCACCTGCAGCCTCGCCTTCTCCTGCGCTCTTATGCACTGCCTCCTCATCCTCTTGGACGCGTTCGTTTGCATGCCTGCTCTGTTGTGGATAGAGAGTGGGTGCATGTTCTCCTTGCACCCACTCTCTACCCACAAGCGAGTGACAAGTGTGTGTGCCCCTTGTTCGCTTTCAAACAATACCAAAAACTCCCCCCTCTCCACAGTATGCACCCCGTGATCATGCATGCAAGTTCATGTGGTTGCTTGACACCTCTGTCTCACCTAGCCGTCACCCGACCTCCTCTCCTGCAGCAACGTGTCGCGCGACCGAGGCTTCCGCGCGCTGCTGGAAATGCTGGGCGCCGTGTCCGTGCTGTTCTACTTGTCCTGGCGCCTTGCCCCGGTGTGCTCCATCGTCATCGTGGCGGCTGCTGTGGCGGCCGGGGTGTACCGCCGCAGGTAAGCAATGGGTGAGGTGGGCAAGGGGTAGGAGTACCGCCGCAGGTAGGCAAGGATTCAAGGCAGGGATGTAGGGATTTGCCTGTTTTAAGATTACAGTGCGCAAATGATTTGGAACTTATTGTAACTTGAATAACGTCATATGATTTGAACGTACGTTTGCCTGTGAGCTTCGGGGGAGAAGGGGAAAGTACCATCTGACGCCAGCTAACCCTTTCAAACCCCAACCCCGATTCCACATACATGCATTTGTTTAAGTCAAAACGTTGAAGTATAGGGGGCTGACATGGGGCCACTATAAATTGCCAAACAGAGTAGAACAAGTGCATCACACGGCCCGTGTTGGGGAGGGTCTTTGCAATTTGCCACTCATTGTTTATGATGGCGAATGGTTTTACAAGATTTGAGTGCGTGAATAACACCAAAACGCGCAATCCTCCATCCCTGCTTCGGGGTTTCTGGCTCTGCGTCCGACCGCTGTGGCACATCAGTCCAGGATTTCGTAAGGACAAGCATTAAGGGTTTGGAGCTCGGGATGCAGCTACCATGGTGGTTGGGGCGTGCAGCTGCAGGTGGGCCAAAGGCCCAGGGTGTAGAGCAAAAGGATTCAGCCGTGGATGCCGCGGTGCTGTACCTTGGCTTGCATGCGACCATGTTTATGACCTCAAAACAAGGGCCAGTGCCCCCCTTGATCTCGTGTCACCCACGCATCTTTTGTGTCACCCATGCCTTGCCACTGCTGTCCTTGTAACGCTGCCAGTCCACTGAATTGCATCCTGCTTGGCCACAGGTAACCTCTGTGCCTATGCGCATGCACTGAGCTCTGTGTGTGTGTGTATGTGTGTGTGTGTGTGTGTGTGCGCGCGCGCGTGGATCCTTGCGCTGCACATGACTGCCACTGTGCACCCTCCTTTTGCTCATGGTGTCGCTGCACCTTCCAGCTCTGACATTTTTAGCGATGACCATGCTCAGAGAATACAGGAGAGCAGGCCTACAGCGCCTGACACTGCCTCTCTTAGCACTGCAGGGTCTTTTGCTCTCCTGTCCCTGGGGTCAAACTGCCAAACCCCCCAGCCCTCCCTGTTCCCTGCAGGACGCGCAAGATTGAGCAGCAGCAGGCCAAGTCGCTGCAGCGCATGACGGGTGTTGCACTGCAGGCATTGGAGAACATGCGGACTGTGAGGTGTGAGATTGTGCAAGATTGGGTGTGCGGGTGCCGCAGCAGCATCTTGATTTGGGCTTGGGCGCTGCAGCAGTACTGAGATGGATGTGTGATGTCGTTGGGCTTAGCTGTCAGACAAATTTCTTCCTTTTGGTCAGTGCAAATTTTGCTTCAGGCGGCAATGAGTGTAAGGAATCAGAGCAATGGATTAGATTTAAGACTCTAAATTAAGGTGAGGTTAAGGGCTTAGTGTAACGGTCAGGGTTTAGAGTTTACTCTGGCCCTAACACTAGAGTCAGGGCTGAGGAACCCCAATGTTCTCCAAAGTGCGTGGAAGCAAGTTCTGGCAGATAAGTCCATGCCATGAATTGAGGCTTTCCTTCCAAGTGTGTGGATTGTGCTAGGCAATGATGATGATGATCATGATGATGGTCCCGCTCTGAAGTAGCATGCACAGTCTGAATGAGTACTTGGTGTTGACCATAAAACTATGCTCTCAAATGAACATACAGCCTGAGAAGGTGGATGGTGCAGTCAGGCTCTGCCAACAGCCCTGTGGCTGGTGTGCTGCAATCAGCCCTGTGGCTGGTGTGCTGCACTCAGGCTCTGTTATGCCAATGTTGGGTAGTGGGTTTGCTATGCTTCCAAAGCAGCTCTGGTGATGGTAATGGAGGGAATGCTGTTATTTGCCTAGGACTCCTCAGTCTGAGGTCACACTTTTTTATTTTTTTGGTTTGCAGGGGTGGAGTAGATTTCAATGTGGGGGGCGCTTGGGTCAAGATTGCACTTTGTTCAATTGAATCAAAATGCCCATATTTTTAATCGTGGGCCTGCCATATGCTGTGCAGGTCTTTTGCTGGGGAGGCCCTTGAGCGCGAGCGCTTTCAGAGCCATGTCAGCCAGAGCTACAGGGCAGGCGTGTCGTTTGCGGGTGCCAAGGTGGGCACACCTCTGCGTTTGTGTGTGGTACGCAAAGGAGCATGTTCTGTGCGCGTAATGACGGGTTGGAATGAGTTATGTGGAGTGCATAGTGAGATTCCAATGTCTGTGGAAATGATTTTTCCTCTTACCTCACCTTTGCTCAAGGCTTTGACTTAAAGCCTGGAAGCAATGTTATGCTTTTTTGTCGACAAATTTTGAATTAAGCATTCTGTCAACCAGAAATCATATGGAGTTGGCTATCTGATTGATGACACAGTAGGCACGATGAATTAGCTGCTCTGATATAAAAATGGGCCAGTTTTGAGTGTATATAGTTTATCACATGACAGTTTATACAAGTTCATGAGCTTATTGACTGAATGAACGTGAAGCAATTGTACGAGTACATAAATTTGTTGCTCGTGGCAAGCATCCTGCTCAGTATCTGGTCCTTGCATAGCCGCTCCATGGGCCACGCATCAAATGCCAGATTGCCATGTGGAATCGGGCATGCTTGGAAAGCAGCCTTTCTTTCATCAACCCCTCTTTTTTGCCATGCACATGTACACCAAGGTGTGCAAGCGTGCTTGCAGCCGCGCAGCTCTCACTCACAAACCATAATTGCACACATGCCGCCTGTGTTCCCAGGCCTGGTTTGAGGCCACCAATCGAGGCGCAATCCACCTGTCGCTGCTCGCGTTGTACGCCTGGGGTGGCTGGCTGGTCAGCAACGGCCTCATGCCCCTGCGGGTCATGATCAGCGGCATAGGCTTCACATTCTCACTGCTGTACGCCACCCAGGTGAGCCGCCTGGAGCGAGGCCTGGTGGAAACATGCGTGCGAGTACACACACACACACATACACACACACATGCCTGCCGTGGCTGGAAGTGCAATGGAAGGGTGGTGTGCGCTTCTGCGCGCAGTGTCATGAGGCAGGGTTGCCCAAGTGCTGGGCATTTTATGACATGGGACCCTGTGTGCCCTCCTCAGTGCAGCCCTCCACAGTAATCGCTCGCGATGTCAGGAAGAAGAAGCTACGCCTTGGAGAGTCTGTCCAATTCGCCGAGAGGCCAGGCTCATTGCCACCGTGAACAGCACCCCTGTGCCATGCTCACTCTGGACATGAGCGCCCCTGGAGCTTGAGCCATCCCTGCAGAGCGTGCGCGTCATGCTTCACGGCATGACGCGCCTGTGGGTGCTGTGCCTGTGCGCCAGAGGCCTGAGCTGGCCGCTGGCACCCGATGCCTCAGGCCTCTGCAGCTTCGGTTTGCAAACGTGCCGTCGTCATGGTGTGTGCCGCAGGCCGCGCGGCATCAAAGGGATGGCAGACTACCTGGTTTTGAGCCACCATCGCAAGCTAAATGAGCAAGTAGCCATGCTGCCGTGACACAGGCAGTTACGTCCTGATTTGCACACTGACGCTGTGCTACGTCATCTCTGATGCGTGTGTATCACATCCGCAGGGAGCAGTGAACACGCTGTCTGAGCTGCGCAGGGCTTCAGGGGCATTCCACAGGGTAAGTGCCGCTCCACAGGGGGGGTGGATGCGGCAAAGCTGGAATTCGGAGAGAGGGTAGGGGCACTCCTCATGGTGGATGTGAGAATTCCATGGAAATATTTGTAGAAGCCTCAAGTCAATGGCAGGGCTGGGGTACAGGCCTGCCATTGCCAGGCTGAAGGGCGGTGCCAACAATAAATTGCCATGAGACCCGCACCAAATCATTGCAATTGTTTAAGACCACTCCAATGCATTTGACCTTCTGCGGACCATCTGCAAGCTGGGAAAGGATGTCTTTGGGTCACCTGTGTTCTCATGAAGCCAGCAACACCGCTACCTTCTGCTGCATGCAGCCACGCTTTTGAACACATTGCACACTGCCCTATGCCCTATTATCACTCAGTGCTGCCCTTTGCTACCATTTCATGCGCATTTCATCCCCCCTTCCCCTGGTGCGCCCCCCCTGTGTGCCACCTTATGCACGGGAGGCATGCGCTGTACTTGGTGCTCTCCCCACACCAACCGCTTCAGTACGCTGCACCCCCACCCTTATGTACTGCATGCTCCACGCACCTGCTGCAGTCCAAGTCCCTGCGCACAGGCTGCACCCCTTTTTGGTGCACGACAAGGGCAGCAAAGATGCTGCTTGCGAAGAGAGCTGTAGTCCCACAGCAAGGCCATGACTTGCAAATAGATTTGCTGCACTTTCACAAGACCGTGACATGCAAATAGATTTGCTGCATTTGCGAGCAGCTTTGCTGCACCTTTACAAGACTATGACATGTGACGTGGTGTGGGGCACTGCTGTGAGAAAAATCTCTGTGGCTGGGGGCTCTGTGGGTGAGCAATTCTCGTGACCGCCAAAACATGAAGCATGCTGGTAGATGTAGGTAGGTAAAGGTAGATGTAGGCTGATGCAGATCATCTGCTGTGTCCCTGCTCCCTGCCGTGCAGATACGAAGCATGCTGGTAGACTCGGACCCGGACCCCTCCATGTACGGCGCCCTCCCGCCAGGCGCCTGGTGGGAGGTGGCCAATGGGCAGCAGGTGGTGCAGCAGCCGTACGCCGACATGGCTGGGGATGCCGCGGTAGAGGTGAGGGGCTGTGGTGTGCGTGCTCTATGGGTGCGCGTGGTGTGTGTGTGTATGCACAGTGTGTGTGACTTAATGTATATGCACGAGTGCAGATGTGCGCACACACGCTGCGCTGTATGTTGCTTGACATCAAGCAGCTGTAAGTCTGCATGGACAACATGCACCATAAGCGCCTACACGCTTACACACTCACATGCACACACGCACGTGCACACACAAACACACACGTGCAAACATTGAACACGGCTGCACGCCAGGGCTCGCTGGAGCAGCACTCCAGCACATCAAACAATTGACCATGCACAAATATGCTCACAACAACCACTCAAACTTCAGCCAAAAGCCTTGCATGCACTTAACGCACGCAGGCCGCGCGCCAGGGCTCGCTGGAGCTGCGAGGCGTGCGCTTTGCGTACCCGGTGCGGCCCGAGGCCCAGGTGCTGAGCAACTTGGACCTAGTGCTGCCGAAGGGCTCAGTAACAGCGCTGGTGGGGCGTTCCGGGTCCGGCAAATCCACTGTCGCGGCCCTGATTTCCAGGTAAGTGTGCGCATGCGCATGCATGCGTGTGTGTGCTGGGACGGCCTCCTGCTTGATCAAGATTGGGAATGCAATGAGTAAGGGTGAAGGTGTTTCCCCAGGGAGGAAAACTGATGTGCTGCCTCCACTTCTGTCAACAGCCTCCGCCACCGGGTGCGTGCGTGTGCTGTGCCTTCCTGCATGGGGGCAAGACGATGCATGGCGTTGTAGGCTTCACATGTAGTCTACTGTGACCTGATGGTAAGAAAATGGGTGTGGCATGCTTAAGGCAGGGGCTGTGCGTGGTGTTGTGCACTGGGGGACGTGTGGCGTCAAAAACTGGTGGTGAGGGACCCCTAAGGGCCGTTGGGGGGTACCAGTGCAATCCTTGTCTCTGGCTTTTGCCTGCATCACTTGGCCTGAGCACCCCCAGGCATTGTTGCCTACACTGCCCGTGTGCACACGGGCAAAGCCACTGCATCTCATGGCTTTACTAAACCCCTTTTCGCACGTTGGCATGTCTGGCTGGTAGGCAACACGGGCAGGCAATATGTATGCGCTGGGTCGTGCAATGCATGAGTGTGTCTTCAGAGAAGTCAGTGAAGGGGGGTGAGATGCAAGCAGCGCCAGAGCGCCGGTGTGTCACTGTATCGCACACGTCCTTCCCCCGCATGCTCATTCTGGCACGTGCTGCAGGTTCTACGAGCCGCAGAGCGGAAACATCTACCTGAACGGGCGCCCAGTCAGTGACTTCTCCAGAGGGGAGTGGGCCAAGGCTGTGGCAATGGTGCGTGGCCCTCATGCTGCAGATGAGCCGCCGCTATCACAGGCTGGGGCTGGACACATTTTTTGCGGGGGGCCCGATGCCTTCTGCCAATTAGTTGGGACGGCAGCGCTTGGCAAAAAGCTGTTTGCCATGGCACTGTTGCCACGCTTCTGTCTGTTTCTCCATGGAATGGGGCAAGCTTTAATTTCAAGGGACTGCCTTGCAGAGAGAAGGAACGAGACCACGCAAAAAGGCAAGCAAGCCTTGCAAGCATGTCATTTGGGATGTGCAAGCTGCAGTGCAAGCGCCATGAAGCGCCCCCACCTGTGAGCGACTCCCCTTAGCAGCCGACAGCCCCTCACCCCTCCACAACTGCACCAGCATGCTACTGCCTTGCGATCCACGCGCATCAACTGCAGCCCACCAACGCTGCATGCACATCCTCATCACTCACAAGGTGTTCTCTGCCTGTGTGTCAGTGTCTACAATCATCTTCATGTACGGACCTCCTGGCTTTTTGTTGGGCTGAGAGCGCGATTGCACTGCTGCCCTGATGATTGGCCACGCAGTGCCTGCAGGGCACAGTGGATGTGTGTGCATGCGCCTGCCCTGCTGCCTTGTTAAGTTTTGTCAAGTAGGCATGCAGCACCTCGGACATGGTGGGTGGTCTGCCATGTACGGTCTGCCATGTACGGTCTGCCATGTACGTAGTCTTCCCCCTGCAGTGCGTGTGTACGGGTGTGCCCTGCTGCTATGGTGCACACAAGCCACCCTCACACGCAGACAGGGATGAGCTCTGCCGGGGTGTGTGAGGACATGTGTGAGCAACTTGTGCGCACTGCGGGGTGCAGGTGAGCCAGGAACCGGTGCTCTTCTCAGGCACCATCGCAGACAACATAGGGTATGCCAAGCACGGCAAAGCCAGCTTTCAAGAGATCCAGGCGGCCTCGGAGGCCGCAAACGCGCACGAGTTCATCAAGGTGAGCCCACGGGGTCCTTTTGTGCGTGTCCTGGCTGGCCTGCGTGCTTGCTTGGTGCTGTGTCACGGAAGCCAAGCCAAGCGAAGCCCGACTGGGGCTGCCATTGCGCAAGGTTGCTCATCAAGGTGGGCGGGCGCAGGGCGGGCGCCGCGCGTGGGGCAGGGCCTGCGTTATTGGCCTTGCTGTAGCCACGCAACAATCCATTGATCCAGCTTGGGGGATCCAGCTTGGGGGATCCTTGGGGAGGATGGGGTCCCATTTTGAGGGGCAGGCAACCTCAGCGCACGCCCGGTCTTGATGCAGAGCTGTAGCTTTCCTACCTCCTGGATTGCCTTGTTTTCATGCTCTGGCCGTTAGTGCTTTGCCAGGTATTGTGTCCCACAGTCGCTGTGGGAGCGTGCGATTGGCATTCGCCACACAGTGTGAGGAGCACATCTCCATGTTGGGAACAGAGTCAGGATAAAGACTGCCTACCTGCCTGCTTGGATGACTGACTGACTGACTGACTGACTGACAGGCACTGTGTGCATGCACCTATGTGTGTGGCCACGCGCAGGAGCTCCCGGATGGGTACAACACGGTTGTGGGAGACCGCGGCGTGCTGCTGTCGGGGGGGCAGCGGCAGCGCGTGGCCCTGGCACGTGCGCTGCTGAAAGACTCTCCCATCATCATCCTAGACGAGGCCACCAGCGCCCTGGACAGCGTCAGCGAGGCGCTGGTGCAGCAGGTATGGTGCAGGCGCTGGTGCAGGCGCTGGTGCGGGCATTGGTACAGCATGCGTAGCGCGCACGCACGTGTGCGTGCATGTGCTTGCGCATGTGCTGGGCTTTGTTGGTGCAACACGCTCCTGCACGGGTGGCTATCCTTTGTCTTGTGCGTGCTTGCAAGCACGTGCAGCTCGCTCAGGCTCTGGCTGTCTCTGCTTTGAGACGTGCTCTTGCACCTGCGCTCCTGGTAACTGATCTGTTGATGTATGACGGGTGCGCCCCCGCAGGCAATCCAGCGGCTTGTGAAGGGGCGCACAGTGCTGGTCATCGCCCATCGTCTGTCCACCATCCAGGTGCGCACGCCTGCAGCGCACACTGCAGGCTTGCAAAGAGCACCTGGCACGTACTAGAATGTAGGCCAACATCACAAACAGCAAGTCTATGCAGTGCTCATGGCCTATGAGTGATGCTTGCAAGGCCTGTACAGCAGCATGTTCCTGGCTTTGCCGCAAAATTCATAGCTGCAGCAATCCATCCTCGATCTTGTGTGTGTGTCTGTGTGTGTGCGCGCGCGCTTAAAGCGTCAGACTGTGTGCACCTCCGTACCGCCTCAAGCACTGGCGTGGTGCCAGACTTCACTACAATGCTGCCATGTCATTGGTGCCAGCGCACAGCTCACGCATTCTTGCACGGCTGCCTCTCCTCGCTCAACAGGCACCAAAAGGGGGTTTGGTGCGCACGCTGTCTGTCACCAGTGACTTATCACCCTGAAGCTGACACGGACGATGTGTGTGTTGGCATCCATGCAATGCAATGCAGAGTGCAAATCAGATCGTGGTCATGGCAGGCGGCCAGATTGTGGAAGTGGGCACGCACGCCCAGCTGAGCTCCACTTCAACCCACTATGATGAGCTGATGAAGGCACAGGAGCTCATACTCGCGACCGGATGAGCTTTTGCAAGCGCGCTTGATTGTGGCATTGCGTGATCACAGTGAGGGGTCCCTTTGATCAGGTGTTTTACACATAGCGGGTGCTAGGTCGCCCACTCTGTAAACTTGCAGGACGATGGGCGCTCCTCATGCTTGATGTAACAAGCCATGTGAAGCTGCCCACTACCTTGCATACCTACGCTGGGGTGCATGCAGGTGCTTGCGCACATTCCTGCCAACTTTGTGGTCCTGTGTGCAAGCGTGCATGACAGGTTGGGACCATGTTGTGTTGGCCTGCATGGAGTGCTGTATGAGCAAGATGCTAGCACTGGCTTGTCGTGACGATCACCCAGCAGGCTGATGTAGCAGTCTCTTTCTCTCTCTCCCTCTCTCCCTCTCCCTCCATCTCTCTCTCTCACACACACAGTTGTTCATTATCTGAGCCGACTTGAATGAGGCCGCTTCCACCTTAGCTTTGTAAGTAACGTTTGAGTAGGCATGTGGTAGCATGCAACAAATCTTGGTCCTAAGAACTCACGATATGATACCCCAATTTTTCTTGTGGGGCCTCCTTTGTAACTATCACATTTCATACCACAATACCCCTTGTAATAGGTTTAAGGTTTTCAAGGCTGTATCCGCCGGACGAGGGCAGCTTAGCCGGTTGTGAGCCTCTGGTGAGGTTCGAACCCCGAACCCACAGGTTGCGAGGTTGGATAGTTGACTTTCCGTCACATGTGCCCCGCCGCCTACTCGAGTATCCAGAGCTAGTAGAGATACCCCTTGTAACAGAAAAACCTCTTCAATTGCATCCTGGGCACGAGCCGTAGGCATTTAACAGTAGCAACATTGTAAATATCTGTGTAAAGCAGATGCAGGATTACCCTGAGGGCTAAAACTTTTTGTGTACCAAAGTGGCTTGACCTAACGTTTTTTACAGCTGTTTTATGCCTGCGCAAAGCTGCCACGTCCAGTCAGCAACTGTAATGTCTTCTTTCATCAGCAAGTTAGACGTTTTTTAACGTCTAGCAGCAAACACTGATGGAATGATTTGTAGTTCAGGTCATTAAGCAGACTCAGGGGCTAAGCATAAAATATAAGTATCATATTTACACATTACGACAATATTCTTAGACTCAGCCATTGGTACGTGAGGCGCTTTTTGCTGCTTGCGTAGTTTTTCTTAACTTTTCTTTCTGTGACCATTTTTGTACATAGCATCATGGCACAGTGCGCAATGACATCTTCTCAGGTATTAATTTCAAAAAAGTTAATACACAGGGTTTACAAGATAGGCCTACATCAAAAAGCCATTTCATTTCGGATGCTGCCATTTCATTTCGGACCTTATGGACTATCTTTTGGCTGGCGAAGACCAGCAACAAACCAATCAGCCTAACGACCTGGCTGGCGGTTGACCCTAATCTTGTAATCTTGTTACGTGAAAAAGTGTGACTGCTAGCCTGCTCATAAAACGCAATTACTCATACTTGAAGTGCATGGAGGAGAAATTAAAATCTAATTGTTGTTCTGGCTCAGAAAAGCATTGTGGAAACCTGTTAAAGGAAACAGAGACGCATAAGTCCTGCGGAGAGACCACTTGCGAGTGCAGTGGGAAAGGACGCGCTGCTCATACTGTATGTCATAAGCACAAGAAGGGTTTTGTGAGTCTAGGTCACCATTTCAACTCATAGGGTGTGGAAGTTTGAGACAAAAGCAACCTGGTACGAAAACAGTCGTTTTCTATCGTTTGGAACTACTAGACAAGGTATTTGCAAACGCAAACTGGGGGTGAATTCCTCACTTTGGCGAGTCAGACTCTTGCCATATTGGAGATGGATATAGTTACAAGTGCTCTTGTCCTGCTTTGCCAACGAGGTGCATGTCCTGTTCTACTGCCTTGACTTGTGTCAAGAGAGCACGGTGCTCTCTCAGACAGAAATGCCAACAACCTGTTACTACCTGAGGCAGTAAAACTCTATCTTGTCAATTTGTTATGGTTGGTCCCCTCTTGGATTTGACGCAGTCGAGTAGTCCCAACAGTTGAAAATGCCTACCGGCTCCGTCTTTGTAACCTAACCTACCGGCTCCATCTAGTGCTTCAGTGTCCAACACAATGACGCGCCTTTCCACCCTTTTGTCCAGTTTTTTTTGTCATGGTGCTACAGCATATGATAGCAAATTCCTCTTTTCCCTCAAGTTTCACATGCTTGACTGATAGCCTTGCTTTAACCTAACTTGTTGCATGTCCAATCAAGTTTTCGCAGGCACATACCAAGACATGTGAACTTGGTCAAATTTCCAATGCCTGTGAAGATTTGTGGTCGTCATTGCATCATACACAATAGCGCCTTTTTGGGGCTTAGGTTAAATATATAACCTTATACGTATGACCTTATATATATAACCCAGGGTTCCATATTATACGAATCATATGCCTTGACTCCCTGAGGACTTGTGATGGAGTAATAAAATGGTGTGTAAACATATGTATGGGTGTGTCTATCGGATAGAAAAGTGCGTAGTATGTTATAGGCCATAAGGAACCTCGTGAGAGGTCTCGTTCTGACACCTGAGCGCTCTGGCGACAGCCAATTACAAAACCAATCAGCCAAGCAGCCTTGATGACGGCTTACTTAAGTTGAACCCTTTTTGTCAGTAGGGAAGCCCCTCGAGTTGACAGAATAGCATGTCTATACCTTCTTGCAAAAGTTGATTTGCAAAAAGCAGGTTAATTTAAAATCTTAAGATGACTAAAGATCTACAAAGAAACGCTACCTAAAGATGCAAGTTGCCAAGTTAACAATGAAATTGTCTGTCAAGTAGGCTACAAGGCAGACACATACTTGCGCCGACTGCACAACAAGTCAGAAGACCAAGCTTGGCACCACATAGCCAATGCAGCCCTAGACCCTAGCTCAGTAGACACAGGCAAACCACCGCTCAGCATCTGGGTGAATGCTGTGCCCTGCAGAGTGCCCTGTCCCCACAAGCATCGCGCGCAGGGACCGGCTGTCTCCCTTTCAACAGTAGGATACCCTCATTCCCCGGTCAGCTTATTTCCTAATCGGCAAGCTCTCGTCCAGGATCAGGCTCTTCACGACAGGGCACCTCCTGACGCGCACCAGGCCGGAAGCGTGGGTGGGCAGCTTGAGCCTGCGTGGGGTCCCTAAGCACGATACTGGCATGGGCCATCCTTAAACGCATGGTGCGCGCATGCCCTGCAGCCGCCTCATGCGGTCTTCAGGTACTCGTCCAGCTTCTCACCAGACACCTCCTCCAGCAGCCGTACCACGTCCTGCGCCCGGGCCTCCACAGCAGAGTCAGGGTCCTCCAGAAGTTCGGACAGGAAGGGCAGTGTCTGCGCGTGCAGAGATGGCAGGCCATAGGTTTAGAGTGCAGATGCCAGGCCATTAGCGAGCGCAAAAATGGCGAGCCACGCATTCGAGTGCAGATGGCAGGCCACATGTCTGCGTGCATAAGGAAATAAGCCACGCATCTGCGTGGGCCAGATTGAAACCCTGGCACCTAGACTGCGTGTGCAGCATCACAGGGAGTTGTGGTTCCCAAGAAAGAAAAAGTCTACACAGTGCTTAGTGCCTGGATGCGGCTGCAGAGCTGGGGTGGGGAGGGTGAGGACTCAGTACTTCTTAGAGGGGTTATTGGATCCTCACAGGAGGTCAGCATTGTTTTTTCCTCACAGTCCACCCTCTGCCCACAACACGCCTGCCTCGCAGCCAGACCGCGCATGCTGCTGCAATGCAGGTTGGTGCAGAATGAAGTGCTGGATGCAGCGGTGGGGTTCCACAAGGGCATAACAGAGACACGAGGAGGCGAGCGTGCTCACCTCAGGGAGCAGCACCAGGTACTCCTCGCGCAGCCTGTCCAGCATGTGGGCCACCACCTCCAGCGCCAGGCAGCGCGTGCGGCTAGAGGCGCTGCGCGTCTGCATGAGCACCTGCAGGACGTGCGCAAGTGGTGTGTTTGTGTGTGTCAAATGCGTCTTTATTGCTGCTTTGCATGGCTTAGCCCCTTCCGCGCACGCAGCTTGGAGGCCACGCCTTGGTGTGTGTGTGTGTGTGTGTGTGTGTGTGTGTGTGTGTGTGTGTGTGTGTGTGTGTGTGTG
>LFCJ01000969.1_pt1 | contig 19119 bp, 22 predicted proteins | sample 643141 | NCBI WGS metagenome assembly LFCJ01 (sample SAMN03766243, study PRJNA286221) | soda lake metagenome | biome: soda lake; feature: Kulunda steppe; material: water; isolation source: sample B1-Br-g2 brine of Lake Bitter-1 | place: Russia: Kulunda steppe | collected 2010-07
CCTCCTCCTCCTCCTCCTCTTCCATGTACTCCTTGTCACTGCCGCTGGTGCTCTCCTTGCCCGCCGCCACTGCCTTGGCTGCCCCTGTCCCTACACCATCGATGCCATGAAGGTCTGCTTGGCCTGCAGCCGCGCCCGCCGCTGCGCCACCTACCGCTGCCAGCACGATTGGAACGGGGGGGACGGGTGTGAGGGGGGCCCCAGGCCTGGAGGCTGGTGTGAGGGGCGAGGGTTGGGGGGGCGGCGGCGGGAGGGGTGGCGTCGCCAGCTGCGCTGCGAGCGCATATGTGGGGTGAGTCAGGTGCACCTCCTGGCCAGCCATCATCTGCGCGGCCCACACCTCGATGCCTGCAAGCAGAGCCTTGCTGAAGCGCTGGCCCGTGGGCGCCGACACCTGCACGGCATGAGGTGGGGGAGCCACAGCGCAGGGCCGCTCAGTGTGCAGCGTGCCCGTTGCGCATAGGACCCAGGCCAGGGGACTTCTGGTGGCAGAGGACCTGGACAACTTGAGGCCCCAGTGCACGTGTGGGTGTGTGCGTGCGCATGTGTGTGCGCGTTAGTGCCTGTGTATGTCCGTGCATGAGCGTGAGTGCGTACGCGTGTTCGTGAGAGTGCGTGTGTGTGTGTGTGCGTGTGTGCACGCGCCATGTATTTGTGTGCTTCCCGCTGGGCCACACACAGCCTAGATTACAGGCATGCGCATTGTGCCCCCGCACCTTCCACACGCCCTCCCTTTCAAGCTCCACGTGCACCAGCGGGTTGGGCAGGCCCTGCACGCCCTCCTCCCCCCCCTGAGGCCCCCTTCCTGCGTGGTGCAGCCGCGGGTGCTGGCGGGGGTGCGGCTGCCCCTGAGAATGGCGGTGCTGTGGGCGCGTGTTTGGTGGAGCGTAACCTCCTGGTGAGCTGGGGCTCCCTGCAAGCCCACCTTGTGGGCCCCCTGGCCTGCCCCTGCCACTCTGTGGGGTCCTGGCAGGCGTTGCCGGGTTGCTACGCGGGGCTGGGCCGCGCCTGTTGGCGCCTCTGCCCCCCGGGCCTTGTTGCTGCCTTGCTCGGTTGGGGTGGGACAGGCCGGGGGGAGGGGGAATGGCGGCGCCTCCTCGGTGGTTCGCCAAGTGGGCGCTGCGCCCTGGGGCATCCAGAACACGAGGCAAGTCAGGCTGTGCATGCATATGTAAGTGTGCGGGTGCGTATGTGCTCTTGCGTGGGCATGTTCACAAGCGTGCATCTACCTGCATTCAGGTGTGTGCATGCTTCCTGATTCAGGTGTGGATGCATGTAGGGCCTTATTGGAAGTCTGTGGTGGGAGGAGGGTGATGGAAAGCAGTACAGCAAAGCAGGTCTGGGGAACTGACTCCGTCTGATGTACATATTCACGTGCGCTTCCAGGTTCAAGGACTTGATCCAAGCTGTTCAATGTCACAGGTTAAAACTCAATTCCCAAGGAGCAACTACGTGCACCTCAACCATCTCACCTCCTCCCCTACCCTGATTCCTGCTCTCACTGTTGCTTTTACGAGGCATAATCCTGGGCTGAGCTGGTTAGAGCTGATCAAGGTTCACAGCTGCCGTTTCATCTTCTGAGGAATAAGCTGATGCAAGACTTCTTCTGAGACGATTGTAAGACAATGCATGCGCATTCTATAAGATGACTGTATGGAATGCCGCACCTAGCGACCTGAACAGCTTCGTAACAAGATGGCTCAGTGATCCCAAACAATTTTGCTCAATCAAATGTTTAACTTGGCTCCGCGTATTCCCTCGCAGTCCTCGCCTGCTTGCCTCGCGCACGCTCCTCCACTCCCCAAAGGAGGTACACTGCACACAAGCGCTTGGTTGAAGTGCCACAGCAATTATAGCATCGGTAAAGTCTCATCGGCCCCTCCCTCCCTCAAGCAGCTCGGCCGGACAGCCTGCTCATCCAGGAAAACAAGAAGGATGGGTACCACAGCACCAGCAGCAGCAACCGAGCAGCAAGGGACAGTGGATGATTTGCTCATTGTTGGGCCAGGAGTTCTAGGGGCTTATGCAGGCTGGCTTTGGAAGCAGTCCCACCCAGGAGCTCAAGTCCTGGGCCTGACCAACACGACCAACAACCATGAGAGGTAAGACGGACGTTGTCAAACAGGGATGGTGGCCGGCAAGCTGAGCAAGTATGCGCTGCACATTGTCTTCCTTCTCTTCCCTCAGTTGCGCGAGGATGGCACACCTAAGACATTCTTTAGGCTAATTTGATCCCATGTTCATGGACTTACAAGCTGGATTGGAGGATTGGCAGTGGGCAACTCTGGTCATGTGCTCCGCGGATAAGCAACAGAATAAGTATGGGGTTGATCTCTTGCGTGCCATTAGAGCTGTTCTGTCAAGTTATGCAAGCAGCCAACGCTGATTGTAGAACAGGATTGTACAACGAGAAGGTGCAGTGACAGGAGGAGTGAGCATTGAATCCTGGCTAGCTTGAGAGTGCTAAAGAATGCACCTGCCCATGATGCTCCTCTCACATGGGTCACACTTCTGAGCTGAACCTTGCACGACTCTTCCTTGCCATCCTGAAGCTTCTATCTGAAGCTGTTTTCATCCTCATGATTTCAACAGAAACTTGCTCTTCATAATTTCTGTGCAACGTGAGTCACTTGATTACTTCCAAGAAGCCTGATCGATGCCCACAACAAAGGCACAGCATTAGGAGACCCAAGCCCATGTGCTTTAGGCAAACATTATCACGCACACACGCACACGGACACACACACACTCATGCACGGACGCATGCAGGCAGGCTTACACACACATACACATTCACGCGTGCATGCAACATCTGTACGCACTAAACTTACAGGCATGCATGCATTGCTGGTGCCTGCCAGCATACATGCACATGAGCACAAGAGCGCGTGGGTGATGATAAGTCATTTCAAACTTTCGATCATGCACTTCCCTTGTCCATGCCACATATTAGGCTGCACAAGCTGGGTTTGGATGCCGCCACAAAGGAAACCCTTGCGCCTGGAAAGAAGTACCCCCACGTGCTGTTTAGCGCACCACCCTCTGGCTCTGAAGACTATGCTGCCGAGGTGGGTGGGCTCGTCCAAATAATGGGGCAAGCCAGCTCAGTTTGAGTGAGCACTGCAGGGAAGCTGTAGAGCACCAGCTGCACCCACCTCACCTGCAAGGCAGCTCCAGAGCAGCACGCTGTAAGTGCACCTGCCAAGGCAGGTCAAAGCATCACCTGCATTGGCATTGGAGTCTGCTTGCACCACACCGCCAGCACAAGCCACGCCACTCGTGACCGCACAGATGTGCTTCACTTGGGCGTTCATGTCGTGTAGGCTGGTGGACCAACACTGACTTGACACATAGCACTTTGTGCACGCATGCACACACACACACACACACACACACTCAGGTGGCGCGCGCCGTGGAGCTCTGGGACTCTTCGCACCCCTCAGCCTCCTTTGTGTTCACTGGCAGCATGAGCGTGTGTGCCGTGGACGACGGCGGCAATGTGTCTGATGAGCACTGCCCGCTGCACGGCCTGGGCAAGTCGCCCAGCGTGGACAGGCTGCTGCTTGCGGAGCAGGCCGTGCTGCAGGTGCGCCCATGACCCCGCAGAAAGGGGGTCAGGAGCAGCCTGCGGCCGGCGCTCAGGCGCTGTGGAAGCAAGCGCCCGGGCCTGAGCCCGCCACATGGATCATCCATTCATGATGACTCTGCCGCACACATGCCCACTGTCACATGGATGCCGTACAAAAGCCGCACACAAGCCACTGTCACATGTATGCTGCACACAGGGGGTGCGCTTGAGACATGCGCTTGACACTTCAGCACATGAGCCCTGACACTGGTGCGGTGCAAGACCACCGCGGCACACGCCCACGCACTGCCGCGCCTACGCACGAGCGCACGAGAGCACACAAGTCCTTGTTCTTCTTCGTAGCGCATACACACACTCAACCTCACGACACAGGTGCAAGAGCACATGTGCACACGAGAGCACACCAGTCCACCCACTCCCCCATAGCACACACACACACACACACACACACACACACACACCACCTCACGACACAGGTGCATAGAGCTCATGTGCGCGTGCACAGCATGCACACATGCACGCGTGCAGCGCAAGCAAACAAAACCCCGTGCACCTCGCGCGCGCAGGCTGGCGGCAACGTGGTGCGGCTGGTGGGGCTGTACCACACTCACCGCGGCGCGCACACATATTTCATGCGCGCAAAAGAGGTGCAGCGCCCTGGGAGCTACGTCGTCAACCTGCTGCACTACGAGGATGCGGCGCGGCTTGCGACTAGCGTGAGTGTGTGCGCATGTGTGTGCGTGCGTGTGGGTTTGTTTGCACGTGCGTGTTTTTGCGTGTGCGCGTGCATGTTTTTGCGTGTGCTTCCGCTTACGATTTTTGCAAGCACGCGTATGTTGTGAATTTGATGCACTTGGTTTGGTGGATGCAGCGCAGCCGCAGCAACCAGTGTCAGCGCATGCCAGCAGGAACGCACGCGCGTATGCGTGTGCATGTGCATGTACATGTGCATGTGTGTATATACATATGTGTATGCATGCACATGCACTTGCATGCAGTGGAAGGCAGCATGAGCGCAGGCAGAGTGGGCACACTGCCGTGTGCTCTTCTGTTCCGTGCAAGTGGCTGCCATGGAGTGTGCAGAGGCGTGTGTGCAGAGACGTGTGTGTGCAGAGGCGTGTGGCTGCCATGGAGTGTGGCTGCCATGGAGTGTGTAGAGGCACGTGTGTGCAGAGCCAGGAAAGCACTGTTCAAGGCGCAGTGTGGTGTGTAGAGCCAGAGAGGCAGGGCACTGTTCATGACCAAGAAAGCGATGGAATGTGGAGAGCCAGGGGAGCAGCGTAGTGTGCAGAGGTAGGTTTGTGGAGGCGTGGGCGTGCCAAGCCAGGGAAGCAATGCCGTGCTCATTGCTTGCACATCCCTGCCAGCCCTGGATTTGAGTCTGCTGCATGTGGCTGGCACAAGCTTGAGCTCATGCTACAATGCTGGCTGGGGCTCAGCACACGCTGCGCTCAGCTGGTATGGTTTGACAGGCCGCTGCCTGGGGCTGCACAAATGCTGTGCACAGCTGGCACATGGTTTTGCTCACAGTTGGCACGGTTGTACTCACAGCTGGCACATGGTCGTACTCACTGCTGGCATGGTTGTACTCATGGCTGGCACATGGTCGTACTCACTGCTGGCATGGTTGTACTCATGGCTGGCACACGGTTGTACTCACTGCTGGTATGGTTGTGCTCATGGCTGGCACGTGGTTTTGCTCACGGCTGGCAAATGTTTTTGCTCACGGCTGAGAAGCGCTCCTGGTGTCCTGCGCTACGCTTGTCAGCGGCGCCGCTGGTGTACGCACTGTGACACAAAAGGGGCTGTGCTTCCCACAACAGCATGGGCGCAGGGGCGCGTGTTTTGTACTATGGCCTATTCAGGCCAATTGGTGCTAGCATCAAATTGGCGCGTGCTTGTAGCAGGGTGCGCAAAAAACTGCACATGCCTGCATGACAAAACATGCAGGTGCTGGCCGGAGATGGGAGCGGCCCATTCAGGGGGCGCGCGTTCATGGGCTGCGACAACAACCCAGTGACTTTCAGGGTGTGTGTGTGTCGGGGCCTGAATGGGCGCGCTCGCATGCCAGGGAGGGGTGGAGGTGGGAGCGCATTTGGGACAGTGAGGCTATATTTTTGGGGAGGGGCTCGGGAGGGGAGGTGAAAGCATTTCATGGAAAGGGAGGTGCTGGAGAGGGTGTGTGTGTGTGTGTGTGTGTGGTGAAAGCGGTACATGAAGGGTTGCACTCCTCCAGTGCCCAAGTGCTGGGCCCCTCCCATGCCTGGGCGCCCTGAGCGCTGGGAACCTCCAGCACCTAGGTGAGGGTTCCCCCCCTGAAAAGGCTGGGCCTGTGGGACAAAGATGACGGGGCACGTAGTTCATGGGGCACATAATTCATAGGGCACATAGTTCATGGGGCACACGTAGTTCATAGGGCACCGAGAGGGTGGGTCACGGAGATGACAGAGGGCACAGAAATGATAGGGCATGGGTGCACGGAAATGTTAGGGCATGGGTGCACGGAAATGATAGGGCATGGGTTCAAGGAAATGTTAGGGCATGGGTGCACGGAGATGACAGGGCACAGAAATGATAGGGCACAGAAATGAGAGGGCATGGGTGCACGGAAATATTAGGGCATGGGTGCACGGAAATGATAGGGCATGGGTGCACGGAAATGATAGGGCATGGGTGCACGGAAATGTTAGGGCATGGGTGCCATCAGGGAGCATGCGACCCGCTGTGCGCATGGCGGCAGTCCCATGGGATGTTGGAACCCTGGAAGCCTCCGCCTGCGCACCTCCTGTGCTTAGGATGAGGGGGGCTCCCGACCTGCCTTTTCTGAGTGGGCCCCCCCTGACAAGGGCGGCCCTGCCTGCCCTTTTCCTAACGTCAGGAACTTGCAATGCCAACCTAAATGGGCCCCCCTGACCCCCAACCTGCCCACGCGCCCAGGTTCCTTATTAAGTAGCCACCTGGACACACACACATGCACACACACAGTGGTTCATCAGGGAATGGCCTTCTATTGCACTCAATCAAGGAGCCAGGGTCTTGACAGCGAGGCAGCTGATTGCTGGCCGCAAGTTATCCATGCACGCTGCCTCGCCTGGTCAGCTTCACCTCTGGCCACAAGGTTAGGTTAGGTTTCAAGGCTGTATCCGCCGAACGAGGGCAGCTTAGCCGGTTGGCCTCCAGTGAGGTTCGAACCCCGAACCCACTCTTGCCACAAGTGCCCTCTCCTGTAGAGCTTGGCCACATGCTGCGCTGATGCACGCGTTCTGTCTGGGCGCGTTGCTGAACACCCTGAAGAGATTCATGCATGTTGGCCATGGGACCTGCGCAAGTTGACGAGAGACTGTTGCTTCATTCTTGATCACGATAGTCCTTGCCTGGCACTGCTGCCTGCAGGGCATGGTTCTGGCTTGCAGGCAAAGCGGTCTGCCTGGGAGTTTATGGGAGTATGGGGGAATTGACTAGAGCCCCTGGCTCCATGTTTACATCATGTGTCTTTGCCTGGCACTGCTGCCTGCAGGACATGGTGCTGGCTTGCACTCAGAGTGGTCTGTTTGAGGGGGAAGTCAAGTGGCTGGTGCCTGATGGGGAAGGCTCTAAAGGTAAGCTCCAGAATTTGAAGCATGCTGTGCGTGGGGACAGATCCTCCCACTGGGATGTGTGCACCACATGCCTATGCTTTGAGCGTGTAACAGGTGCGCACGAAGAAGGTGGACCTGTGTTAGAAGGAGGGGGGGGGGTAATCAGGTACTCCTGGAGTGGCTGCTTGTGGGTCCTTGCGTGTGCGGGTTGTATGCTTGGTATTGGACTCGTTTTGGAGTGTTGGGTGTCTCCAAAAAAGAGCGGGTGCTTGTGCGTGCTAGTCTATGCACAGTGTGCATTGCACACGACTGTGCTGAAGGTGGGTTCAGTAGTGGCTTGAGGCGCTTGTGCCCCCTTATTTGATTTCGTGGTAAGCATTTGTGAGGCATGTGTTTTGTACGGTCTTGTCAGAGGCAAATGGCCTAATCAATGGGCAAATGGCCAAATTAATGGGCAAATGGCCTAATTAATGGGCAAATGGCCAAATTAATGGGCAAATGGTGCATGCTCCAGTGTGTACGTGCACGTGTGTTTCTGTGTACAGGCAAGCGCTGCAACAATGATGGCACGCGGGCGGCCTTGGGCGGGTGGACACCCAAGTACACCAGCTTTGCATCGTTCATGATGTCCGGGGGCAAAGACTTCTATAACACCTGTGGCCTGTTCTGAGCGACTAGTAGGCGCGGCTAGCTGCCGCAGCTAGCACAGGTGCGCGCCCTCCAGAAGAATGACTAGTACCACCCGCGGCCTGTTCCGAGCGGCCAGCACCCGCGCACACCCTGCATGGGAGGGACAGGGCGCAATTCCCGTGGACCATCCTGCGCAGCAGCCAGAGCTGGGGCCATCTTCAGGGAGCGGCTGGCTGCCTGTGATCCAAGCCCACCAATGCAGGGCATCACCTCCGCTCAAGCACGCACCCAGCACTCCTCATGCAGTTGCACTACATGCCCCCAATTCCCTGGCAAGAGCTGCTGTGCATGTGGCGTGGCATGCACCAAAGCTGCATGTGGCGTGGCATGCACACAGCTGCACAGGGCGTACATAGCTGCACGGTTGGTATGCATGAAGCTGCTGCTCAGGATATGACATGGATTGCTGCGAGATGGGTAGCGAAGTGGGGTGGTCACTGAGCACAATGGTTTCTCCATTGATTTTCGTTGAGCGCAGTGCAACAAAGCATGACTCTTGCGCTCAAGACACGCTCAGAACACCCTTTGCGATGCATGATTTGATTACGACTCTTGTGCACAATGGTAGGTTTTGGTAAGGGTAGATTGCGCGTGCGCTGTGTGGTAGAGTGCAGTAAGAGCGAAGTCTGAGTGTGTGTCTTGGATGAAGTTGAGCCTTCGAAATAGACCCAAAGGAAGGGCAAGGTCTGCAGAGCTTTCGTCCCGGGCTGTGCGTGGGTGCACGTGCTCGCATGCGAAGGGTAGGGCATCTTCATTTTGGCGCATGCGCTAAGCGTTAATCTAGATTTTGAGGCCATGAACAGATGCAAGGCACATCAAAGCAAGCTGTCCAAGACGTCACTATCAGAAGCACAGGTCAAAAAAAGTGTATTGTGCAGCTTTTTGTCAGCCTGCATGGGCGCACCACTGCATTATGATCAGTGCTTGTCTTGCAATGTGGAGCAGGCTTTGGCAATTCATTTAAGGTCTGTGAGCATCAAGTGTGGACGTTGTTCTGTTAGGATGCGCCCATGAAGTACACGATGTAGTGCAGTTTTTAGTGATTTGGGTTGCATGATAGTGAGGGTCTTGCCTCGCCATTTTTGACGGGCTGGAGTTCAGCAAAACGCAGGTTGTTTGGACATCATTCTGACATGCAAGTATACCGGGAGAGTGATCTCACTTTCACAATGATACTGAGCCTCGATGCAAAGCTGATGCTGGACAGGGGTGTTGCTGAAGCAATGAAAAGCAAGCTTAGGTTACGGGTTACATAGCTGTATCCGCCGATCGAGGACAGCTTACTAAGCTAGTAGCTGAAGTCTATCAAGCCTGTAACCTGAACCTACGTCTGATAAGTACCAACAAAAAAGAACAGGCCAGTCTGAGAGGAGGAGGTTAGGTTAGTTAGCCATAGCTGTATCCGCCGAACGAGGGCAGCTGAGCTGAAACCAAGAGGGCCTGCAACCTGGGCCTAAACTAAAGAGGCACAAACTCAAGATGAAAGGTAGTGTCTGGAAACTAAGTCTGAGAGGAGGAGGATGAGCCAAAAAGAAAGCTATTAAAGCCGGTGTCGGATCTAAACAGATTTACAGATTTAAGAATAAGTCATCCATCAGAAATTGCGAGTGCAAGGCTGCATGTCAAAAAACATGCAAGCGTAGATGTTGAGCAGCATGAAAAAAAACTTGAAACAAGGAGAAAACAGGGCTGTTGTTCTGGAACCTTGCAGCACTGAACAAAGACCAGTGAACAGTTGATGATGAGTTGCAAGGTAAGGTTAGTTTACATAGCTCTACGCCACAAGTATGATCAGGAGCAGCTTCCCAGTCCGCGTATTCTGCAGCTTCTATCACTCAGAAAAATACACTCAGCTTGCAAAGATCGCTGCTCTGAACATCAAGATGTTTAATTTTAGAGCGTTGCACACACTGGAAAAGTTCAGGAGTCATCAACACATGATTTGGCCGGCTGCTCCTTGCATCATCATGTGGTTGCTACAGCCAATGCTTCTTATGCGCCTTTGCCAAGCATCACATAAGTGCAGTCTGACGTTGTTCTATATGCCCAGCAAATGAAGTTCTTATTGATACGGCATCCTGGAAGGGGGTATTGACGTGTCCAATTTTATCCCCGCCACAGACAACAGGATCAAATACTCTGCCAACCGACTCAACCAATCTCCGGGTCAAAAATAAGATAAAAGAAAACTATGTATGCAGTGAAGCACTCCTTACATCAATTAAAGAAAATAAGTCACCCAGGGCCTAAGCTCCATATGACTCCTCCACCAGTAAAGAAAACAAAAGAAGTCAGTGGGGATCAGGGGGATGATGACGGGTCACAACGCAGCATAAATCTGGCACTGCATTAATCTGGCGTGACACTAGCAATTTTTCAGCATGACAGGTTTGGGCCACACTTGGTCATGAGATCCACACTCATCTAACAGGGACAGTCTGATCAAAGGTGCATCAACCTGCACTGCTTTGCATTTCGTCAAGAAGCAAGTAAAAAGGCGTTCCATTAGCCAGAAGGTAAAGTAAGCAACTTAAAGCAACAGCAGCACCACCAGCAGCAGGAGCAGTAACACCACATCCCCCAACCTCCTCAGCATCAACACCATCAGCTGGACCTTGGCCTCTCTTCCCTGCTCCCCAACCTCTCCTGCCAGGTTGCTGCGTGCTGCCAAATGGAGAAGCAACAGCAGCATCAGCAGCACCGGCACCAACTGGAGCAGCAGCACCCCATATCCCACCCTCCTCTGCCTTAACACCAACAACATTGCATGATGTTTGCCTCTCTTCCCTCCTCCCCAACCTTTCCTGCCAGGACGTGCCTCCAATTGGAGCAGCGACAGCAGTGGCAGCAGCAGCAACAATAGCAGGAGCAGCAGCACCCCATACCCCTCCCTCAAGGGTGCGAGGAGGTCCTCATCCTCAACACCAACAGCGTACCCGTGCCCTCTCTTCCCTCTGCCCTGAACTCTCCCCCTTGTCCACCATGTGCAGCCAAATCAAGCAGCAACAGCAGGAGCAGCAGCGGCTCACCCTGCATCCTCCTCTATAGCACTAGGAGCATGCCCATACCTTCTCTCTCTTACACCCCAACCATACTTATCAGCCGACCACGCATTCCCAACAGCAACAGAAGTAGCAGCACCAACATCAGCACCAGCGCCTCAACCAATATTGATTAATCACAACAGTCCACCATGCGTCAGCAAGTCCACCATGCGTCCACCACCATGCGTCCACCACCATGCGCCAGCAAGTCCACCATGCGTCAGCAAGTCCACCATGCGTCAGCAAGAGATGCAGCTACAACAACAAGAAAAGGACCAGTCCTGGTGCCATACACAGCAGTGGGACCTATTTTGGGTGGTGGCGGAAATTGCTTGACCCTTCTACAGGCTCAAGGTCCATTGCCAGCCCCTGCGTCGCCTACCAGGGCCTGGACAAGACCCTCAGACCCCTTCGGCGTGGCATATGCATCCTAGGGGCACCTCAGCATTGCCTCCCCTGATTTCATACAGCGGAACGCCACCTACCTCCAGCTGGAGGCTGCCATGGCAGCCAGGCGTGCTGCTTCAAGCAGCCTGCTTGGCACCTGCGTGCCGAAAGAGCCCTTATGCCGGGGGCAGAGGACCTCCCGGCCCCTGACCCCAGCCATAGGGCTACAGAGCTTACTCAAGCCCTTACCAGGTTGCTTAACCCGTAGGATAAAGCAGGTGTGTGGGCTTCACTGGGGGAACTGGTGAAATAAGACCTGGTGGCGTCTCTTGTTGCATGGCGTCCCTGGAGCGGGCGGGCATGGGTGGGCGTGGGCTTAAGGAGCCTGTGCCTGCGGGTGGCAGCCCGCACAGGCGGCTGGTGCAGCTTAGTCTAGATTGCTTAACTTAATCTAACAGGCTTCTTAGTCTGTCTTGCGGACTTTCTGAGACCAGGCAAAGGGAATGAAAGTGTTGCTGGAGTTGTTGGCGGTGCACGAGTCTGACATTGTATTGGGGCTTGAGGTGCTTGGACTGAGGATGGAATTGAAACTGAAACTAGGGACTGGAATGGATCTGGTTGTTGGGTGGAGTTAGAGGTGAAGGCATGAGGTTTTTGGTTGCAATGCATCCTTTCCCAATACAAAACGGCACATCTCCTGCAATGTTTTGCACAGGCTCTTCAGTGTTTTCCCAAACTGGGTATCCAGCCCATTTGATTAGGTAGCGTTTTGTTTCAGCATGGCACTTGGCAGTGCGAGACTTATGACCCATGATAAAATCTACAGAGAAATAGGCTTGATTGTTTTCAACACATGCTGGGCAACACATGCTGAATGCGTTCAGGGAATTCATCTGAAAAGGAGTCTGCTGGTTTGATCTGGCTGGTGTGAAATACATTATGGCACTTCATTGTGGACGGTAATGGTTGCAGCTTACAGCTGGAATATGAAATTTCTTGTACCTTGTCTGAGACGCGCTGGTCTAGTACAGCACCGCTAGCCACTTGAGAGGCATCAGTTCAGTTCCCACAATAAATCTTGCAGTAGTATGCGGTGCATGCACAAAGTGCGGACGCTCAGACATTTTCTGCTTTATGGCCTGGAATGTTTCCTTTAGAGGTTGCTCACAAATCCAATCTGCCTATTCAGCTGCCATTGCATTGAGGGTTGCAGCAGGTTCAGCAACGTGATCCATCCACTTTACGGCGACTGAAATTGGCTAGGCTTAGAAAGACTTCAAGCTGTATTTTACACTAAGCTGGGGTGCCTGCTGGTTCCGGCCACTCTAGGATGGCCTTGAGCTTGTCATGATCCATGGTGATACCCTTGTCAGAGATGACATGGCCCCAGAATTTGAGTGCATTTACCCCAAACTCGCATTTGGAGTGTTTTATGAATAGCTTTTGCTTGCGCAGTAGCTCAAGAGCAGTGCTTGGATGTCCTCTGTGTACATCAATGGACCTTGAGAATATTAGGACACCATCCAAATAGTCCAAGACAAACTTGTTGAGGTACGGCCTGAGCACACAGTTCATGAGCCGCTGGAAAGTTGCTGGGGCGTTGCACAGCCCGTTAGGAAGGACACGAAACTGAAAGTGAGCAAATTGTGATCTGAAAGCTGTTTTGTAGTCATAAACCTCTGTGATGCAGACCTGATGGTATCCTGAGCGGAGGTCCAGGGAGGAGAAGATCTTTGCTCCATGCAGCTGATCAAGCAGATCATCTACTCTGAGGAGGGGGTATGAATTCCTGATTGTTATGTTGCTCAGTTTTTTATAGTCCACGCACATGCGTAAGGTGCAGTCTTTCTTCTTCACAAAGAGTACAGGTGCACCAAACGGGGATGAGCTAGGCTCAGTGAAGCGTTTTGAGTCAGTTCTTTCAAGTTGCTTATGCAGCTCTTCCAGTTTGTTAGGGGCGATTCTAAAAATTGGCCCCATCTGAGGCGCGCTACCAGGCAGCAGCTCTACGGGATGCTCCACATTGCATTTGTCAGGAAGGAAGGGCTCAGCCTCTACATCCGCACATTCTTTCAAGACATCTGTGCAGTCAAGAATTTGTCTGCCCACAGCTTCTGGGGAGCAGGTTTCACCACACAGAGCCACGCCAGGTTGTTGCTTTTCAGCTCACTGGTGAAATTCATTGCTGAGACCACCAGAATGAGTGTGTTGGCATCTGGCATTGCTGGAATGCAGAACTTTGTGCCTTGGTGTCTGAAATTCAGTGTGAGCATTCACCAACAAGGACTGGGATTTCTGCGCATCAGCCATGGCATTCCTCAAATCAGATCTTCTCCTTACAGATCAGTTAACAGAAATTCACAGCTATCTGTGTAGCTTCCAGTCTGGAAATTCCTTTTTTCCAGTACGCCACACAACTTCACTCGGCCATCAGCCAATCAGAACTGTGGCACATCACTTTATTCAGGTTCCAGGTAGGCAATGTTGTGCTTCTCCAAGAAATGCTTGCTTGCACAATAGCGGTCAGCTGTAGAGTCAACCAGGATATGGTGACGGGGTGCCCATTCTGTGACGATCAGGTGCCCATTCTGTGACAATCAGGATGGTGACGGGGTGCCCATTCAGGAGTCCAGCAAAGCGCAATGCTGGTACTCCCATTGCTCTGGCCACAGCCACGGAGGGAGGTAAGACTGTCTTTGTGCTTGCAGTGGCACAATCAGTCTGGGCACTGCCTCTTTTGCCGGTGTCCAATCCAGACCAATAAGAGAAATTATCCCTCTGAACAGTGTCCAGGTATCAATGATCAAGGTTAGTTGGTCTGGTCTGCAGCAGATCTCTAAAGCAATTACTCCTCAAATTCACTTGCTCTAATTTGTAGAATGTGAGAAGTAGCACTTGAAGACGTCACACATGGCATTGCATGGGCTTCGCGCATGGGTGCTGTTGCTGCCCATATGATACCCTTCCTTCACCAATACTCAAATTGAGTAGCCTGCAACTCACTGCAGTCCTTAAAAATGGTGGAGCTTTGCTGCTTTAAGTTCCGCCTAAAGCGCTCTCAAAATTTTGAGGTTGGATGAAATATACAGGTGTTGAGCCTCCTGCTGAACATGGTGTCAAGGGCATTCGAGTTTCAGGCTGATGCCTTTGCTGCGGGCTTGGGATATGGGACTGAGCTCTGGGCTTTGCTAAGGTAGGTTTGTGACCTCAAACAGGATTTGATTGGAATGTGCCATATGAGGTCTGGTGATGTGGCCATTCTATCCCATTCACCACGACAGACTCCATTGAGCAGGAAGATTAGTTAATAGGCCACTTGCACTTCTGTATTCGTCCGTAATGTCACATTACTTATGTTTGCACGTCTAATTGTTGATCTCACTTGCCTTGTTTGTGAAGACACAACTTTACGCAATGTGCAAGGCTTGCAAGGGGGAATCTGAAGAGAATCTGCCTAGGATGGGAGCTGTGATTACCCTTCAGCAGACTTGCCCTCAATGGCAAGCTGTGAGCAAGTTTGCACCCCGTAGCAAGGTTTGAACACGTTCGTTTTGCCTCAGCAATCCATTGTCTGTGCTATAGATTTTTTTTTGCCTCTCCGTCGTGCAGATTATCTAAGGAGAACAAGGGCACGCTGAACCTGGATCCATTATACAGCACAATGCACTACAGTCACCCGCCCCTGGTGCAGAGGCTGGATGCTTTCCAGGCTATAGATGATGGGAAGAAGCATCATTGAGCACAAGGCATGCTGCCTTACCTTTCCCTGGACAGGCTTTTGTCTTGAGTTGTGCGCTCAGTTGCACAGATTTTTGATTTTAATTCTGTCAAACCTTAGGCGCCCAAAACAGCGTTGTTTCAATGAACGGCCTGCCCCATGTCAAGGCAAAATGTCTCCCTGATAGGTAAAATCGTTTCATTGGACAACATGACTCTATGGTCATGCACGCATCAGGTAAAATGACTCTATGGTCATGCACGCATCAGGTTGTGCCTTTGGCAAGCCATCAGCTACCTTTTCTCCCAGGTTACCCAGCGCAAGCGACAAAATGGTAGAGTTGGCCTTTGAAACAATCTGCTGAGTTCCCACTGGTCGTGCTGGTGCGCTGTTGTCTCTGCTGCTGTGTTTTGCCAGGCAGTGTCATGCTAGGTGTGGTAAATGGTAGAGGTGCAATGGCAGACATCACTACGCCGCTGCTTGCGTCAGCTTAATGCACAATTTCGTTTTCCACGGTGGTACTGCAGCTGTCAAACGGCGGCCAAGAGTTCCCTGTGGCAGCAATCTCAGTGGCGGTACAGTAACTGCCTAGGGGCGGCCATGTGTCCTCTGTGAGGTCAGCATTTGTGGCAAAAGTCACCTTTGTAGGGCGCAGCTGTCACATGTGCCTGGGGCTCACGCTGCATGTGAGGAGCGCGTTCGTAGTTTTAACCGTAGCACAGAGCATAAGGAGGATGGCGGCGTCCACACTCTGCGCAAGGTGGCCGGCCACTGCGCCCTTGGTAGCCTTACCCCCCCTGCTGAGGGCGGTAGGGCTGGTTGTTGACCTGCGCATCACGAGCAGCTGACTGCGGGGACGCCTGCAGGGGGGGCGCACCATTGCCGGCCCTTTGTTGTACATTATGCTGTGTACTGAATTGTTGTGCCGGCCCATTGCTGGCTTGTTGCATCACAAGGCTCGCTGCAGTGGGTGTGCTATGAAATTAATCACTAATTGCTGCAACATGAGTGAGTGAGTGAGTGAGTGAGTGAGAGGGAGGTTGAGTCAGTGATTTTGTCTATTTGAGGAGGCATGTCTTGGGTAGCATGCTGCGGACTCCGGCCAGAAAGGACATATACAGGGTTATAGGGGTTTGGCCCAATGGGGCCATACAGTGGCAAGGGAAGTGCGGCGTAACACTCATGAATAACGTGTGCAATGTGGTACCCTGCCACCAGCCAGGCATAGATCCCATCACAGATCATACTATTGCAAGGCCTGGCCAACATGTGGCTTGTGAGGTGCAAATTTGAATCTGCACATCATAAAAAGGGCAATGATTTCATGTGATGAGTGTGGTACAGGCTGGCACACCATGTGTCTGGATCCTCCGCTGGAAGCTGTCCCTGCAGGCGACTGTACTGTTGTGCCCACGATGCATTCATGACGGAGCGAATATTGCTGATTTGTAAGCAATGCAAGCCAAGCAAAAAGCCAAACACGGCCCTTTACTCAGAGGTCTGTGCATAATTTTCAAGATGCTGTGGCTTGCAGGTGCGTTCAAGAGCTACAGGCCTTTCAGGGGCGCACAGTGGCACACAAGGAGCAGCATGGGAGGCGCAACATCACCAACCTTGGCATGGTGCATTATGAGGGAGCGCGCACTGGCCTCAAGTGCTTTAGAGTTGTTTTCCGGGACAGCAGCTCTCAGCGCAGCAGCTTATGCCTGAGACGCCGAAGAAGAGGAGGGACAAGACTTGAGCAGCAGGAGTGTAAGCAAGGGTAAAGGAGCAGCAAGGGCATGATTCAGCATGAGGAGATCGGCTGTGGGTTGAGATCAAGACAGATAGAGCAGTTGATAAGAGGAGGCCCAAGGTGTTCAGGGCTAGTCCTGCTTCGGTTTGGGGCTTCTTGTTCCAAGCAGTGTCCGTGTGTGAAGGGTGTGTGTGATATGCAGTGCGTGTGTGTGGTGCTATTCATTACATGTGCCCACAGCACAGTGGGGTTTGATCGGCGCTCCTTGCACTTCAGAGACTCTGACTCGCCTGTTGAGATCTGATGTATGGGTCGGTCCGCATCAGTCAAAAAGCGCAACCCTCAAGGGTCCGCCTGGGCCAAAAGGGCCCGAGCCTCTTTTATTTAGGTCCAGGTTGCAAACCTAATAGGTTTCAGCTCAGCTGCCCTGCTTCGGGGGATGCCGCTATGTAGCCTTACCTAATGGCCAGAGCAACAGTTCGCAGAGCAACTGAATAATTTACTATTTTGAAACATGCCTTTGCACAGCAACGCCACAAACTAAGCCTAAATACTATCCTGATTGGAGTGATGGGGACCATCTATAAATGTCATACTGAAGTACCCCTCAATAAGCTCAGCAAGGCTTGGTCTAGACTGGTGTAGAGTAAGGAAACTTACACTTGATGTAAGCACTCATTCTCTAGAGAATGAAGATCTTCAATACTATTCATACATGCAGCACTAACTGAGTCAGTACAGTGGGCACATCTCCCAGACATGCAGTCAAACATGCTATCATGGACGCATGCACAGATGGGCCACCATGTGACGCGAGCACATAATGCATGCCTGGTGACTGTTACAAATCAGCCTTGGTACTTGTGCGTTGCATGCACAAGGATCAAGAAGGGTGACGCCGTGCAGGTGCACTACGGTCCCCTACTTCTGGTTTGCTCATATGGTTTGCTCATATGGTTTGCTCATATGACGCAGGTGCACTACGGTCCTCTGCTTCTGGTTTGCTCATGGCCCAATACGCTCAAGAAAAGTTCGTGTGCTGGCATTTGAGGGCAATGACTGCAATATTAATTTTGATACATTGCAGACACACATTGATTTGCTGCCATAAGCAGATACTAGCCGTGGGTGTTAGTAGGTAATGGCCGTGGATGCTAGTAGGTAATAGCTGTGGAAGGAAGAAAGAAAAGAAAGAACAACTACGCAAGCAGCAAAATAGCTCCTCACATCAATTAAGGAAAAGGGGCCACTTGGGAAGAAAAGCCCGTTCACCAAAAAAGAAAAGGGGGGACAGTGAGGATCAGGAGGGTTGCGGGCAGACAAGCCAGCAGACCTCTCCTGATTGGTTTGAAGGTGGGGAGAATGCTCAAGAGGACGTCTGGTCTGAACAAGCTTATGAGCATAGTGCACAGAATGAGCATGGAGCTTGAGGGCAAGTTTCTTGACTCTTTTTGATGTGTGCCGTTTATGCTAGTTGTACAACAGGGAATGGACTTTTTTCTATCATTGGACATGTCTCTATCCTTTTTATGCAACAGCATTCATTATGTGAATGCCAAATGTCACACAAAGTTCCGAGTGGATAGCTTTCACTGTCTGCCTCAAGAGCCTAATCAATTTCTTCAAGTCATGAGTCCAGAGAAGGCCTTTTTGACCAGCTTCTTTTATGCAACATTTACCATGCAAGGTCATTGCCTATAGGGCAATCCATGGACAAATCAAGACAGCATTAGTGATACACTCTTCACCCCTATTGCTGACGCAGTCGGACACTCACTACCAGTAATATCAGTGCTGTTAGCCACTAGTAGCGGTAGTTCTAAATGTACTGCACTACAAGCGCTGCTTATAGTTCACCTCCATCATCCTTGCAGGGCTGACACTATACTGGTGATGTACTGCACTACCAGTGCCAAGGTTACGTAAGATTACTGTGGTGCAATGGCAGCCAAACAGGGGGCGGGCTGCGTTTGTGGCTGGTTGCCGGCCCAAGCTGCCCCCAGCAAAGTACGTGCTCTCCAGCTCAGGGAACATGTCTTCTGGGGGTGCGCTGGAGCGCGCGAGGTCAGAAAAGTCCTGCAGAGGCAGCTACCGCAGGGGGTGGAGCTACTGCCCAAGCATGTCTGGCTGCTGGAGCCCCAAGCTACAGAGCTGCACCCCCTGGTGTGGGCGGCAGTGTGTCTGGCCGCCTTGACGGTCATGCTGTCGGTCAGCAAGCAACTGCGCCGCTGCTCTGATCTGTGCCAAGCTCCAGGAGTAGTGGACCGAGTCCCTGCCCTCATGTTAGAGGCCTTGAAGGACTTTGCGGCCTGCCAAGGCCCACAGAGTTCTGTGGGTGATATAGGGTCAGGTCATCCTTTCCTCCGAGCTAGGCCAGG
>LFCJ01000971.1_pt1 | contig 19099 bp, 19 predicted proteins | sample 643141 | NCBI WGS metagenome assembly LFCJ01 (sample SAMN03766243, study PRJNA286221) | soda lake metagenome | biome: soda lake; feature: Kulunda steppe; material: water; isolation source: sample B1-Br-g2 brine of Lake Bitter-1 | place: Russia: Kulunda steppe | collected 2010-07
GGGGGTGGTGCGTGGTGTGCGGACACTACAGGTAAAGGAGGCTCAAGGGCTTTATTTCAATGATGGCGCCAGGTGAGAAGCCCTTCTGCCTGGCAAACTGCAGGGGGGTGGTGCGTGGTGTGCGGACACTACAGGTAAAGGAGGCTCAAGGGCAATATTTCAATGATGGCGCCAGGTGAGAAGCCCATCTGCCTGGCAAACTGTGCGGGGGCGGTGCGCGGTGTGCGGCCACTAGGAGTAAAAGAGGCACAAGGGCTTCCTTTCCAATGACGGCGTCAGGTGAGAAGGCCTTCTGCCTGGCAAATTGCGCGGGGGCGGTACGCGGTGTGCGGACACTATAACTTTTTAGTATAAGTGAAGAGGCTCAAGGGCTTTCCGGTGACGTCGCCAGGTGAGAAAGCCCATCTGCCTGGCAAAATATGCAGGGGTGGCGCGTGGTGCGGGGCCACCATCAAAGCAGCCTAGTGGGGGCCGCTGTGTGCTGTGGACATGTACCCCAGCGCAATGCGCCAGCGACACCGTGAGCGTTGGTGAGGGGCCTGGGCCTGTGCAGGGGCCATTGTCCGTTCAGGGGCGTCAAGCCTTGAGGGCGGGCATGGTGGGGGTAGGGCAGGTGCCTGTTGCGCAGACCCGATAGGCGCTTACACAGGGACTAGATCGGCCCTGGTTGGTGTTGCTCTGACCATATGATCTGCTGGCAGAGTCTGCGCGAGTGCATTCCATGTGCCTGCCGGCTCAGCCAGAGAAAGCCACTTGCCCCTGCCTGGCCGCGCGAGGCCGGTTTTGGTCATCCACACTTGCCCAGCGGCAGATGGGCAGCAATGGCAAAATGCCGTGTGCATACCTGATCACACATGCAAGCCACGCGCACCTGATTGAACATGGAGGCCACGTGCACCTGATCAAAAATGAAAGCTATGCGCACCTGATCACACATGGAAGCCACGCACACCTGATTGAACATGGAGGCCACGCGCACCTGATCAAAAATGAAAGCTATGCGCACCTGATCAAACATGAAAGCCATGTGCCGCTCATCTGTGCCGATATCCGCAGAGGGGATGCAGAGCGTGGGCCCCAAGCAAGGACCCAGTGCCTGCACAGGTGAGGGGATGGGAGAGGTGTGCTCCAAGCCCTGGCAGGCGGCACATTTAATTGGATAAGGCAGCGCATATGGCAGAAGTGCTTGCCTGGCGCGAGCGGCGGTGCCCCTGGGCCTGGTCCACTTCCATGGCAGTGCAGGTCACTCGCCTCAAAAAGCCTCTGTGCAATGCGCCACGGCCCAGCGCCAACACCCACAGCCACCCTGCTGATTGAACCCGCGCAGCTGCTTAGGAGCAGGCTGCCTGAAATTGGGAGCACCAACATTCCAATGCCGGTAAGCGCAACATACCGATGTCAGTTTGCGAGTCAGCTTCTCTTGCATCCGGAAGTCCATACTTCGAGGGTCGCAAGGGACCCCCAGCTTGGCTCCTCCCAGTGGGATGTCGTGTAGTGCAAACTTCCATGTGTTTAGCGCAGCAAGGCTGCAAAGGACAGGCAAGCAAGATCAGCCTCTCGCCTGCGCAGTAAACCAAGGCTGCCTAGAAGAGGAGGTCTGCCACCAGCTGCCAAAAGATGTTCCCAGCAGCGCCAAATGACAAGGCATGGGTTCCAAGTCAGAAATCTGCGTGGCAGCCAAGCCTTGGGGCAAACAACCCAAATAGCAGGCGTCAACCTTGCAACAAATAAATGTATGCTGCGTAGCGATCTAAGCTCCTTACCTGCGCAAGGCATCGAGCGTGACATCTGGATGGTACATCAGACCGCCCAAGAATGGCCCACGAGAATTATTGTGCATAACCAAGTGCGCATTGAAGAGCTCGATTTCACCTGCGTGTGTGTACCAAGCGAATGCAGCCTTGAGGCCAAGCCTTCAGACAACTTTTGCCCACCAGGCGCATGCAACGCAGGCCATCTACATAGCGCATGCCCACATACTCAGCATGCATCGCCCTTGGAACCTCCATCTTTTCGTCAAAGGCTCGGCCAAGCAGTCACACTTGACCAAGCAAAAAGGCAAAGTCAGCACCAGCATCTAGCGAGTTCCGCGTTGCAAATGAATGGGATACACTGGAAAGCCTATCAGGGCCTGAGAAAGTGGATCAGCCCGCCCGCACCTACCTTTAGAATTGGGCACTGGCAGAGCGACACTGCAAGCATCAGCAAACATCAGCAAAGCAACATATTTTTGTTTTGATCGCGTTGGTCGAGCGAACGAGGGCGGGGATGGAAGGAACTATGTTCTTAGGTTGCATTGGTTAAGTCAACTTGCTGAGCACACGAGGGCGGGGATGAATGTCTGCAAGAGCAACACAAGGCAGCAAGCTGGAGCCGCAGGCACAAGGTCCCCAAGTGTTGCCTCCTGCATGCTGCCCTGCCTTCCATCTAGAACCCAGGAACAGAACCCAAAAGCTGCCCCACAGTGTACGTGACACGTCCACGGTTTGGGAGTGCCATGGTCAATAATCGACCAGGAGTGCAACAGCAAGCTGCTGCAGTGATGTGCCGCTCCATACCTTTGACGTTTGCAAGAAGGGTGCCTGAACAACTTGAGTGTTAGGTCTAACACCAAGACGCAAACAAGCGGCGCTGAAACTAAATACGGGTGCGCTGCGCCATTGACCAGCCCAAATCTCCTGATGTGACCTAGACCTCGTGATGTTGCGCATCCATGTGCAGGCGACATCCCAAGCAGCCAATAAGCTGACGTGTTGCACATATTTCAGGCGTGCACAGAGAGAGAGAGAGAGAGAGAGAGAGAGAGAGAGAGAGAGAGAGTGAGAGAGTGAGTGAGAGGCTGCTCAGTCTATGCCCGGACTGATCTTTTGAGACCTGCTTCATGGAAATAGGACGACAAGTGACAAGGATAGCTGACATGTCCTGACATGTCATTTGTCGTCATCACTGTTTTGGACCTCTTTGGACTGCCTTGCAAATTCAGAGGCGGAATTCGCAATTTAAACACTTACATAGGCTAGGACAAGCAGCATACATACCAAGTCAAACCGGAAAATAACCTTAACTGAATGCCTGCATGAACGAGATCCTTTTGGTGAACAGCTCTTTCCATGAAGTGCCTTGAGAAAAGGCCCCGCATTCTTAAATTTCGCTAAGCCCATTTGTAGAGAGCTTGGCTTCAGCCCCTTGCTCACCTCAGCTCCCCATCTGGATGGATGATAGCCTGTTGAATTCCTGAGGTGGCACAAGCGTCACGGACAGTGCCGAGGTTGAGCTAAAAAGATGTGGACAGCTAGATGGGTCTCCCATCGTCATTTTAAAAAAGATCTGACATCTCTTACCAGTATGTTAGTACCACACACGCCATATGCACTAAGCTTATGGAAGTGATTACACGAGGGGTGCTGCAGTTCACTTATTTGCTGCAAGCAGACCCCACCAGACCTGACGATCACCGGCATCCGGCCATCATGTGCAGGACGCTCTGGCCTGCAGTACACGTGCAAGCCTCTCACCTGGATTGATATCAGCATGCTCTAGCGCTTGCTGAGCATAGATGGTCGTTGGACTCTCCTTGTAGGTGGTGCCATTGGGGGGCAGGGTCTCGTCAGCCTGCAGGATGTGCATTGTTGCATTGCATGTTTAATACGAGGCACACCTGTTGATCTTGGATCTTTGGTGAAGCCCTGAAAGTCCTTTTATCTGTACTCATTCAGACAATTCAGGTTCGACAGCATATGTCTGGATTACCCTTCACGTTGAAACTGGAATGTGAACATACAAAGCAGACGTGCCTCAACAGCCCCCAAGAGAGCAGGTACTCACCAGGGTAGTAGCCTTTCCTGGCTCCAGGCCTAAAGGCATGGCACCAAACCATCTGGATGCTAGCTCCCCTAATAAGGGTTCTTTTCTTGTGAGTGATTGGAAAGATCGACCCACTAAATGCTTCAGCATATTTCTTTAATAGTATCTTTCCCCCTATCTCAGGACTATCTTACAACTATCATTGTTCCTCCCAGATGCTTAAGATCACAGTATCAATAAATTCTTTATATATCTAATTTACATGGGCTGCTGAGGGTCATGGGAACAGACATGTTTCGTGACAGACTCCTATAATCGCAAAACAATTACAAGTTTTCTATCTTTGAATTACTCATGTAGGCTTACGAGCATGTTCAGGAATTCCAACTGAAGTTAATTGGTAACAGACTTCTCCCTTTACCTTTTTAAAAGCCTTTTGCTTCTGTTGCTCATCTTAGCAGTCATGGGTGCGTGTTGAAGAATTGAAACAGTTCCTAACCTGTGGCCTGCCTCTGCTCGCGCCCTGACCTGTTTGCTAACGCGTGGCTCTATCTCTGCCTGCTGACTCCTCATGGCACAGCCTCCGAGCGCAGCTACATCATGAGTGAGTGAAGCAGCTGTTGTTGCTTGCCAGTACTTCAAGCACAGCCCCCCTCTGCATTTCCCGCTCAGCGGTGTGTCTCCCCGTTCCAACTGGAATCTGACCCGACTCCTGTTCTCAACTTTTGCCTTGCTTGCAGTCAAGCCTGACGGTGTCCAGGTAATGGGACGAGTGTGGGGCATTTCCAGTTTCCTGTCTGTACCCTGGGGGGCCTTGCACAGGCAGCCACCAGGATAAACTCCCGACTGTATGCTCCACTGCTCCCCACTACCCCTGCTGCTGCATTTCCGCTTTATCCCACACGCTGCACGACTTATGACTGTGATCGGCCGCCGACACCCCCCCTCAAATTACTCGTTCGGCAGAGGGGCCTCGTGGGCGAGATTATTAGCCGCTTCGAGAAGAAGGGCTTCAAGCTGGTGAGTGAAAAGACGTTGGCTTTTTGTAAGTGAGCCTCATGAGAACTCGTCACACAGGCAGGCCGATGGAGCAGCTCATTCATGACACCATGGGGCTAGGGTCTGGCTGCTGAATTGGCCAGCCTGCTGTTTGCTGTGAAGTAGTTTCCTGTAAAAAATTTGTCATACCAGGACCCTTCATGATGTTGGCAGCTCGCACAAAGCAAGTTCAGGCTGAAGCCCCCTAACCTGAGAGGACTGCATGGCTTTTGTTTATAGGTCGGCCTCAGGATGGTGACCGTGGACAAGGGCCTGGCAGGTACGGTTGCTGAGGTTACATTGCAAATTCAGGAAAACGAAGCACATGTTTGGCTACTTGCTCTATTGGGGGTACCAGAAACTGAGTGCTCACTCAGACATGACAGTGGAAAAGCTCCTTCTTTGAGGAATTGTGCCGGTTCATTACACCTGTACATAACTGCTAATGAATTCGTTGGCAATGGCCAATTGCATTCCTCAGCAGTTATGTTGAGATGTATCCAAAAGTGACTTATCTGTTTCAAGCTTTCTCTTGTGTACTTGTATTATTTGATACGCAGCCAATCACCCCATTTCCTGGCTAGGGTGGTTAGCCCTAACGGGGACATGACCTGAATGTCAGGTTAGCCCTAACAGGGACATGACCTGAATGTCAAAGGGAGCCTGAGTCCGAAATAGTCAAGCCGCCGTTCAAGCATATGACGCCAATAGCCGCGATACTTGTTTGTGGGCCTGTGTGTCTCAGCTGGATGCTCTGCTCTGCTGCCTTGAATGCCCGCATACTTAGCCACGCTCTTATGGCACAAGAGCGTGAGCGCAAACCAGCATTCGCACCATCCTGTTGCACTTGCAGAGAAGCACTACGCTGACCTGAGCTCCAAGCCTTTCTTTGGCAGCCTGGTGGACTACATCTGCAGTGGGCCAGTTGTGGCCATGGTAAGCAAGGAAACGTCCAGGGGCCCAGGATTGCACTGGGTGCTGCATGCTACCCAGCCCCAGGCGTGCTTGGTATACAGAAGATGTTGCACCTACAGGCCCCTCCTTCCTGACAACATGTCAACCATGCGCGCTGCCCTGTTCTCCTTGCCCTGCCCCATGCTGGCCTGCAGCTGTATGTGTCTTAAATTTGTCCGCTCCTGGGTTGGAAAAGAGCGCCTGTGTGTAACAACAGCGTAGCGCTCGCCTTTTGCAGGCTCCATTGTTTTTAGACTGAGTTTCACCAGCAACTGTGCAGCCAGAAACGCGGGCTGCAGGGCTCTTGCGACACGTGCGTCCCTGTCAACGCCCATGCCCTCTTGCGCAGGTGTGGGAGGGCCGCAATGTGGTGACCACTGGCCGCAAGATCATCGGCGCCACCAACCCTGCCGCCTCTGAGCCCGGTACCATCCGCGGTGCGTGTGCTTGGTGGCGCAGGGATGTGTTGTTTGTTGTTTTGCTGCCTGCTGCCTGCTTGTGGCAGCATGCAGTGATTTGGTAAAATGCTTTCATTGCCGGTATGAATGGGGCAAATCTTGCTCTGAGCACCTGCAGCAACTTGCAGAGAAGGTGAGCAAGGCATTTGGAGAATGAGAGCAATCAAAAATGTGCGCCATCCGTGAATGGCAAACTGGTCAGCACGGCTGTTGTTGGACCTGAAACAGGGAAAAGGGCCTTTGGATACCAACAAAAGCTGCAAGCCGTGCCTTCTCACACATTCGTCAACAGAGAGCTCTGCCTTGCATGCACGCCGCGCATGTCTTGCACGTGCTTGGGAGTGTGGCAAGGCCATGCGAATGACAAGCGCCGCGGTGTGTGGGCTGCACAGGTGACTTTGCCATCGAGATTGGTCGCAACATCATCCACGGGTCCGACTCCACTGAGAGCGCCGCAAAGGAGATTGCGCTGTGGTGAGTGGTGCAAGCTGTGGTGCAAGGGGATAGACCTGTAGTGAAAGCTGAGTTGCAAGGGAGTTGCCCTGAAGTGGAAGTTGTGGAGGGATGGTTGTCATGTAGTGGGCCTGTGTGGCAAGGGCACTGCCCTAGAGTGGAAGCGTGGCTAAGTGTGGTGGCCCTAAGGAGAATGTTGGTGGAAGCGTGGAACACAAGACCTTTGCCATTGACGGGGTCAAAATTGCGGGCATGCATGATTGGGACCACAAATGTTGCAGCAGCTCAAGGGAAGGTATGTTAGGGGTGGGCCATGGCTTGCACGTTTCAGAGCTGGGCAGGCTGAGATTCATACGAGTTTGAGCCAAACGGCCCTCCATTCCCTGGCCTCCTTGCCTTGTACACCCGCTGTGTACAGCAGGACATGGCCGCGCCTTGCCTCGTAAACTGCCAATTGCCAGCTCGGGAACTGTGGACACCCAGTTCAGATCCTTCAAATAAGTCCCACTGATTCCCAAACCTCTCTTGGCACATCGCATCCTATGTTGCCCGTTGTTATGCACATGATGCATTCAGCAAAAGTGCCAGGTTTGGCTGGTTGCGGGCAATGCTCTGCCCCATTGTACACATCTCTTCAACGTTTCACTTGCCACTGAGCAGGTTCCCTGATGGCGTGAACGAGTGGGTACCTGCAGCCCAGCCTTGGATCTACGAGTAAATCCACAAGACAGACCGGACCCCTAAAGCGCCCCTTCCTGTGAGCTAGCTTTGCCGGAAGCTCCTGCCTTGGGCACCCTGATGGCTGTATCCACTTTTTTCCTGACTTTATACAACCAACAGCAACTTCATCTTCCTTTCATTATGCTCTTTAAATAAGCAACTGCAAAAATGGGCCTGTGCTGCTTCAGCAAGCAAGAGAGCAACACACCAGGCTCAGACAAGTGACATGAGTACAAAATGTTTCAGCTGCACAGGACTTGCAAGGACTTTCTACATTAGATATAAAGATAGGATGTAATGGATAAGCCAGTCAAAATAGTGTGACTGCAAGATTAGGTTAGGTTTCAAAGCGTACGACTGCATGTGGAGAATGGAAAATACCTAAAGAAAAAGCCCGAAAGGGGGAAAAGGCACTTTGTTCTGCCTGATACTGCCTGGGTTGACTGCTGGGCTTACTGGTCATTCTAGCCCCCTTAAAATCCATAGGTTAAGGTTTCAGGGCTGTTTCTGCCAATCGAGGGCAGCTTAGCCGGTCACTGCCAGCTCGACAAAAAGAATCCATAGTGTCGTTCCAGACTTGTGCTGCATTGTAACCAGGAGCTTGAATGAGTAAATTGGTGGAGGTATTTGATCCTGTTGTCATTTCAGCTGAGCACGAACGAGCACTAATACCTTGTGTGCTTCTAGAATCTTTGTAAGGATTAAGGTTTCTTTTTTTTATGGATTGAACCCCCATTTTTTATGGATTGCGAGGGTGGACAGTCGACTTCTCAGCACGGGTGCTCCGCCTAGTGCAGGTTAATGATGATTAACACAACTGACGTCAGCCGACATGATAAGTGAAAGTTGTTACACTGAAATATGCGAGGGACCTGCTGTATGCTCTACTACAAGTGTGGGAAAGCCTGACTTGCAAGGCCATCCAATCCAATTGAATGTGTCTACTCTGGTCTTTTGTTGCCTCGGTCTGTGCAAGGAAATTGTTTCAAAGGATGTCTCAGATTTTGCTGAAGGCAAAAATGAGGTTGCTCAGTGGGGATGGCGCATACATCATTAAAATCAAACTATTCAGTGAAGATCAGCATGATGAACACTGTGTTCAACACGTGCGACAATGTTGTTTTCCTCAAATCAAGCACCCTCAGCATACCCTCACCAAAGCACAGCACAGGGAGCAAAGCAGGTTGGAAGCTTGCAAGTAATTCAATTAATGGAATCAAGCTGCTTAAATACTAGTATCCCTCTGCTGTCCACCCAGACTCAATTGGATGTGCCTTGCAAGCTGACTGGTACCTGCATGGCAATAGCGCAGCTTGTTGCTCATGAAATGTGCCTTAATAGAATTTGCCAACTGACAGATTGATGCAGCATCTCAGCACATGCTTATCAAGCAAGCTGGCACATCTTGTGACAGCACTCATTGTCGTGACAAGTGAAATTCCCTTTCCCTGCTTCTCAACACCTTTGCATGGCTACAACTTCAGAACTCACTGAGGGTAATGTGTGGCTGGCTGTTGTGGAAGAGAAGCAACTCCGTAAGGGAAAAGCGGGGAGGAGCTACCTTCCTGGCTGAACATCCCAGCAGGGTGCAGTTCTGAGGTGGGTAGCTGATGCATGTAGGAATTACTGGGTGATAGTGGCGGAGCTGTAGGGTGTTGATCATAGCTCACATCCTACACACGAGCATTCGCACACAAGTGTTGGGTCTCTTGCTCACTGTGCAGTTGCTGAAGTGTCTAGGCACAGGGCATTGTTACAGCAGGAGTTTTCTGCCCAGGGTTTGTGTGTGCACAAGAGGAAGCTGGACATTGCCAGCTGCTCTACAGGATGCTAATCCTTGCGCCTCAGCCATCAAGGTTGCCGTCATCCGCTACTTGTGCATCGCCCCGCGTGGTGCCTTCTACATCTGCGCCCTCCTTTGCACACCTTCCATCACTACCCTCCCCTTCCAACTGTTGCCCACCTCATGTTTTGCGCTTTACAATCCCCCTCCCCTGATACTCAGCCGCTTTTCTTGTGCTTACCTGCCCATCATCATACCCTGTGGAGTAGCCAGCAAGCTGCTGGTCAGGCGCATGAGGATAGGCACAATTCATTGGTGCCTTATTGAGCAGGCAACCACTGTGACCAGTTCCTGAGGCAGCAGAGGCAGCAGGGAGTGCCAATGGGGGGACTGCCTGCTGGCCTTGAGGCTGCTGCCATTGAGCCCTGCAAGGCATTGGAACAATATGTGTGAGCAGCAGCAGCACACAGAAATAATGAAAGCAATAATTGCAGCTGCACAACTTGAGGTAGGGGCAAGATATGTTGCTGGCCTATGCACAAGCACATTATGCCTAGCTGTGCATTACTACGAACAATGACTGCCGCAGAGGCTGAGAATGCCATGCTCCTGTCTTTGAGACTACGAAAGCCATGGATAGCTGCAAAACAATTTGCAGCATCTTCTTGTACAGCAGTGACCAGGGTCTTCCAATGGGTTGTATCATGGCATCAACATCATGGGCCCTAACCCATGAGTCTTCATGTGCAATGGTAGATATGTAGAATACACGCACTACCCAACCAAGCCATCCACCCGCCTGATTCACAGCAGTCAGGTCTCATTGAGTTATTGAGCATGCACAATATACACAATATACAAAGCACCATTTATTCCAGCTTGGAGTATCAATTTTTGTCACATGACATGGCTTATTCAATGTTTAAAAACAAATTTGACCACAGTCGCTGCTCTTTCATGCCACAATCACGATGAAACTTATCAAGGCAGGGCCTTGTAGCTGAGCGTGGCGCTCACCCAAATTTCCACTATACATGTGGCAACTATGCTGCAAACCCATTCTTGAGCAGGAGAGAGGGAAACAGCGGGTGTCAGCCCTTGCTAGCGTTTAATTTGTATTAGAGCCTTTTGGGAGCTGGAAAGAGCCCAGTGGGGTCTGGAGGAATAATAATTGCCACTTACATAACCATTTTTGCTTCATGCAGAGTCAGCGCTCACCTGCCCATGGAGCTGTAGCACGTAGCTTGAGAGGCAGGGAGCGTCAGAGGTGCATCCTCATGGTTTACAGGTTGAGCCTATGCATGGACCGTGAGTGGGCGCATTGGATTCTTTTGAATTTTCAGGAGACATCTTCATCTGTGGTTGCCGTGCAAAGCATGCTGGCATTTCAGTGCATACATGTGATCTGCGCAACGATGTGCATCACAGCCTAGCTTGTCACCTATGCAAAATGATCAAACAAAAGGCATGATTCCTGTGTCCTTGTATCACAGCAAGGCATGCAACGCTTGTGTGTGCAGAGTTCATGAATGTCTCTACGCCTAAGATCCTACGTACATCATGTTGAGCCTCAGCACCTTAAGTCCATCTCTGGTAGCTGCAGCAACTATTTGTGTGCATAGCTGTATGGATGCAAGAAATAGCCATGGTTTAAAGATCTTTTTGATGCTTGGGATACCTGGTCCTTTGGATGGCTGGCATCAGGCCCCTTCCTGCCCATCAGCTTGCCAAAAACACCAAGGAAAGGCTTCTTACTGGCCTGCAGTGCAACAAACATTGTCTGGAATCCTGTGGACGCATGCAAGCGCGATTGAAACTGTCTCCAGCTGTCTGACTATTCAGGGCTTGTGTTCATGGTTCTTGACAGGTCTTGGCCTCTTATTGACAAGTCCTGGACTCTGATTGGTAAATCTTGACCTCTTATTGACAGGTCTTGGCCTCTTATTGACAGTGTCCGGTCGCAAGCGCATGTTGTCAATTTGAGCACAAGCCCCAATTATCGATGGTCATTGTGGCCTGCTAGGGACACGATTACAAATTCTCATTATACACCATGCATAATACGTGTGCTATGAATCATAGCCTATGATCATTGGCGGCCATTGTGGCCCTCTATAAATATAATCATGAATGGCCATTGTGCACAAGCTGTGATCATTGGCAGCTGTTGTGGCTAATTAGAGGCAGCTGCCAGAAGGGCCCACAGGCTGCACCTTTGGCCAGACAAATAGATACATTATGTGATGCAATGAGGCATAATTGTACACATTCAGGTGCATTCTCTTTCATAATGTTTGATTGAGAAGCGTATATTGTGAGCAAGCTGAAGATTGTTTGAGGGGCGCACCTTGCTGCTTGCTGGTAGACTCTTATGTGGCACAGCCGTGTTGATTGGCTGAGGAGCAGCTGAAGAGCTATAGGCATTTGCTGCTTGGTCAAAGCAACTCTGCATGTAGAAAAGTGATGTCACACAAGTTCACACGATGTGTCTGAGTTGGCAGAATAGGAGGAGTGTTAAAAGGTATTCCACAATAAGAAAGTTGGAATTTGCGCAACATCTTGCACTTTCTCTGGACAATGGTACACATGTCAGCCAACAGCAGGCTCGCAAGAAATGGTGATAACAGGATCCCTGCCACTGACTTTACCTGAATGATTACAAGGGTAGAGTGTGTGTAGTCACGAAGTACGACAGTGTCGCGCACTAAGGTGTACATCGAGTTGTAAACTGTCCGCTCCAGCTCTTGAAATTGCGACATGCAACCTGAAGATTAATTGTGCATCAACACTGTCTTGATTTATGAACGTATTTTGCATAAACACTTCATGAACCTAGGTTGTAAATGACCAAAGAGGTCTCACTAACTGGCGAATGCTGCACCCTACATATACCTAGCACCTGAGGCATGAGAAAGACACCACTTAGACTCATTGAAGTGGAAGCTTCACAATGCACCTACAAAGCAAGGTGTCCATTATCGGTGGCAAAGCAATCACATGTACAGAGCTAGACCACTCTGTCCAAAACACCTGCTGCAAAAGCAAAAACTTGGTTTTCTACCATAGTGGAAATATAATCAACGTTTTCCCTGTAAAATTTTAACCACAGTATATGATTCCTTATACATATGCTCTAATTCACAGCTTTTGATCTCCAGGCCTAGCTGGTGTGCCCAGCAAAGCAAACACCACTTACGGGCCATTTTTTCTTGTTTGTGTGCAAGGATTTCTTCGAACTCCCTTGCTTCAGCCATAGTTTTGTGGTTGGTGGTCATGGTACCTTTAAAGCGATCACATCTGCCTGTGTTTGGGAAGGAGCATATCAAACACTTAAAATCGTGCATAAAGATGAAGCTCAACATGGAGTAAGTATCTCTGTACGCAGCCACGCCACCATCACTTAAACGCTCCTTAGGTGAAGTTAACGATTCATGCATCTAATTTTGCAGATAGAGGTTTATACCACTTCATGATTATCCGCTGAACCTCAATTGTTAATGCAATCTTACTAATTCTTCAAACGGTGGGCAAAGGCAGGGCAGGGTGATGGGCATGCGGATCTCTGATGCAACCATGTTGATACCTCAAAAGCGGCTAGAAAATTGAGTTATGACCCTAATGGCCAGGGCATATTAATATGATGATAATAATTATTATTATGATATTATACACCCTTGCTTGACTTATCATGCACACAAGCACAGTACAAGAGCGAACAATTATGCATGCTGGAATGATTAGGCAAATGCTTAATGACTAAAATCTCAGCTTCTGTAAGCTTGATGAGTACAATATGAAACATGGGTGCAATCTACTTCTTAATCCATAATACCAACACCTTAACTTTCCATAAATGCATCTGAGATGATATTCACCAGAATGTTCTGACATGTTTTTTTGTTACCATGACCTCACAACATAAAGATTGACAAAATGTGACATGCTGACTTGCACTTGGCAAGTTCCTGAGAACAACAATAATCATAAAGAGTTCCTCGGCAATTCTTGGCAAGCCATTGCAGCTGGGCTCATGCAATGAAAACATCATAACACAATTCAAGTATACACCCACTGGCGGTTCAGATGATGCTGTGCTTGGAGGTCATTTAAGAAAGAGGGGAAAAGAGTCAACCAAATGAAGGGATGCTAAGGTTGAGGATACGCAGTGCAATAATTATGGTATACCGGCATGGCACTCACTCTGGAGTCCACTGACAGTGCGCCGCCGTGAGTCAAGCTCAAGCCGCACAGACTCCAGGGACTTCATGCGCTCCTGTGTGCATGAATGCAAGCTAACTCATCTGTCACACCATGGCATTTTTGAGAATCCACATCGTAGTTGGGTAATCACCTATGCCATCTATCAGGAGCTAAGGCCATCCTTCAGGGGACTTTAATACAGGCATGAGCCATTTGTTATGACTTCCTGGGTGCACAGAGTGCTCTGATAGATGCTCAGTATATCCTTTGCATGAGACTCATACATGCAAAATTCAGGCAGGCCTAACTTGCCACCTGTGAATATTCCATAAAAAATGCCAACCATGCATAAAGGCATCTGGCACTCACAGATAAGACCTTATATGCTTCCATCCACTCCATTAGAGGATCCATGACCTCCGATTTGACCCGGATCTTGGCCTCCTCAATGGCCTTGGGAATGGCATCCACATCCATACCCTGCGAAAGAGTTAACGCAATATGAAAGAATTGAGAAGCCTTGTGCCATGTAGACAATTGGATGCCGTTTTTTTCTGCCATTGTGCACAGGCACGAAGGTTAGTGATTTTGCATGAATGCGTGGGGGAAGCATTAATGCATTTGCAGTTGAGTCATTCTGTCATTTCACCTTTTAAAAGCGCGAGTTATTCGATAAAAAGCGAAATTCGCGAAATAATGGGTTAGTTTAGGGTTAGGGTTAGAGTTAGGTTAGAAAAAAAAACTTGATTTTTTTCGTCAGTTTCGGGGATTGGCCCGGCCTCTCCCTGGTAATTTCAACCAGTTTAGGTCCTTCTCTCTCTGTTTATGCGTAGTCTACTCAATCTGACTATATAAAAAGTTGCAGCAAGAGGGAGAATGGTAAATTGGAGCTCTTTTGCTGGAACACGCATGATCATACATGTCATATATATATCATGAGCATGATGTATCGCAAGGTTGGGAGGCAGCTGGGATTTTCCTGGAAATGACAGTGAAACATTAACTAGGGTAGTGCCAAGCCGCGGGCCTCATAGACAGGTTCCTGAAGCAGCTGCAGGTGCATGCGTGCGCAAGCTTGCCTCAAAAACAGGTTTCTCAAGCAGCATTCAGGCAATCTTGAAGTCCCATGACCAGAAATAGGGACATTCAGTTACAGGGGTTTGAGTGGCACTGTCAGTGTCGCTGACCCAGCGCGGATGACATGCAACTTTGGGACAAAGGATCGATGCTACCTTGAAAATGTTGAAATATTTAAATATTCGTTTTAAGTTCATATTACGTAGGTTCAATCGTGAACCTTCAACCGGCCGGAAGCTTTGCGATTGCACCTCAGCGCATCCCGTATTCCAAGGGTTAAAAATTGTTTTTGAAAGGATCATTGCATGCGTTTCAAGCAGCATAGGTTCCGTGCAGGAGCTTAGACCGGAACTTTGTTATGCACTTCAGCGGATTCCGGAGTTCATGGAAAATAAAAAGTTAAAATATGGATTTCAGTTCACAAAACATGCGTTCCCAGCAGCGTTGGTTCCATGCTGAAGCTTCGACCAGAAGCTTCGCGATTGTCATCTGAGCGTATTCCGCATTCGTGGGCATAATATACATTTGAATGCCGGACTTTAAATTGTTGTATTTGTGACACAATTTCAGACGGAGTCAGGGTGCCGGTCCACGCAATATTCGGGGAATATCCATCCGCCAACCCGTGAAGCCCAGGCCCCGGACCTCTTCGGGATAGCGTCAAAAACTTAATCATTCGTTTCCGCGGAATTCTCGCGGCGTCAGGGCGCAGGGCTATCCAGAGTGTGACCGAGATGAATCAAGTACCGACGTTTGCCTGCGGCCGCCGCGGTGCTTCGCCCACAGATTGGAAATAAAAGTTTGTAACTATGTAACTTACCGTACTGCTCCTGGCAATCTTGCAATTGATTAATGATTAATTAATTCCAGCACCATCTCGCAACCCACCAGAAGTGAAATTATTACTTCTTTTAAGGGCTCGCAAGGTATGGTAGTTTGTAGTTTGGTCACTGCCCCTCCCCGGCCCCCCCATGGACTTCCACGCCCCAAACGGGCGAAGGACACCTTTTGACGTGGATTGCATAAAACAGAAATGCTCAGAGGGTGTTGGGCTGCCCGGGGAGCTGCGTGTCCGCCAAGACCCCATCCTTGCCCAGAGAGTTGCTGAGCGTGAGAGGGTGCTAGCCGCTGCTATTGCTGCCAAACCCCCTCCTCCCCCACCTAGGTCTGTGGGCAAGGCTGGAGAGGCCTGCTTTAGCAATCCCCTTAGGGAAGCCTGTGGTGTGGTTCAACCGCTACCCTTGGGGTTGCCCAGCCATCAGGTGCATGTGAGCTTGCGCCTCCACTCCTCAAGCCGAGGAGCAGCAGAGGCATAGAAAGCAGCTGAGTGGGACTAGCAGCAATTGGTTTGGCTCAGGTTGAAGGTGAGAGGCAAAGGGCGTGTGCATGTGCAGCTACTGGCCTCACCATTCCTCAATTGAGGCAATTCCTCAATTGCAAGCTAAAGCAATGGAGTGATTAGCAAAAGGTGTTTGCACTCAGTGTGGCAGAACGATTTGGAAGGAAATGGAGAAAAACAAAGTACAGAGAGGGGCAGGGGCAGGGTAAGGAAGAGGGCTTGGAGGAGTTAGATGGAGAAATGAAGGAGGGGGAGCCTCCCCCACTGAGTGAGCTCTTACTGGACTAGACAAGCAGATAAATGCAGACGCAAAGACCTGAAATTCGCAAAAAATGGCTTAAAATCTGGGGCCTCGCAACCCTATATAACTCGCAAATTAATCATTGTAATTATTTTGGGTCCTCGCAAGATCAAGCGAACAGTACGGTAAATAATAACTCAACTTTCAAGGGAAATTGGGGGTCGATGAGGCAGAAAAGGGGAGAAATTGGTTTCGAGGCCTATAAAATTCAAGAATGCTACTTTTAAAGAGCGCAAATTATTATTGTTTAAAACCGGAAGCGATCAAATACGTAAAAAAACGAATGACCCAACCCTAAATGCATTGTATGGTCAGTGACACAATCCGGGCAGCTAGCAACGGGAATGATTGGTATGGTACATATTTAACTATCCTCACCTATCATGTTGGCATGGAGCAGTGTTTTTCATAAGGTTTTGTAGCCACTTGGCTACACATGGTGCTCCTACCAAAAAACAGTGTAGCAAGGCCAACAATTTTTGCCATAATTTTGGCTGCGCCAGAATTGTGGCCAGTACTTCCATAACATTACTTACAAATGAATATCACTAATAAGAACTACTCCCAATTCCCCACTTAGGGCATGGGCACACGGACTGCGAGACCCCACCCCTGAAACACAGGGCCTGCATGGATGCAAATGTCCACAGTCCAGCCTTAAAGGTGGCTTCCATTCAAATGAAACTAATTGTCATGCCTTAGACTTACTCATCATCGCTATCAGAGATGGAGAAAGGCTGCTGCTGCTGCTGCTGCTGCTGCTTGCCCAGAGGCGCTGGGCGCCGCTTCTTTCCTATTGACCACTTGGCCATTGCCCTCTGAAATGGGAACCTTCCTATTTCAATTAACTGCTCAAGACCCCACACTTGATGGGTGGCAAGGGTAAGGCAAGCATTGAGGTGCTCCTCTTCCAAGCGGTTGCACTTCCTGGGCCCAGGAGCCTGTCCTTGAGTGTCTCCTCCTGCTGCAGTCCTTTGCTGCTGCTCCCCCACAGATGTGCTTGCATGGGCTGCATCAGCTGCTAGGGTTGTCGCTGCAGGGGAAGTACATGCTGCTGCTACTGCTACAGCTACTAGCAGTACTGCTGCTATTGGTGGAGGAGAGGGGGCAGGCTGAGCACTTGGCCAGAACTTTTTTACACCCTCCCGGTTCGTAATATATACATAGTGATATTTGGCTACAATGGGTGCTCCACAGAAAATTTCCCGTCGCCATTTGGCTACACTGGGTGCTCAGCAACGCCTTGCCAGGCGTCGCTGCATCTACGTCATTTAGACGCAAGTGTAGCAAAATGGCGACGCGTCGTGCTTACAAAAAACACTGGCATGGAGCTTTCTCTCACCTGACCAAGAAGCTGGCTCCCATTGTCTACAATGAACGGGCCTTGGGGCCCCTCATCAAAGATGCGAGGCGTGGGCGAGCTCAAGATACCGCGTAGGTTGACAAAATGGGCTGCATTTTGCACAAATTCAGGAACCTTTCAGCAAAAATCAATCAGCAGGAACTTCGCTTGGCATTGAGCAGCTCCCTTATGTTGATGTTGCACAGACATGGGCGCTTCACAGACTATCCTTCATTGAAGGGTTGTGCTTTGGCATTTTTGATGTTTTTGTACAACAGCTGAAGAGCCTGCTCATCATCAGAGGTTGTATCCCTATATGCCTACTCATAATTAGCCTTGCATGTGAGGTTGCACAGTTCTCCTGACCTATGCTCTTTCTTCATGAATGTGAGCATGTTTGGAGTGAGGGATGGAAAACCATGTGTGGTCTAAGCTGTACTTGCATGAGCAATGCAAAGTAGCATAAACTTGAAGACCAAATTGAGCTTTATGCAGCAAGTGTCTGGCTAAGAACGACATCCTTGCAGTTGCTGTAACAGATGGTTGGCCAAGAAGAAAGGCATGCTGTTGTCAAGAAGGCTGCCAGCCTCCTCCACATACCCACATACCTTCTACATACTTTAGAACCTTATTCACATCTTTTTGAAGGGTCTGTATGCTCTTTGCAAACTCTGTAGCCTCGGCAAACATGGCCTCGTTCCTGCCATTGGAAGTTGCACTGAAGGCTTTTCCGCTGAAGCTCGTAAAGCTTCCCATTTGCAGCACCTGTGTTTGCACAAAGAGTGAACATATTCTGCACTGAATCGAGCGCCTATATATGGTGAAGCCTGGATGCAACACCAGTAACCTCAACTGCTGTGTGTAACCGGCAGAATTGGATTGCCCATTAGAGTGCCTGTTGGAGCGCTACTGGGAGCTCAAGGTAACAACTGAGACATAGACTAGACACCCTGCATGCATGCTATGCACAGAGGGCCTCCTCGCTTACCCGCTCATTGATACGCCTCCAAGTTACGCCCATCACCAAGTTGCTGATAAAAAATTTAAGTTGCTGATAAAAAATTTATAAGCAAATTCATCCACGTGTATTTTTAAGCGCGGTTACTTCCTCTTCTTTCCTCTTCCAGATGTCCCGGGCATGATCAGTTATGGTTTTAAGTTCAGTTTTGTTCTTATGTCGAGATGAAGCGTTATCTTTAGTGAGGATGTCTGTGTGACATGGCTAAGCAAGGAGGAGCCCGGGGCCTGGAGGGCTTTTTGGGGTTGCACACCAAGGACTCTGTAAGATGTTGAAGGTGGTGAAGGCTACCGTACGCAGAATCCAGAACTATGGACTTCTGATACTGTTTATCTTTGCCATTACTCTCAATACAGGTGAGGTACACATTGCCCATTACAGGCCCATTATTTGTGTCACACACCCTAAATGAGTTTTCCACTTGCCATCACAACAAGTCGCGTGCTCAACCTTCAACAGACAACGGCAAGAATACACAATTCAAATGCATGTGTGCTATTCAGAATAGCATTGCGTGTGCGCTCTTGTAATTAGCGTTGCAAAAGCCTGTTCTGCACACATGCATTCACACACTTGCACACACGCACGCATGCACGCGCGCACGCACACACA
>LFCJ01000972.1_pt1 | contig 19096 bp, 15 predicted proteins | sample 643141 | NCBI WGS metagenome assembly LFCJ01 (sample SAMN03766243, study PRJNA286221) | soda lake metagenome | biome: soda lake; feature: Kulunda steppe; material: water; isolation source: sample B1-Br-g2 brine of Lake Bitter-1 | place: Russia: Kulunda steppe | collected 2010-07
AGACGCAAGTTCCTCCGTTAGTAGCTCCCCTGTCTCTTGATCCACGAACTCCTCCGGTACGGGATCGGAAATCGGCGGGACTACGACGTCGATGACCTCTCGAGAAGAGGGGACGTTTCCGTCATCTGCCATACAATACCATGGCACCCGAAAACAATGTACTTTTTGACCAGTTCGAAAACTGTATGTCGATCGAAGGGAGCTATCTCGAGGACGGTTTCTAAAGCGCCTCGAGTCGGTCGATCGAAGGGAGCTATCTCGAGGACGGTTTCTAAAGCGCCTCGAGTCGGTCGATCGCTCTATCGGTACAAATCCCCTCAATAGTCAATCGAAGCAGCGAACCCAGTCGCCCACCTTCGCCATACGACGGACGATTCAGATTCCCAGCTCGTCTCGGTGATCCAATGTCTCTGATTGCCCGTTGTTTTTCCGATTCATTGTCACTGTTAATAACCCCAAAGACTCGACCACCGCGGTCTTTAACCAGAGAGAAACACGGAATATCCGTGATTCCGTCTCCAATATAGATCATATTCTCAAACGAAATTCGACGATCTTCCGAGTCTATCCGCATATTGACTTTATACGGGTTTTCCTGGGCAGCCTCGGGAGGGATTCCTTTGTTGATCTCGTAAATGTATCGCGTTTTGTCGGTGAACGATATCGGTCGTTGAATGCGTTCGACGACACCGTCGGCGTTCACGTCTAACCGGGACGCGTACACCGCTTCACAATGGTCGGCGATTTCGGTTCCCTGAATTATTGGCTCGAGACCCTCCGAGATAATATAGAAGTTGACCAAGACATCGGTATATTCGTCTACGATCGAATGGATGTCGTCGAAAAGACCCGGAAGGCCGGGATAGAGTACCTCGTTCAACGTGGCTCCAACTGACTCGAGATCCTCGATTGTGAGTTCACCGAATGGTCGGTCTTTCCCAACTTTATCGAGTAATAACGAAAGATAGGCGACTGTTGGGTCGTATCCAGCTTTGACACGTGTTGGAAATTCTACCGACCAGAACTCCTGCGGATCACACCCATATTCTTGAAGCAGTTGCGTTGTCGAATCAGGGGCAAGTGTGTCGTCGAAGTCGAATATTACCCCGATGTTGGTAGTCATCTGGTGTGATCACTCCTGACCGGCTACTTGTTGGAAGGTATTCCTCCGTGATCGGAGATCAGTCCAACGATTTTGCAGATCCGCAGTTTCTTCCTCATCTGCGATTACGGGGGTTCGTCGCCTCTCACCTTCGTCCGCCATTCCATCGACAAGTTCTGGATCGCCAAGTGAGTGGTAGCGATCCTCATGTGCAAGACCTCCTACAAGGTTGTCGATATCGCTGGCGATCTCTTGCTTTCCGAGCGTTGTAATCCGGTAGTAGGTCTGTCGCCCATCAGCATCTTCGGGAGCGGGGATTTTCGCGATAAGGTTTGTGTCAAGGAGATCCCTCAAGTGATGTTGTAAGGCGTTGCTGTCGCGGCCTGTTTCCGCAGCGAGACGCTTCCTTGAGATCTCTCCGTACTCGAAGAGCAAGTAGAGGATGCTATATCTCGTCGGCTCCGCTAGCGCTTGTTTCCGTTCGATATGCCGCTCCAACGTATCGATCTTCCCGTCGAATAGCCGCTGCTCTACGTATTCGATCACGTCCCCGTTGTCCAGCGCATCGAAGATATCTACCTTTTGGAGCCCTGTCATGCCAGTTCTATCTACGTACTCCTCCGTGATTAGGTTAACGGTGGTTAACAAAACTACTCAACAAGAAACGACATCTATTCGGTGTTCATGAAACCAGTATTCGTAATGGGTAATCGGGACTACGGGTTCACGTTCGACGGAGAACCGGTGTTCGCGCATATTCAACGAGACGTTCCTCGGCCGCCTGAATCCGGTCTCAATCAAGATGTTTTCGTGTTTGTGATGGGGCCATATACTGCGTTCGACGCGGAGTACGTCTATGATGATGGAGACCAGCTCGAAGATCCGTTTATCGATGACCCACTGTTTGACCCCAAGAGTCACGTCACCGCTGATGGGCGCGGAAGTTTCAAACAAGCTCTCGAGGACATTTGTACGTCATTTCGAGACGAATTCGGCGTTCGTGCGTTCCTCGCGACCGACGTTGCAATCCCTACGGAACAGGAAGCTAGTGACGATGAACCGTCGATGTCCGTACTTGACCAATCAGTTGCCTTTGCAGCAGTCAGTGATGCCGTCGTTTTCGTATTCACGAATGCTGGACTGACAACGGGTGTCGGGTCAGAGGTAGGCGCTATTCTCGGGGAATTTCATCTTCGAAGGGGGAATCCGGAACCAGTTCGAAAACCTCATGAGCGGTTCCGAATATTCAAAACGATAGATTTCAGTAGTGCGAGTATCGACGAAATCCCATCAACGTACGGGATCGATACAGTCGAATTTGGGGAAAAAGAGGAGTTAGTGAGAAAGACCCAGCACTTCCTCGCAAATATAGAGCGTGACGATCCTGATCGGCCACTTCCCGTGTTCAAGCCATATACAGGAGTGTAAAGAAACCCCTCCACGACAAGCAGTACACGTCTTATCGAGGTCGGAAGTGGTGGTTACAAGAACGTATTCGATATTACTTCGACCCGTTCGAGTTCGTCCTCGAGTTCGTCGATCGTCGACGGCACGTCCATATACTCCGACAGCGGTCGAGACTTCCGTGACTCGCCGTACGTCGCTGGCTCCATGTCCTCTCCAACGATACAGAGGAAGGTTCGTTCCCTCGTTCGTCCGAGCCCTATCTCGATCGCCTTGTGATAGCGCTCGAGCTGACGTTTGATATCTTGGACCTTCAGATTTGGCAGTGCCCGCTTCATTTCGATGAGATAGTCTCCTTCATCGGTATGGGATTCGACGTACAGATCCGCAGACGGTCGATTGTGTACGTCGAGCCGATACTCCGTTCTCACCGTATATGGTCCAGTGATTGTCGCCGTGAGTGCACCGTACAACTGCGCCGTAAACCAGTTTTCGGACATCCCACCGCTGTCGCCACCGCCTATCGAGGTCGACACTGGCGTTTCCCGAAGCACCGTCCGAATCTTCTGTGGCAGCGTTTCCGGCCCCGGAATCAGCACCTCCCGACGAATATCTGCCATCGCATCGGTATAGGTGATGTTCCCACTCGAGACATTCCGATCGATCGACTCCCGTATCGAAATCGAGAGGTCATTTACCGAAACATCCGTTTTCCGAACCTGACACCACTCACAGCGCTCCGGAATCGACTGCAGTTCGTCTTTGGTAAATCCACGAAGAAACTGGAGATGAGGACTTCCTCGAGCCATGCTGGGTCTCTCGAGCCGGTGCTCTTGGTACTATTGGCTCTTTCTTACGATACCGAGACAGTGGCCGAAAATTTCTGAGCGAACCAGATCGAACTACCAGACTCTTATAGTAACAGTCACTCAATGACCGGTAAGTGAGAGTATGCGACGTGGGAAACTAAATGCGACAGTGGTGGTTTGCTAATGGCCGACACGGTCACACAGGTTATCTCGGAACTCGAGGAGAAGTTCGAGCGCCACCCCGTCTGGGTCTGGTACGACTCGAGCGAAAAGTACGGGAACGTCATCGACGAGATCGAGGCCGCAATGGAAGAACGTGGGGTCAACGTCGCCCGATACGAGGGGAGCTTCCTCGAGCTCAAACGCCGGCTCTGGGAGGAAGACAACGACATCGACGAGCAGTGGCTGTTCTACGTTCCAAAGTGGCGCGACGACGCCGACTGGTTCATGGACGTCCACCGCCTCGGCCGCCAGTACCGACCAGGAGCGACGGTTGGCGACCGACCCGCCTCGAAATACCTCGTCGGAAAGGAAGATCGAATCCCGGAGGAGTACGCTAACTGGGGGCAAAACGAAACCCAACTGAGCCGAGCGTTCTTCTGCGTCCTGTTCGACACACCGAATCATTCCCCGCGAGATTACCTCGTCGAGTATCTCGCAGATCCGGACGCCTACCGGGATACGATCGAAGAACATGGCCAGGCACACGAGTGGACGCACCTCCTCGAGGAAACCTACGGGATTGCAGCCGGTCTCGATGCCGAGGAAATCGCAACGGAATTGCTCTTCGGCGAACTCGAACACACCTCTCCTACCGCCCGCTACTCGCGGCTTGCAGCCGACGACACGAGAGAAGCGGCCCGTTTCTGTGCGTACTGGCAGAAGATCGATACCGCGACCTATCTCGAGTACGCGGCCGTGGTGAGCGACGATCGAAATCTCACCGAGGAAGTTATCGCCTCAGACGCACTCGAGTGGGAATCCAACGCGTTTCGACAGATCGACGATGGACTCGTCCGGCTCTGTCTGAATCGGCTCCTGGACGCCGACTACGACCAACTTCCAGCGCTCGCAACCGATCTCGAACCCGTCGTCGAACGCCGACAGAACGGCTTCTGGTACGATGAGGGTCACGCAGGGTACTGGGACATTCTCGAGTATGGACTCGAGGTGCTACACGAGACTGGGTCGGCGATCGAGGAAATCGAAGCCGAAGGATACGACCCACAGACGCTTGCTGATCGGTACACCAAGGAATGGTGGACGATCGACGCAGCCTATCGTCGATACGTTCGCAGCGTGCAGGAGAATCGCCGCGCAGTCGACGGACTCCACGGCGTCCGTGATCGAATTACGACATCCTACGTGTCCTTTCTTCGCACGCTCAACCGACCGGTCGCCGAAGGATTGGCCGCCGAACCCGCGCTCGGTACACCACAGACTGACTTCTTCGACGCACACGTCGAGCGAGAGGAAGGAACAGCCGTGCTCATTTGTGACGGGCTTCGCTACGAATTAGCTCGAGAACTCGAACAGCGGTTCGAATCCGACGAGGAAACTGACCAGCAGACGACGTTCTCTTCGGCTGCTCTCCCCTCAATTACGGAGGTCGGAATGGCGACGCACCTTCCCGGAGAGCTTTCGCTCGAACTCGATTCGGATGACGACCTGGTCGTCTCGGTCGATGACACCGAAATGTCGAACAAACGCGATCGAAAAGCGCGTTTCGCCGATGCTGGCTTTACCGTTGCCGATATCGATGACATCCTCAACGCCCCGCAGTCGGCCCTGAAAGAAGCGGGCACTCCGCCAAGGATCGTCTACTCCGGAACCATCGACAAACTCGGAGAAAGCTTCGACGACGACAAAGCGTTTGGACAGGTCGCCGATCACGCTCGCGACGTCGAGGACGTTATTCAGCGCCTCCGTGTGGTTGGGTATACCCGATTCGTCGTCACTGCAGACCACGGCTTCCTCTACACCGAAGAACTTCCGGACAGGGACAAAATCGAGGCACTCGACGGTGTTGCGTTCACGAAACGGCGGTTTGCCGTCGCTAACGCAAATGCGCCGGTTATTCCCGGTGACGAAATCATCGAATTCGATGACAAACAGCTGCGTCAACTCGGCATCGATGCAGCCGATCTTCGGCTGTTTTTCCCACGAAGCGTGGCCTGCTTCTATGCTGCCGGTGGAAACATGCGCTACTTCCATGGTGGGATCTCGATGCAAGAGCTCGTCGTTCCTTGTCTCACGGTGACGACCGTTGAGCGCGAGGACGAAGACGCACCGATCGAGTACGAGGTTACGTTCCCAGAGAGCGTCTCGAACACGATTGTCGACGTGACGATCACGGCCCGCAGCAGTCAACTGTCGTTCACACGGACACCCACTCTCCGTCTCACTGCATCCGTCGATGGCCGTGAAGTGGCCGAGCCAAAATATGTCGAAATAAATCAAGGCGAACACGAGACAACTATCCGCCTGAAGAGTGGGGAACTTGATGAGGACGCAACCATTTTGTTCGAAGCAATCGATGAGGAAACCCGAGAGACGGTGGCCACAGGTGAAGCAACGAACAACATCATTACGCGGGAGGACTTCGATATCTAATGACTCGTCGTGAACTCGATCAAAAGGCGCTCGAGCACTTTCCCGGACGTGTCGTCCGGAAAGACCTCGTCCAGGACATCAAATCCGGGGCGAACGTTCCGACGTACGTTCTCGAATATCTCGTTGGACAGTACTGTGCGACAGACAGCGAGGCCGCGATCGAAGAGGGGGTCGACACGGTCAAACAGATCCTAAAAAAGCACTACGTCAGACCCGATGAAGCGGAGTTCATCAAATCAGAAGTCCGTGAGCGTGGCCGATACCGCGTCATCGACAAAGTGTCCGTCCGTCTAGACGAGCGCCAAGATGCCTACGTCGGGTCGTTCGTCAATCTGAATCTCACGGATGTGGAGATTAACGAGCACCTCGTCAGCAAACACCCGAAGCTGCTTGGTGGAGGTGTTTGGGCGATTATCGATCTCGAATACATTCCGGACAACGTCGGCGCTGAACACAGTATCTTCGGGATCGACTCGTTCAAACCAATCCAGGTGTCGAGCCTCAATCTCGACGAAATCAAAGAGCAACGTAAGGAATTCAGGCGCGATGAATGGCGGAATATTTTGCTACACAGCATAGGGTATGATCCCTCGAGTTTCACTGATCGCGAGAAGATGCTGTTTCTCACCCGTTGTCTCCCCCTCTGTGAGAACAATTACAACTACGTCGAACTCGGACCGCGCGGAACCGGGAAGAGCTTCCTGTATCGCGAGATCAGCCCACACTCGATTCTCATCTCTGGTGGGAAAACGACGGTCGCGAAGTTGTTCTTAAATCTCAATACGGGCCAGATCGGGCTTGTTGGACGGTGGGATGTCGTCGCCTTCGACGAAGTTGGTGGGTTGCGGTTCTCCGATGCAGAAGCCGTCCAGATGCTCAAAGATTACATGGAGTCGGGGAGCTTCTCACGAGGGACAGAAGAACTCACAGCACGTGCGTCGATGGTCTATGTTGGGAATATCGACCTTGACGTAGAGGGGGTTTTGAAAAGTTCACACCTGTTCAAACCCTTCCCCGAGGAGATGCAGGATCTCGCACTGATCGATCGCTTCCACTACTACCTACCCGGCTGGGAAATCCCCAAAATGCGATCGGAATTCTTCGACGACCAGTTTGGCTTCATCGTCGATTACTACTCCGAGTTTATGCGCGAGCTCCGGAAAGAATCGCAAGGCGACGCGATCAACGAATACTTCGCATTCGGAGACCACCTGAATCAGCGTGACGAGAAAGCCGTCCGAAAGACCGTCTCGGGCTTCCTCAAGATGCTTCACCCAGATGGAGAATACACGAAAGACGAACTCCGTGAGTATCTCGAGTTCGCGATGGAAGGTCGACGGCGGGTGAAAGAGCAGCTCAAGCGGATGGGTGGGATGGAGTACAGAGCAGTCAACTTCTCCTACACCGATTTAGATACTCGTGAGGAGATCTTCGTCACCGTCCCAGAGGAAGCAGAGGAGACGCTCATCCCCCAGGGATCCCAACAACCAGGCTCGATATACACAATCGGGAAATCGGCGTCCAGTAATGCGGTATTCCGGATTGAAACGCAAGCGCTGCCTGGTAAAGGGAAGAAAAACATCTCAGGCACCCCTGGCTCCGAAATGAAAGAAGAATTTCAGACGGCCTACGACTACCTCAAAGCAAATATGCGGGAACTCTCTCGAGACGAAACCCTCGATGATCACGACATCAAAATTCAGGTGTTGAACCCATCAGATGCCTCGGAGGGAACGGCTACCAGCGTTGGATTCTTGGTGGGAATAATCTCCAGTATTCTCGATCGACCAGTACGTCCGCGTCTCGTAGTGCTCGGGAGCATGAGCCTCATGGGAGAACTCGTGGAAGCGAGTTCACTCGTCGATAAACTCCAACTGGCGGTCGATTCGGGTGCAGGGACGGTGCTCCTTCCTGCGAAAAACAAAGACAGTTTCAGCAAGATACCGGACGAGATTCTCGAGGAGCTCGAGCTCGTGTTCTATACGGATCCGATCGAAGCCGCAAGCAAAGCGCTACAACTGGAGTAAAGATCTACACGGATCTAGCACCCCTCCGTTTTCCGATGCATTACCTCGAGTCCGCGGAGGCGTAGGTGATTTTCATCTCCAATGAATCGGCATACTGCGTTGGGTTGTGATATATGCCTGTTTTTGATCGTGGCTAAATCACCGTCATAGAGTGCTAAAATTAGTATTTTACGAGGTCGTCGAAATGTACCGAACGTCGCAAGCCAAATTTGCTACACGGCGTGCAAGTGATTATAACACTGTTCCAAATACAGTCGGAGTCGCGTTCTTTCACGAGCATGGTTTACTACTCGCGGATGAAACGCTGAAATGCCAGAAAAATGTACAGAGAGCACCTATGACGGGATTTGAACCCGGACTCTCGTCCTTACCAAGAACGTATTTAAACCCGTGGCCTGACGAGCGGGTTTTGACCCTTCTCAGACGACGGGTTTCTCGACGGTTTTTGGCATTGTCTTGCCGTCCTTGGATTTCCCGTTTATCCGGTCGTTAGCGCCTCTTTCCGCAGGAGTAGTGTTACGTCGCTTCCCCCATAAAACACCCAGGCCGCGTCCTGTCGGAACGAGTCCTAATACTACTCCTCGCACCGTCGTTTCTCTACTCAGAAACGGCTAACAACCACGGCGATCTAATATTACTCTAACTGTTTAATGACGAACCCAATGGGTACCGAGGTCCCTATCCTCTATGTAGGGAGATGCGCTTTCCACACGGGAAGAAGCATGGAGAAGACGTTCTAGACTATATTATACAGAAATATCTGCCTGCACTGTGACTGTTTAATATTATTGAGGTAAATACCTCTGTGTAATTTTGAAATGTCAACAAGTACCTGTGCCAAAATCATTCGTCTTCGTATAGCCACGGCTCTTCAAGATATGCATCAACCTGATTTTGGCGTTCTTGTTCAAGAAGGGCTTCTATTGCCTCATCATAATCTACTTGCTGATCCAGCTCTTTCGCATCGGAGAATAGGTGCACTAATTCACTGGTGATCTCATTGGAGCTGCACTCGATTTGTTCTAGCTCCTCTAACATCTCTTGGGCTTTAACTTCCGTCTCTTCAAAAAATGAAGCACTTGAACTCAACCACTCCGACTCCTGTCTTACCTCTTGAAGCGTATTTCGAGTCAGTTGGATCAATGTTTGTCGAGCACTCAATTCTCGCTCAACTTCATAATATTCTAAAGCCTGCTCTGTCAGCCATTCTTTCCAATTTGGAGCATACTCTCGGAGACGTTCTAAGTGGGAATCTGGCGGCTCATAATCATAGTCGTGTGCGACACGATCACGGATCTTCTTTAGAGAGGGGGCAATCGATTCATACTCTCCGGGGATAGAATAGTGGTCAAGAGATTGGATTCTAATGTGGATTTTACCCCATTGTGACTTGAGATTCCTGTCCCTCATTCTGTCATCTAAGCCCAAATACTCCCGTCCAATATCGGCCATAGCTTTACCATAGTAATCCTCTAAAATAAAGACGGCAATTCTCCGTTCGGCTAAATCCTCCAAGTTCAATTGATCAAATAGATCAAGTAAGGATTCATCGTCACGAATGGAGTTCTCTGGCATGTTATCTTGATTCTGGTGGTAAACTAAATACGTGTTGTTCATATGTTCAAGTGTCAGAGAAATACTTGGTTAGACTGTCTTAAATTTGACCCTATCGAGATAGTATTCTGTCGTGTTCGCCAAAACCGGTGGATGTTCATATTGAAGTTCTACGGAAAATACTATGTGTCTGGAATCCACCACGAACGACTGTACCCAAATCTCGACAAACTTATTGACAAAGGACTCGTCGAAAAAGGCACGACCGCCGAGCCAACTTCTACATCGTAATCCGGAGAGGAACACGAAAACTCGAAGATCACAGAGACTGGGAAAACCAATAAGTCGACCTATACCCTGTTAGTCCATTTCTGCTTCTTCTAAAGCAAGTGACTCAGCAGAATCCTTAGCTCTAATAATTGGATCATCAACCTGTTCCTCGTATTCACGACGCTTCTCTAACTGCTCTAAATACAATTCTTTGACTCGAGTGAAATCCTCTGAGTCGGGTGTTGTATTCCTAAAGTAGACCGTGAACAGACTGTACCAGAACATTGCAAACACCGGGTTCTCAGCCTTCTCCAAAACCTCGCCACCCTCCTCTGCCACATTAGCAAGAACTCCAGAATTCAGCAATACTTGGTAATGAAAATCATCAAACATCTCTCGCCCCATTTCCATTGCTAGATCCCTGACTTCGTAGAAGTCTATACTGCTCTTTGTACTACCCTCGAACTCTTCCCCCATCAAAGTAACAAAGCCTTCTAAGAAATCCTCAAACTCGTCACCTAAGTCGCTGTCACTTAGAGTGGATTTACACCGATCACGGAACTCGAAAATGAGTTCCTCACTAATACCATATGTCTCAAAGGTTTTCCCCACCTGCTCACGATGTGTTTTACTCCTATACGGCTCCTCTGTTAAGAAAAAGCTGAGAATATTAATCCAGGCTGTTCGCATCCTTTTCGCATGCTGGTCACTGAGATCCATGTCCTGAACAGGCTGCTCGCTTTCAGGGAGGTCATCTAAGCTACCATCGACATTGATATCAGACAACTCCATCGGATCTTCATCCCCGAACTGGCTGAGACCCCACTCCATAATGCGGCACACCAATTCTGCCTGAATCTCGTTCTCAGTATTCTCAAAGACCCAATCTTGAAAGTAGGGAAGCTCCTGTTGCCACAAATCCACAACGTCCTTCGGTAACACACTAAACCCGCTATAGACTACAATGAACCCTCTATGCGGGTACTCCAGATCAATCTGATTTATCTCTTCTAAGAGTTCGTCAGCTCCTGCATCCTCGCCATATATCGCTCCCAGATAGTGTTTTACGTAGAAGGAGTGTGGAAGAGACTCTAGTAACGAATCCTCACCTCCCTCCGTCACATGATAAGAGATTTCCTCTAAGTGATGGTGCAATGCCTGTCTACACACTTCTTTCTCGTTTCTGTGCTTACGGATCAGAAGATCACGGAAAACCTCGTGAATCTTGTAGATTTTATGACCCTCATCAGTCCGATTCACCTCCTGTACGATCGTTCGACGATTCAACCCTCGAAGAAGCCGGTCAATTTCGACCGACGACCAGTCCTCAGTGACACCGCTACAAGTTTTCTCATCCAGCTCCGGCAAAGGTGCTACCTGACGCAGAAACCGGTATTCCTCCGAGGACAATCCGTCGATGTAGTTCTCCTCAATACTGTCAAAAACCTCGTCTTCTGGAAGAACAAGATCCTCATCATCATCAGTTGACTCCGTTAATAAACTAAGATACAACGGATGTCCATCAACCGCTGAATGAACACTGCTCACAGTTTCTTCTTCCAACTGGCCGAACTCTTCCTCTAAAAACACCTCAGTTTCAGCTAATGTGAACAAGTTAAGATGAATCTCCTCTACTTTCTTATCCTGAATACCTGAGATCTGCCCTACCGTCACTAGATGAACATCGTCACTCAAAACGGACGAGATTTCTCCAATTACGTCTCTAACAACCTTCTCATCTTCATCGATTTTATGAATATCGTCAATACAGAGTACTAGCGGTTCTTCCGACCAGTTTGAGGTCAAATCCCCTAATTTGTAAATATCTCTCACCCGGTCATCTACCGTACCTCCACCACTAATCCCTGCAACTCCGCCAGAAACACTCACAAGCTCGCTACGCTTTGCGTGGCGTTCTGGTGCAGCACTTCTTACCAAGTGAAGCAGGTCACGTTCAAGCTTCTCAGTAGTATGATGGACTCGGACACCCTTTTGAAGCACGTTAAATTCGTCCGACAGGTCATCTACTAAATGTTGCAGAAACTCCGACTTTCCAATTCCTGGCTCACCAGAGATATGGATATTCTTCCCATCATTGGATATTTTACTGTAAGCCCGATTTAGAGCCTCTGTCCGGACCCTTGCCATTACTTATGGTGTTATATCTAAGATAGGAAATATCTATCCCTCACCAGAGACTCTTCGTCTATGATCTGAATTGCGCGAGATCCCTTCTGAACCAACTCCAAGGATAAATGAAGTTTATTTAATAAGTATTTGTCATCTCCCGTATTAGCGCACCTTTCCGGGGCAATCATTTATCGTATATGAACACAAATACTGACTCTCCCGGCCCGGGCACCTCGGTTGCTACGGAATTCATCCTACAAGAATTTGAGACAGAAGTCGACCCAGACGACATACAGCACTTCACAGAACAAATCGAAGACATCGTCCGCACGCACCACTCTCGTGTTGTTTCCGACGATCGTTTAGAAGAACTAGTCCGAAGCGGTCCAGGAACTGATGTACTCCGGGAAAAGGATTCCAAGGAACGTAGCGATCCAGAACTACTCACACAATCCGTAATCATAGAGCCTCTATTTGACCTTATCGGGCACGATGTGAAACCAGGAGCTGGCGGTCTTTCTGATCGATAAGGGCAACAACCTGACTACGCAACCCCACTTTGGCACGTAGATACAATCGACTCAAGCCGTCTACTGATCGAAGCAAAACCTCTGAACAAGAGATTCAAACAAGCAGTCGAGCAAAGAGAACTGACAATTTCATACGAAATCCTCGGTGAAGAGGATGAACAGCTGACCTTCAACACTTCTAAAACCGGTCTACGATCTTTCTGAGAAGAATTCTTGGGTATCCTCTACTGATTGGAGATTTTCCTCGTCAATGAAAAAGTGCTCACTTACAGGAAGTTCAACTGGCCCGAAAACCGTGTCAAACACGACAGCTCCGTCAAGATAGAGCTTCCTAGTTTCTTCCTCAAAGTAGAAGTACGGTGGTAGAACAAGCTCGATCATCTGCCACTGACCGCGTTTCGGCTCGATATCGCGCATATGAAGATTCTTCGGCGTTTTTTCTGTGATTTGGTCCGACCAAGTAAAGTTCTGGATTGTCATTCCTCCTTCCGCAAATCCGATTCGAAGATTGACTGCAGATATCTGTAGGTTCAAGGCGGTTTTGCTCGATATTTTGAAATCGATGTTCAGCGGGGCTGGTGTACCTGCGGCAGATGGGAATCCAGCTTTCACCTCATCAATTGTGACCTCGTTCCGGACCGTGTTTTTTCCTCGTTCACTGATCCCAGTCGAGATCGTAGATAGACCTCTAAGAAGAAGCTGTCCTACTGTTGTTTTCATTAGAACCTCCAGGATCGCATAACCAACACCCATTGCTGTCTAAGTCCTCACAATAGTCTCTATGTTCAACTATCTAAAAATTGTTCGTGTGTAGTACTTCTTTCAGATTTTCGAGATTAGTGATTTTCTACCAAAGGAACCATTAGATGGTAAACCAACTATTCCACACTAAAACTGAGTTCGGACAGTGAATATGGATCTATGAAAGGGGAACGGTGCACCAGGAAAAGTGAGATAGGATCGTTTAGATGTCCGTATCCTGCAGCTGAAGATCATCATAGATGTCTATTTCATTTACCGCCGGTTGATCGAGTAGACCGCAATATCACTCCCGATGATCACCAAGAACTTGCAGAACAAGTTTCTAAGCCCGAAGGAACTCTATTATTGTTTGATGCAGGGGTAGAAACTCTTGACCTGTCTGAGATAGACACAAACACTCTTAATGAAATTCTCCTGTTCAACTGCCGTATAACCGAGTTAACCCTACCAGAGTCACCGGTTAAACCTAAAATCACGATTGCTAGATCTGAAATTGTCAAGCTAAACGGAGAACACCGAATTTACGAATCTGATATCGCGATCGTTTCTACAACTATCAAAGAATGCGTGTTTAGTGCGTCTGAATTCAATGATCTCTTCCAAATACAAGCCGGGAGGATCACTCATTTCGCAGAGTTTGGATACTGTGGTTTCAACGGCTTGTTCTTCCTCTCACAGCCCGAAGAAGAAGAGATCGGTCGGAACAGGCCAGTGAACTGGGAGCACGACTCAGAACAGGCCAAATATGAAACTGTATTCGAATGTACAACTAACTTCTCAACCACTGAATTCCATGAATATGCCCGTTTTACAGGCGTTACGTTTGAACGCGGCGCCCATTTCGATAATGCGAATTTCTATTCAACCGCTTCTTTTGTAGGTGCGGAATTGAACCTGTTCGCTAACTTCCGCCTTGCGGATTTTGAGGGCGTCACTGACTTTCGTAAAGTACAGTTTGGATACGCAGCTTTCGAAGAAGTGACCTTTGCAGACACCGCCAATTTCGAGAAGGCAGAATTCTGCTCAGATCTCCATAGGCTTGCCGGCCAGTTTGAGGACTCAATAGCTGAAATCGATATTCCACGTGTCTATCATCTGCACTTGCTGAATTCTGCAGTGGGTACTGACTGGGATCTGAACATGAACGAAGCGGAATTCGACGGAGCATTACTCCTCACCGAAGTATCGTTCCAACAGAAGATTTGCCTCAAACGAACAGACATCGAACAGCTTCGACTTGATGCGAAACCTGTCGACGAGGGTGTTGTCTTCATCGACTTCGCTCACATTAAACGAGGTGACATTCTCATCTATGAGGACCTGGTACCAGGTGTTACCGTTGAAAACTCCAAAATCGGGAATGTTTCTATAGACGGCGAGAATGGTATAAATCCGCTTAGAAGCGTCTCTTTCCGCAATACCCAGTTTGAAGATTTTAATTTCGGCAATCATAGAACATTTCTAAGAGATCTGAATTATGATTTGATGGAAACTACCCAGAATCTAGAGTATGATCTAACGGATTGTGAAAAGCAAATCGCAAACGCACGTACGTCTGCTCGTAGACAGGCTGATGACCAATCCGCCTCTCAGTTCTTCATAAGAGAAAAACGGTATCGTCGTGGAGTGTACGATGAAAAAATAGGGTCTGAAGCCGGTGTTGAAAAACTACGCGTTGGAATCAATTATCTAATCAATCATGCTCTCGACAAGCTGTGCAAGTATGGGGAGAGTTCACAAAGACTACTAGGATGGGCGATTGTCGCGATATTCGGTTATGCAACACTGTATTTGATTGCAGGTGCACCGGTCAACCATGACTTTGCCTCAACAGCAGAGCACAATATCCCAGGTACAGTCGTAGAGCCTCTCTCATATTTCATTTTCAGTGTCGAGATTTTCAGCACGATGCTCCTCTCTACACCTGAAGTGGATAATCCACTAATCCGGTTGTTAGCTGCTTCTCAAGGGTTCCTGGGATCACTTTTCATCGCTCTGTTAGTATTCACCCTCACGAAATCCCTTCACCGATAGTTCTGTCTTGAGGGCAATATTTTTTGAAAAGAACTGGGCTTGATCTAGACCTAATCTCTCACATCTTCTGTGCCACTTGTCAACGCATCATCTATACCTTCACCTCTTTCTTAGCGTTTCTCAATCAGGTAGCTCTATCAATCCAGCTGTGTCATCAAAGATGCCCTGCAAGTCAGAGAACACTGTGCGGTAAAGCAACTCGTTATTTTCAGACGAATTGGACTTTCCCCGCATGAGTTGAACCAGATCACCCTCATCTGAAAGGCTACCATCACTCACAGGTGTGAAATTCGATGGAATATCCATATTCCCCACTGGAACCTGATGGACATCAACTCGACTTGAATCAATTACAATGCCTCGTTCTAATGAATAATGGTCAGAAGAAACAAATTGGACATCAACATCAGAAGCACCGTAAGGAACTGACCCTACCCTGTTAAATTGGTCAGTCAATCTCTTCGGTCTTCCCTTCTTCGTAGGTAACAAAAGAACCGAAGGATCACGCACCTTACCGAATCCGTTTACTAGTTCATTATGCGTATAATCAGACATCACGTTCACATCAATATCATCCCGCTCTGCCGCACCTTTCAACTGTCCAATCACATGCCTCTTTTCTGAGTCGGTTAGGGTTTCTACAAATCGATTTGCGGTGACCGGAACAAAGAAATTCTCAGGGATGTCTGGTGCAATATTCCCGCCATGATAATATGTGAATTGGGAATTCTTGTCTGACACTGTCCGAGAGACCCAATCGTCAAGAACTGTTTTTTCTTCATATTTTTCTTTGATCTCCTCTGCAAGCTGATCAAAATCACCAACGTTCGAACCCATATTCTCTCTATGTGCTAACAAGACAATATAGGTTGGTGATGTCCCCACTTTAGGCAATTTATTGATGGGAATTTTCTTTGGAAGCCTGTTCAGAACAACCAACAAGAGGTGCAAAGCTCACAGAGGTACCAGCCTTCAAAAAGAGTCCACCGGTCAATTAAGAAGGGTTTCTTTAACTATCTAGAATTTTACTACGTAGAAAAGACTTTCCGCAATCAGTATTCTGCACCATTATTGTACTTAAAGAGTATTTTCAAATTATTATGGTAAGTGAGTAAGAATCATCAACACGACAGCAACAACAGGTATACAACCAGGTACAGAACGAGATCCAATTGACTATGCATTTAATAAGCCGGTAGCTGGAACTCTTAGAAAATGACAAAGGATGAGAAATCTGCGAAGGAAAGGAAACGAGATGGATTCAAAGAACAACTCACCGAGTCACTACCCAAAAAACTGCAAGACGAAACAACAGACGAAGTGATCGACGAAATAGTCAACTCCTCTATCGACTTTAACCCACCACATTATCCGGTGGAGCTGACGATAGCAAATCGTTCAGGTGGGTCAAGCATCAAACCCGGGAATATCAAATACCAAGTGGACAAGGTCTTCAAAGCCAGCGAGGTCGCAGCAACAGGAAAAATCGCAGCTGAAACTATCTCGTACAACCAGCTTCTTGCACCATTTGCCGGTCTACTGTTATGGGGCTCAGTTCGGCGTGGTATGACGATCGACCTTAGTTTAGAGGAGGTATTCGTCTACTGGGTTATTAGGAAACACCGAGCAGAGGATGATCTACTTCCTGTAGAAGATTTGGAGCAAAATGTGTATCAGGAGGCCGAGAACGTGGATTTCGATCTCGATCTTGATGACAAGGATATCGAGAAGGCGGTGTCCAAACTGAAAAGGATAGACATCTTAGCAGTCAGAGAGTTGGGTGGTGAGGAGTACTACTTTCCCAGAGAGTATTGTAAAGCCAGTTGGGATCAAGCCCGGTTCCGATAAACCAATCTCTGCACCTGGTATTCTATTATAAATCACAGATCTGGTTTCTTACCGTGGTAAATATACAGCGTTTATTGAGACTGATTGAACGGGCAGGTTCTGGAGGAGGATCCGGAAGTACGGACAATGCCATTGTGATCTTTTTATTAACGGTCTCCCTACAATCTGTTTCTATGTCTTTACTGCTGGAAAGGGTCTGACGCCCCTGGGGACATTGTGGACCAAACTTGAGGTAGGAAACTTTGGAGGTAGTTACGGAGACTTTCATAGCCCTTTTTGTATGCTCCCTATGTTCTTTTAGGATCACAGGTCAATCGATATTATTTATGGCATCCTGCTGACGCTCAATTGAGCTGTGCTCGTATTTTTCTGTAGTTCGTTTCGATTTGTGCCGACATTGCTCCGCCGCTACTGCCAGTCCCTCTTCGGATGCCACGTAGGTTGCCGCCGAATGCCGGATACTGTACGGCGTCAAGTCGCGATTCTCCAGATCCAGACCTGCCTTTTCACAGACCGGTCGAAACACGTCACGTCTGAATGAGTCCTTGGTATACCGGTTCCCGTACTTCGTCAACCACAATGCATCACGGTCGTCGTACTTTTCGTGTTGACTGCGTTCATCGAGCCAGCGTTCTAACATCGAAACGGTCTCCTCTTTCAGTGCCACGATCCAGTTTTCTCGATTCTTACTGGACTCTTCGCGTGGAATCCGAAGGACACCGTTGTCAATATTGACCCATCTGACGTTCGCTCGCTGGATCTCGATCGGACGTAATCCGGCGTCCAGCGCAGTGTGGATCATTGAGGTGAACTTGAAGCTATTCGCACGGTTCCAGTCCTGCTTTGAGATCTGCTCTTTCGGTTTTTGGAACCGCTGTGCGAGATACACATTCCACCGATCCCGCTCTTCCGGAGTGACGCTGTTGTAGTGAGGGATTGTACCGTAGTCCATTGCAGCCTGTCGAAGTCGCCGTCGATCTTGATCGGTCAGGTAATCTCGAGGCTGGTAGTTCGTGGACGGATCACTGTATTCTATCTCCGGCTCCCAGTCGACGTCTCGATTGCGAGCGTCTCGTTGCCACTTGAACAGGGTCTTCACCGACTTCTGGTAGTGGTTCTTCGTGGATTCCTTGAAATCCTTCTTCGCCAGCTCGCGCATCCAGGCATTGGCGTGATCGGTCGTCATGTGCTGGACGTACCGACCCTCATTCTGCCAGACGAATCGGTAGAATAGATCCAGTCGATTCATCCGCGTTTTGGCTGTGGAGTAGCTGTATCCGTCGGCCTTGGATGGGTTCCTACCGAGATTCAACATCCATTCAGCTAAATCCCTGCGGTGTTCGCGGTAAGCGATCTCCTGTTTTGGGTTTAGAAATTTGGCGGCTCTCTCGGAAACGAGAACGATGCCGTCTACTTTGTTGTCGTCGTCGTGCTGCATTTTCATCACCGTACAACTAGAGCTATACTAGCTAGCTGACAAGTTTTATATACCCTTTCCCTGTGGGCGGCTTCGCAATCCCCATTGAAAGGACGCGACGGGGGCTTCCATACAGCCGATAATGGGGCTAAATCACCGACGGAGAGCCCCCGAGTTAGTCTTACACGAGATAGTCGCGATGATACAGGGCGTCGTAAGCCGAATCCGCTACACGGCGAAAGGGTGGTTCTCAGACTGTCCGACAAACAACCGGGGTCGCGTTCTTTCACGAGCGTGGTTTACTACTCGCGGATGAAACGCTGAAACGCCCGAAAAACGTACAGAGAGAGTCTAGGCCGGGATTTGAACCTGGGCTCTCATACCCACCAACGATGCGCTACATTCCGATCCTGAAATCAGACCCACTCGAGCACCGCATTATGAGCTTTGAGATACTTTGGAGAAACCGTGTTCTCGGGTAGTGAAATGCGATCACCAGCACGATCGCAAATCGTCTCACGCAGCAACTGACTGTCCGTCTCAAACAGAGGGTTCACTTGCAAATGGAACTCAGCATCGATCGTGAACAGTTTCCG
>LFCJ01000974.1_pt1 | contig 19082 bp, 8 predicted proteins | sample 643141 | NCBI WGS metagenome assembly LFCJ01 (sample SAMN03766243, study PRJNA286221) | soda lake metagenome | biome: soda lake; feature: Kulunda steppe; material: water; isolation source: sample B1-Br-g2 brine of Lake Bitter-1 | place: Russia: Kulunda steppe | collected 2010-07
AAGCTTATCTCCCTCAACCTATAAGTTTGTTGTTTGGCTTTTCGTCAAATACGTAAAAGCATCTATAAGCTTAGCTTCCTCAACCTATAAGTTTGTTGTTTGGTTTTTCGTCAAATACGTAAAAGCGTCTATAAGCTTATCTCCCTGAATCTCTAAGCGCTTCTTTGGTTTTCGTAAAATACGTAAAAGCGTCTATAAGCTTAGCTCCCTCAACCTATAAGTTTGTTGTTTGGGTTTTCGTCAAATACGTAAAAGCGTCTATAAGCTTTCCTCCCTGAACCTCTTAGCGCTTCTTTGGGTTTACGTAAAATACGTAAAAGGGTTTCTAAGCTTATCTCTCTGAACCTGTAAGTTTGTTGTTGGTTTTTTTAATATTGATAAGGATGGTAATCCCGGACTTTTTCAATTGAAATACCGCACATGTGTGTACTTCCATGATTATCCTCTATTTTCATACCAATAGCCCTCATGCGAAATAAACGAAATCATACCATTCGATCGTAATCTAAACGTGCGTTCGATATCTTGTAATTGTGGACCATCTGGGTTATTCGGATCACTTAGCGTTTTATTCGTCACATGTAAAACTGCCACGAAAGGACTCGTGTTTATTACAAACTTCTGTAGACCGCTTGATGCTGCATCTCCGCTGAGTAAAAAGTATGGTGCATTTTGTAAAGCATTTAACTTAACTAAAAAACCCGTTTTACGTAAACTCGAAGGTAAGACTGGATCATTGTCTGCTTGAACTGTAACGGCATCACCATCTATATTGTAAAAGTCTGGTGTCCCCAAATTATAACGACCTGTCAAAAACAAGTTGTCTGCTTTGTCAAAAAACATTTGATATCCTTCAACATCACCCTCTTCCGTCTCAATACGCGTCACCCAATGGATGAGACCATTTTCACGCATCTTAAGCACAAAAGAACCATGTGTTTCCAAAGCTGAATCATATGCTACTTTATGTGTGCTGCTTTCTGTTCCTCCATTTAAATCACCATGAAAGAAACGAACGTCATTAGGTGCTCTTCCCGTTATATAAATGTTATTCGCCTCGTCAAAAGCAGCGCTCGAAAAGAAACACGAATCATTTGTGCGTGTTCCCCATTGAACCTTACCTTCTCCATCATATTTGATTAAAAATGCGTTCATCTTGTTTCCTGGCGTCGGGGGTAAAGCGAACACACCTTCGTTATTGTCATTACTGTCAACATGTCCGCTCGGCGAATTTTTCGAACCATTGTAAATCTGGACGAAACGGCTTGAATCATGTTTTCCGCCCCAATAAATCGCGTCTTTCTTGTCAATCTTAAGCAGTAATTCGTGAAATTCGTCCCGCGAACTGAAGAACCGTGTTCCCCAAGCGTAAGTCCCGTCTGGATTATATTTGACCAAATATAAAAACGTTGAAAAACTACTTGCAGCTTCGTAAAAACGCCCTGTACTCTCACCGCCTTCGCGTGTCATATCCCGAATAGCCACTTGCTTATCCGCCGCATAACCACCAGACCAATAAATATCCCCTGTACTCGAAATAGCCACATTTTGCCGCACACGCGTAAAAGCACCATCCAAACGTGTTGCCTGATCCAATGAACCGTCTGACGTTCTTAAACGTACTAAAATATTAATACGCTTATTGTCCAGATTAGTGTTTTCATTAAGCGTCAACGCTTCCGACCAGCTTATTTGTCCGTTTTCTTCGTTTTTTTCTGAATAAAAAACGGTCATCGTATTGCCCATGCCTGTTAAAAAGACAGACTCATCATTGTTACCCAAAGCTAAACCTCCAGGTATCACAATACCACTATTTTCTTCGGGGGTGAAACGCACAACCCAAACAATTTGGCCTGCCGGTGTAAGCTTAACCACAAATGCCCCTGCTTGCTGTAGCGAATAATTCGAATCCGTACCACCACTTGTATTCGCATTTTGTAATACCACGAGTGCAGCATTCTGTCCCGTCCAATAAATAAAACCGTCATCTGCCACAACCACGCTTACGCCCTTATCGTTTTCGTCACTATTAAGCTTTAAACACCAAAGCGCATTTCCAAAAGAAGAATACTTAATTAAGAAACCCGCTTCACCACGCGTCACAGGTAATGTGCATGTGGATGTACCGTCCATATTTTTGATTTTGACGTTTTGGAAAGACGAATACGTACCGCTTAAATAAATGTTTTCGTCTTTATCGATAAATGAGCCCTCTATCACGAATTCGTCGGTCGGTCGAAATGCCACACCCTTTTCTGCCACGATCCCGTTTATTTCGGATGTTTTGTTTTGATTTTTAAGAATTGAAATAGATTCATCAGCATCAATAATCCCGCTATCCGTATCATTCGTGCTAAAAATAGTGGACGTACGAAACACTTCGCCATTTTGAAAAATGGTCCCCGTTAAATTAATATCGCCCTTAATATCCACCTTGTAAGAAGGTGTTTGTTCGCCGATACCCATGTATTTTTGTTGTGTATCATAAAATACGTCAGGCGTCTGAATAAGCGGCATAGTACCATTTCCCAAAATAAACTTATTGGGCACAAAACTATCTTTTCCAGTACCTCCTTTTTCTACAGTCACCGCTTTATTCGCTATTTTAGAGGTGGTGACTGCTTGGTCTTTGATAGTATGCTCTTCCACCGCTTCCAAATCTAGTTTTTCTGTTGTGATGGCTTTGTTCTTGATATGTTTTGTCAGAACGTTTGCCGGAGCGATTTTTGCGCTTGTCACAGATTCGGCGGCTAAACGCGAAGTAACCACCGCACCTTCTTTAATTTGCAGGGTTTGTACCGCATCTGGGCTAATATGCTCGTTTAGAATCGAATTATTCGTAAAATGCTCAGAAACCAAAGCACCATCCTCTATCCTATCTCCCGGGAGTGTTTTCGTTTTTATCTTTTGACCTTCCAAACTATCATCAAAAAAAGCGCTAGAAGGTATAGAATTGTCGGCATATTTCTTGGTTGTTATAGCACCATTCTTTATCTTTTCGCCCGTCACTGCTGATGAGGCTATTTTTTCTGTCACAACCGCTTCTAAACCTATGGCCGAGCTCCCCACACTTTCGGGGCCATAGTTGACCGCACGTAAACCGTATTTTTCGATTTTCGTTGAAGTAACAGATTCGTCTGATAGTTGTGCTGTACCTACCGTTTTATTTAATAGACGATCGCCTTGTAAACTTTCTTTAAGCACTTTGTTGTTTGTCACAGCATCATCTGCCAATTTAGACGTTTTAATAGCTTGATCCGCTATGCGGTCGGTAGTGATGTTCGCCTTTTTTATTTTGTCAGTAGTCACCGCTTCTTTAAAGATGTTATGTTCTTGCACAGAAGCGGTGGTCAGGTGCTTATTGAATACCGAATTCTTCGCCAAAACACGGTCATCCACCGCATCATCTTGTAGTTTGGCATTCAAAATAGCATTATTCTCTATTTTAGAAGCATTTATCGCTTCTTGTGCAATCTTACTACGTGTTACACTAGCCGAAGAAAGCGCAAGCGTAGTAACAGCATTTTCTGCTAACTTAGAAGCCACAATACTTCCGTCGCTTAAAGTGCGTGTAGTAATAGCTTCGTCCACAAGTTTTTGTCCTTTAATGGTTTTGTCGGCGATGTTTTCGTTAATAACCCCACCGAGGGCGATTTTTTCTGCTGTCACTGCCCTGTCAGACAAATTAAGAGTGGCTACGGCATTAGCAGAAAGCTTCGCTTGGGTCACATGCAAGTCGCGTAGTTTAGATGTGGTCACTGCATCGTCTTTGATTTTACTTTCGCTAATAACTTTGTTTTCCAAAAAATGAGGGCTGTTTATGAAACCCTCTGTAAGATGTCTCGATTTAATCGATTTATCCGCAATCTTTTCATCGCTAACGCTATCCTTCGCTAGTGCCGCCATAGTTACTGCATTGTTTCGAATTTGACGCACATCGATGGAATCATCGGCAAGCTTTTCTTCTGTCACTTCGCCATTCTTAATATGACGTTGTTCAATAGAAGCATTTGATATATTCCCGGATGTCACCAAATTACTCGTGAGATGACGTGTCACAATTGATGCATCATCCAACTTATTCTCGCGAATCGATTTATCCCCAAGTTTTTCGTTTGTTATGGATAAATCTTTGAATTTAATACTGCTAATTGTATCATTCGCAATGAAATCGTTCTCGATCGATCCTTGTGCGTATTTTTCGCGTGTGATTGCACCGTCTTCTATATGCTTACTTTTAATGGCTTGAAGAGCGATATTTTCTGAACTTATACCTTGTGCTTTGATCAGACTACTATCGATTATACCGGGTTTTATTTTTGTTTTTGTGATACTCTCATCCATGATCACATTTGATGAAATACTTTTGTCTGCGTATTTTGCGGATGTTATGGCACCATCGCGAACATGAACGCTTAACACTGCGTCTTGTTTGAGCGTAGACGAACCTATGGCGCCGTTTTGAATATGTCTTGAAGCCACGCTATTGTCCGCAAGCGCATCATCATTTATAGCCCCTTTTTTCATTTTTTCCCCCGTTATACTATTATTTTTAATCTGTGCACCAGCAATTTGACCTAGTGCAATTTTGGCCTCCGTGACAGATCCGTCAGCTAATTTAGTTGTCGTTATAGCTCCAGTTGAAACATGTTCTGCTTTAATAATGGATTGTGCTAAAGACTTCGGGTCATTTATACCTCTTTCTTTTATTTTCGATGAATCAATCGAATTATTCGCAAGTTTATCACCTGAAATAATAGTGTCGCCCAAAATAGCACTCGTGACACTTCCAGGAGCCAGTAAAGCATTTGTAATTTGTTGCGGTTGGATATGCTGGGTTCGTATACTTTGATTGCTCAGATGAAAACCTGTAATAGCATTTTCACGAATTTTTGATGAGTTTACGCTTCCATTTGATAGTACACGTGCATCCACAGCGTTATCCATCATATTAGAAAGACCAACTGATTGGAGACCAAGATGATTATTTGAAATCGCGAAATTCGTAATGTTATTAAATTGGATAGCGTTATTAGCAATCACTTCGTTTGTTAATGAACGTCGTAAAATTTGATTAGCTGTGATTGAATTATCTGCTATTTTTGATGGAGTTATAGATTTATCGACAATATGACGTGTGTCCACAATATCATTTTGCAGTTTGTTTTGTGAAACAGAACTGTCTTTTAGATTTGAAACACCAACAGAATCGAAATCTAATTCACTATTTCCTACCGCTTTGCTCGCAATTTTTCCACGTGTGACAGCAGACGAATCGATTGAATTTTCTTTAACCACCCGTGTTCCAAAATGGCGAGCTTCCAAAGCACTGTCGCGAATTCTTCGGGCATCCACACTATTATCTGCTAATTTGAAAAAGTCCACACTGTTATTTTCTAACACTCGGTTGTCGACCGCCCCGGTCCTTAAATTAGAATTTGTGATCGAATTCTTTCCTAACTTTTCATTTGTTATTGCCTCATTTGCGATTTTTTGGGTTGTTATAGCATTGTCTTTAAGCTTTTCCGTTAAAATCGCGTCTTCTTGAATTTTAGATGCAGAAATACTTCCATCCTTAATAGCATTAACATTTATTGAAAGAGGAGCGATCTTTGACTCTGTTACCGCATTAGTTTCGATATGACGTGTTTGCACGCTTATATCCGCCAATTTACTTGATGTTATGACGCTATTGATTAAGTTTGTGGTTATAACGCTATTATCGTCTAACTTACCTTGTGGAATAGATTTGTCTTGCAGTTTTCCGGCGAGAGAAATATTGTCCTGAATTTTTTTTGCCGTGATGCACTTATCTTTTATTTGTGCTGTATTTACGGCTCCCTTTTTAATCTTTTGTTCAGTGACCGCTTGATCCATCAGATGACTTGTAATAATTTGTTGTACCCCGATCGTATTCGATTTTATAGCTTGATCATCGATTTTTTCGGTAGAAATGATTTTATTTTCCAGTTTAGAGCGTGTCACAGATGCTTCTTTTATTTTGTCGGTTGTAACGTTTCCGTCTTTTAATTTTGAGGTCACGATTTCACCATCTTGGATTTTTTGACGATCGATGGCATCATTTGCGATTTTTTCGCGTGTGATAGCTTGTTCTGCCACAAGCAGCGTCACGATAGATTCGGGTTTTATCTTTTCTGTTACTACACTTTCATCTTTGAGTTTAGAGGTAGTTATGGCACTTGTCTCGATTTGTTCAGTATCCACAGCAGAGGGATTGATTTTTTCCCGCGTCACAACATGTAAAGCCAACTTAGAGGTCGTCACATTTTCATCTTTTATGTTTCGTGTTTCCACAGCATCATCATCGATTTTAACATTATTTATAAGCGCTTCTTTAAGATGGTGACGCTCTACAGCATTATTCGCAATGTGTCGAGTAAGAACATTATCGTCAGCTATTTTTGTAGAAATAACAGACTGAGGACCCAACTTAGACGAAATGATCGCTTCGTCTGCAATTTTCGCAGTAATAATATTCGCATCTGCGATTTTTTCGGTGATTATAGCATTATTTGATAAACTTCGCGTCGTAATCGCTTGATCTCTAAGAATGACATCGTCTATCGATTCTGGGTTTATAATTGGTTGATAGAATGAGCCGTCAGGATTAACAATATGACCATGTATTTCGAGGTTACTTTGCACGATAATATTGTGCTCGTTGATGTTCAAGTGAATATTGCCATTAACACCAAACAACAGACGCTTTGTGGGAAACAATCCAAAAAAAAGGAGATCATTTTTACGGCTTTGTTCGAACACTTGACCGTGTTCTTTTGCCAAACCTATAAAAACCGAATTTGACGTCATATTAATATTATAAATGAATTAGCACAAAAAATGATGCTTTCTTTAATGTAACCAAAGAAAAACGCCCAAAAAAAGGAATGACAAGAAAATTACCAGATAGCCACTTATTGTGCGATAGAGAAACGAATATGATCCGGACCGAATTCCAAATCTTTACCATCTGCGTCTTTAACGGGCATAGCTTCTGAACGGCTTTCTTCGAGAGCTTGTACGATACCCTTTGCCATGAAGACGACAGCGCTCCTTAAAGTGTTACGACGACCTTTATCATCTGTCAGTTTAAAAGTAATGTGAAGATCGAATGCATCGGGTCGGCGTTCCAAAACAGGATCACTTACCATCTGCCAAGACAAACTCTCCAATGTAGTATCTGGTATGGTATAAGGGTAACCAGCTGGAATTTGTGTTTCTCGGTTGAAGAGACGGTTCTTGACGTATGTCTTAAAGCGATCGGTTTTGACAAAATCCTTGAAATCCTTAATCATCTTATCTGTAATTTTCTCCACCTTCTTTTGATCTTTGTATAAGCATCCTGAAATAATCACGTTGACATTTTTATCTGTGGCGTTCTGTTGAATAGGTGAAGTAATTTCGAAACGAAGATCGATATTATTAACCTTGTGTGTAGAAGCGATAGAGTTTGTGCTAATAAACTGCCCCATTACGAATTTGATCTATGATTCTGCGTAAAAGTATGTAAAAGGGATGAAAGGGATTCTTATAACATTTATAAAGAAAAAAACTAAGGGTTTTTAGCATATTGTTTTTTATATTGAAAAATTAAATGATCGTGTTTTTAATTCGTCGTGATTTTCGATTGGACGATAACATATCCTTAATTGAAGCTGCAAAAGAATGCAAAAGGATAGATACCCCACTTCTGATGCTTTTTGTGTATAACAAGGACCAAATTTCCAAAAACCAGAATCCTTATTTTAGTGACAATGCGATGCAATTTCTTGTTGAAAGTTTGCACGATCTTCAAGACCAATTGAACGAAATCGATCGTAAAGCTCGTATTTGTCGTGTTTTGATAAAGACAACGGATGATGAACCCAAACTTATTAAAGAGTTGCATAAACAAAATCCAATAATCAGTTTATTTACCAATAAAGACTTGACGCCTTTTGCACGCCGACGCGAAGATAAACTACAAGACATGTGCCATAAGCTTAAAATTAACTTTTTCGCTTATGAAGACTATACGCTATTCCCTATGCACGAAAAACAGACCAAGACGAATAATGGTGACGCTTATAAAGTGTTTTCGTTTTTATATAAAAAGCGCAAGTCACTCCATAAACTGATTCCCGAAGTCCAATCTTTGAAACAACAAGCAACAAACCTTAAGTGGGTGGATGGCGAAAGCATTCGTGCGAATAGATCGGTCTTTGAAACGGTACGACAAAATGATGATGAGCGCTTTTACGAAAAAAACGAAGATATAGCCGTCCATGGAGGGCGCAAGAAAGCGCTTGACGTGTTGAACAAGCGAATAGGGCGGGGACATTTTACAGATTACGAAAAAACACGTGACGAGGTAGAAGACGAAGAAGGTACCACACGTTTGAGCGCTTACTTAAAGAATGGATGCATAAGCATTCGCGAATTTTACGAAGCAGTATACGAAAAATACGGTATAGACCATGCTTTAATACGTGAAATTTACTTTCGTGAGTTTTATTACGGCATCGCTTGGTTTTATCCTCGTGTACTTGAAGGTATGTTAAACCCAAAATCCAAAACGAATAAGGCATTTATAGATGACGCGAAAGTTAAATGGCGAAACGATAAAAAAGGATTTGAATTATGGAAGCAAGGCAAAACAGGTACGCCTTTTGTGGATGCTGGAATGCGTCAAATGAACAAAACAGGTTTTATGCACAATCGTTTACGGATGGTCGTATCCATGTTTCTGACAAAAGACCTTCTTATAGATTGGCGAGATGGAGAGAAATATTTCGCTACAAAACTTGTGGATTACCATCCCATACAAAATAACGCAGGATGGCAATGGTCTGCAAGTATTGGTACGGATGCCGCCCCTTATTTTCGCATTATGAATCCTTATACCCAAGGGACACGTTTCGACAAAGACGCAAACTATATTAAAAAATGGATTCCCGAATTAAAAGATGTAAAGGCCGCAGACATTCATAAATGGGAGGACAAAAAAATTAGAGAGAAATATAAAGATATAACCGATTACCCCGCACCCTATATTGAAGATCATACCGCCAAAGCCAAAGAAGTAGTCGCCCTTTTTAAGAAAGCGTTATAATGCCACATAATGCCACATAATGCCACATAATGCTACATAATTCCACACAATGCCACACAAAGCGACTAAAGTCGCAGGGTCTTTTCGAGCCTTTCGGCTTCTTCGGTTATGTGAACAAACATATCGATGCGTCGGAGACAATGGTAAAGCTGATGATAACGCGAGATGTATTTTTCCACGACGTTAGATTTTTGTTTTTGAATATTTTCGTAAAGTTTAAACAGACAGACAAAGAGTGTTTGAATATCAGGATAAATGTAAGCTTGTGCATCTCCATAGAAGTAAGAAAGTGCGTGTTCGGGGCTATTTAACACGACAATGTCACTTTCATCGAACCATATGGTATCGAATTGAACGGACAACGGTGCTTCAGATTTTGTAGCATCAGACAATACCTTGTATTCTTCGCATATAACCAAATCGTCATGGTCATAATGCGAGCCTTTTTCAATAAAACCCCATAAAAAACGACTTATGTCACGTACTTCCATAATTGTGTTTATATTTTTGGTCATTTGGCGTGAATTGAAAGGACGAAGATAATAATCTTCCGCGTTTACAAGTTTTTCTTCTTCTGCGACCATTACTATTGCGCCACATTCCACAATTGTTATCTTGCTCATTTTTGTTTATATGTTTTCTCTTTTTTTTTATCAGTTTTTTCGATTATTTCGAAAAATATTGACAATAGTAACGATAATGAATTAATAAGTTTTAATCATAGATGAGTCATCATCCATAGAAGAGTCAACATCTATAGACGTGTCATCAGCCATAGACGAGTCATCAGCCATAGACGAGTCATCATGCCGTCTTATTTAGAGACCATTATGACAGAGTTTCTAAAAAATAGCGTTAATTTCTTACTGATTTTGATGAAGCGAAATGCAACTGATCCTAAACCAAATTCTTTCGAAAAAATCGGCGCTGTGACAAAGATGACGATTAAAGGCCCAACCTCTGAACGCCCTCTAAAGCATTATGTTTGTCATGTTTTTACTATAAAACATGAAACAGAAACTTCTTCTACGCCTGAAACATTTGAAGAGATACTAGATGAGACGAACGTGACAGGACAACCTGATTCTAAGATTGATGCTTTTATATACCCGTTAAACACAAAAAGAATCAAAAAGATCGCGAAATTCTTTACAAAAATAGAAGAAACACTTTCGGGTTTGTTAAAACACCAAAAGAGCAATACCCTTCTTGGTTTTTATCCGGTTAACGACATGACTGAAAAAGAAAAAGAGAAGAAAAATCCATCAAAACCATCAAAAAAAACGAAAAAAACGAAAGAAACGAAAAATGTAAAATTGTCGTCAAGTTCGTCATCAAGTTTGTCTTCTGATTATTCATCTTCATCAGACGAAGGTTCTGACAAAGAAGTGTGTGACCCTCCTTCTAAAAAGCGTAAATCCTGTAAATCACTATTGGCAAAAGAAGGAATGGCAGAGAATGAGGCTGCACGCGGTATTTTCCCGGAAGAGAGCGTTCAACTATGGGACAACATGACTGACAAAGAAAAAAAACGTTTTATCAACCCCAACAAAATGGTTGGGATATCGCAACCCATTCATAAAAGAACGAAAAAGGGAAAAGCTTTAAATTCTGCACGCGTAATGTGTTGTCTCTATAAGTCTCAAATGCCCAATTGTCTCTCGCGGGTCATGGATGCTGATAGTCATAAGTATGTTTCCGGTGAAGCTGTTTACTTACATGCCAGCAACTTTGGTGATATGGAGCTACGAAAACAATCCCTCGATGAAGCATACCGAAAATTACGTGTGCGAGCTTTATGTCATGCATGCCGTCATCGTTTTGAAAATGGTAAGAACAAATATATGTCCATCATTTCACGAACGCAAGTCTGCTCTATTTGCAAGAAAAATGCAACTTCAACAACAAACAACCATTCGACCAACGAAGTTGGCATATGCAGTCACTGCATGAAAAAACATCACAAAGATCAGATTTACGAGGGTCTGTCGATTTTATCAAGCATTTTCCCCGATTATAACATCACATTGCGAAGAGAAGAGATAGTCTTGTCAGAAGATCGCTGCGTGAGGAACGACTACACACTAAGATATACGGTGGGTAAAATAACAGGCATCGTTATTGTAGAGTGCGACGAAGAACAACACCAAAACAACACGCGAAGCTCTGATAAACCCCCTTCAGCGAAAAGCCTAAGTGAAAAGGCTAAAACAATTGATGAGATAGCAGGTACATTTATCAAAGCATTCACACGATATAATCTGGCGGTGTTTGATAAAAACAAAAAGAAAGACAAGGATGCAGATAACATAAGATGCCTTTTCATTCGTATAAACCCATATGGCAAATACGTCATGGTTCCCGGTAAAACTTCAGGAGAAAAAGTAACCGAGTGTTACGGAACGGCTGCACGTATTCTAATCATGCGCCAATGGATTATATGGCATATGACACACATACAACAAGTGCGAAGCTTCCTGTCGTTTTTTATGTTCTACGATGTAATCAGCGCAAACATTTACCCCCATCCATCAAAATATGCAGGATCAGCGTTTCTCTTTAGACCACCGAAGCCTAGCACAGGCATGAATTGGCGTTATTGTGCGGATTTTTCGGAATCCATGACAGAGTCGCAAGAAAAACAGACGATCGAACGCAAAAAGATGGACTTACTGGGTTACGTCATCATGAAAAACCAAGTTTCTGTGGAGCGTGTGTTTAAGAATAACACCTGGCACAAAGATAGTCAAACCCGAGACAATATATTTCCACGTGAAATCGAAAACAGGATTCAAGAACTCCGATACAAAAACAGTACTTAGACTCTGGAATCGGCATTTAACTCTCTTTTTATTACTTTTTTACCTTTTTTACTAGATCTGCGTTTATTTAAGCCCTTCAGTTATTTACGTTTTTCCGTTTAATCGATCGATTTCGTAGACAGCCGTTCTGAGACCCTTTCCTGAACGGTTTTTAAAGGCATGAGAACGGCTTTGAACGGCTGTGAGAGATTGTAAACGGTTTTAAAACTGGTTTTGAGACCCAAAATTTTTACTATATAAGTAAAAGTGAACATTAATAAACATCACCTCAGGTGCAAACAACCCCCTTCTTTTTTACTTTCTTACCTCACACAAAACACAAACAATAATGGCTCCTAAGACTGCTCCCAAGAATGCAACTCCCGCCGAGGAGACGGTGGTGACACCCGCTGTGAACGAGACCCCTGCTGTTCCTTCTGAAACACAATCCCCAAAGAAGGTAACCAAGGCAAAGGCAAGCAAGGCAGACAAAGCAGTTAAACCCGAGGATAACACCCAGAACGAAGGAGGAGGAGAAGAAGGAGTAGAGGCCCCTGCTGCCCCTACATCCTCTGCTCCCCCTACTGAGAAGAAAGGTGCTAAGGGTAAGAACGCAAAAACAACCGATAAGAATACCGCCAAGAAGACCGACAAGAAGACCGACGGTGATGCTCCTACCAAGGGTAAGGGCAAGGCTGCGAAAGGAAAAGGCAAGGCCGCCGCTGAGGAGGGTACTTCTGATAACGCAACATCAGGCGATGAAGGCGCGACAGCTCCTGTGCAAAAGAAGTTGAGTGCCGTTCCAATGCCTCTTGTGAAGAAATTGAAGGAGGCCCTCGGTAACGAAGTGTCCGTTAAGAACATGCTGGAGCTCAAGACCATCCTCGAGACTTTTATTGAAGTAATTGTCGATACGGTCTCCAAGGGTGACTCTGTTACTCTGCCTAATATGATGACGTTCCGCCGCGTGCTCCGTAAGACACGTTCTCACATGAACCCTCAGGTCTTCAACCCTAAAAACAAAAACCCAGATATGCAACAAATGAAGATCAATAAGCCCGCGCACTACGTTTTTAACATGTACGTGAAGGCGCGTCTTAAGAAAGATTTTGAGGGCATTGAAGTGAATGAGGAGGATCTGCAGCCTAAGCCTAAGAAGACGCCTGCAGTTAAAGCTGAAGAGACCACCACCGATGCCCCTGCAACAGAAGAAGTAACTGCAGAGACCACCGCATAAGAAAACAGCATAAGAAAACAGCATAAGAAACAGCATAAGAAACGGGAATTATTTTTCTTACCTTTCGTTTTTTTGTTTTTTTGGTTCGCCAAAAATTTGACGAACATTTAATTTTTTTTATATAAGAAAGTTTCACAAGTACGATATAGACACAAAAAGTAGACGTGGTAAACGTCTATATAACCTCTATATAACCTCTATATAACCTCTATATAACGCCTATATAACGCCTATATAAACCTTAACGCTAGCATAGCAAATGGTAGAACCCTTGACAAAGTTTGATATCTTTAACCTACGTCTCGGTAAAAAACTCGTACCGCGTGACTACGATGACTTGTATATCCAGTGTTCTGCTTGGGAGGGTAAAGACATCGATACAGCTGAGATAGAAGGCGAGAATAACCCGAACGAAGAATTCGCCGAGCATGTGATAAAATGCTTTGGTGTAGATTCGATCGGACGCACTGTCTCCGTTTCGATTAAAAACTTTAGCCCGTATTTCTTTGTACGCGCACAAAAAAAATGTACCAAAACCGGTATATGGATTGACTTTAACGAGAAAATGGATCAGGTTTACTTCCGCGACTGGGTCTTGAGCCAGCTCCACAAAAGATCAGCGAACATGCTCAAAGACATACGTGTGGTAAAACGTAAAGATTTCTGGGGTTTCACCAACTTTCAAGACTTTAACTTCCTCTGCCTTATGTTTAAAACAGACAGAACCCGTAAGAGGATTGTCAGCCGTATAAAAGAATGTGATAATATTCCCAATATTGGTAAAGTTAAACTCGTTCTTTACGAAAGCAACATCGATCCTTTTATCAGGTTTCTTCATTTAAACAACATCGAGCCAACAGCCTGGATAAAAATCCCCAAAGGCACATACCGTAAAACGACCGAACGTTTGCCAACCAATTGCGACATCGATATTGAAGTGCCGTTTAAACACGTAAAAAAACATGAATGCATGGAGTCAGCACCTTTCTGCATCGCATCGACAGATATTGAGTGTTATGGGCTAGAAGGTTTTCCTTTAGCGCAAAAAGACTTTAAGCTTTTCGCAGTGAAGTTGTATGATGCCGTGACCAAAACATTTAAACAAGAATGGATTGATGCGCGAAAGTCCAAACACATTAACAACTTCTTGTTATACGGCTTGAACTTGTTAACCGAAGAAGAAGAGGCGAAGATTTTGGAAGAAAATGCAAATGAGTTTGACTACCGGATGCACGTGTCCAAACTGAAGTTTAAAAAGCCCTTGACCAAAGCGGAGCGTAAACACTTTCGAAACATAATCCTCGCGTGGGCAGAGGACGCTCGTGTGCTACTATATGGCACCAGTCCACGTCTGCACGAGTATAAGAGCACGAAGGATTACGACAAACTGAAGCACAACTATATCATCCAGTTTCTGGCAGACGATTTAAACGAGATGGGCTTGCCGGGTATTGAAGGCGATGAAGTGATTCAGATCGGGACCACATTCCACTTTTACGGGGAGCGCGAATGCCATCACCGCCACATTCTTACTCTTGGAGAGACTGAATCTTTTGAAGGGACGACAGTGGAGTATTTCCAACGGGAATCTGACATGTTGATGCGATGGCGCGAATTAATCGCCACTACCAATCCTGATGTCATTACCGGCTATAACATCTTTGGTTTTGATTTTGATTACCTTTATAAACGTGCCCAAGAACTAAACATTCTGGATGACTTTTCTCAGCTCGGTCGCTATAAAGACGTGAGCTGTCGCTTTGTGGAACAGCCCCTCTGTTCTTCTGGATTGGGGGAAAATATGCTCACGTATTTTGACATGAACGGTCGGGTATTAATTGATATGATGAAGGTGATCCAGCGCGACTACAAACTAGATAGCGTATCTTTGAACAACGTGGCCAAAGTGTTTATGGGTTTGAAAAAGAACGATCTTAACCCCCAAGACATTTTTCGTCTCCACAAAGGTTCTGCAGCAGACAGACGCGTTGTGGCCGAATACTGTATTAAAGATTGTGAGTTGTGTAACAAACTCATGATTAAATTGGAAGTGATGGCCAATAACATTGCAATGTCCAACGTTTGTTTGGTGCCTTTCTCTTTTATCTTTCTGCGCGGCCAAGGTATTAAGATCTTTAGCCTTATGCTGAAAGAATGTCGTGAAAATGGATATTTGATCCCGGTTATTGAGAAGAAAGAATCAACGGTCACTGATGACATGATGCCCGAAAACCTCGAAGAACAAGAATCCTTCGAAGGTGCCATTGTTTTGGACCCCGAAGAAGGTATTTACATCGAAGATCCGGTTTCGGTCATGGATTATTCCTCTTTGTACCCCTCCTCCATCATCAGTGAGAACCTCTCCCATGACTGTCTGGTCATCGATAAGGCCTATGATAACTTGGATGGTGTAGAATACCTTGACATTTCCTATGACCGCTACGAAGGCAAGGGTGACAAAAAACACAAGGTGGGGATAAGTACGTCAAGATTCGTGCAATTACCTAATGGTGAAAAAGGCATTGTGCCTCGCATTCTCATGAAACTATTAGCGGCCCGTAAAGCCATGCGAAAACGCATTGAAAGTAAGTCTGTCACTATGAAAGATGGTCGGGTATTGAAAGGGCTTTTGGACGAAAAGAAAGGCGTGATCGCTGTACCTAAAGGTGTGATGCTCATGTCTGATCGCGAAGACGTTTCGATCGATATGTCTGATGTCGAAAAAATCGAGGACGAGTATAATGAGTTCCAGAAAGCCGTTCTAGATGGTTTGCAGCTGGCTTATAAGGTGACGGCCAATTCGTTGTATGGACAAATGGGTGCTCCGACCAGCAAAGTGTTCTTGAAGGACATTGCGGCTTGCACAACCGCTACTGGCAGAAACATGATTCTGAAAGCGAAAGACTTTCTTGAGAAAAATTACAACGCCAGAATTGTCTACGGTGATACCGATAGTGTCTTCGCCATCTTTCCCAATAAGGACGATAACGGTAACAAATTGGTCGGTCAACCTGCTATTAAAGCCAGCATTAACACCGCCATTGCAGCTTCGGCAGAGTTTAAGAAGACCATTAAGAAACCCCACGATTTGGAGTACGAGAAAACTTTCTGGCCTTTTATCCTTCTTTCGAAAAAGAGGTATATCGGTAATCTGTATGAAATGGATGATACGAAGTTTAAAGAGAAAGGTATGGGCATTGTGTTGAAGAGGCGAGATAACGCACAGATCGTGAAGACCATTTACGGAGGCATCATTAACATCATTTTGAACAAACAAGATGTGCAACAATCCATCACCTTCCTTAAAGAGAAGCTTGACGCCCTAGTGAAAGGTGAATTTCCTCTTGAAGAACTTGTCGTGACTAAAGCGTTAAAATCGATGTATAAGGACCCCCTGCGTATCGCACACAAGGTGCTGGCCGACCGCATCGCGGAGCGAGACCCCGGTAACAAACCACAGAGTAACGACCGCATTCCATATGCCTATATCCAGAAACCCAATACGAAATTGCAGGGTGAACGCATCGAAACACCCGATTTTATCGTGAAAAACAAGTTGAAGATTGATTACACACACTATCTGACTAACCAAATCATGAACCCAGTCATCCAGCTGTATGCAATTATCGCGGACCAGATTCCCAACAATCCACACGACGCTGCATATTATAAAAGAATGTGGGAGAAGCTGGAGACGGAGAGCATGTTTAAAGACAATCCGAAGCGAATGAAAGAAGAGTTCGCGAAGATTCGTGAAAAGGATGTTAAAGCTTTATTATTCGATCCTTATATCGAGCACCAAAAGTTTCTCGAAAGCAACAACACTACCATTACCGACTTCTTTAAGCCCGTGGCAAAAAAAGAAGGGCCTTTAGTACGCAAGGATCCTAAAGAGCCTAAGATGCTTAAAGAGAAAGAAAAAACTTCGACAACATCTTCGACAAAAACTTCGACAAAACCCTCGACAAAACCCTCGACAAAATCTTCGACAAAACTTCGACAAAACCCTCCACAAAGGCAGTCAATACACAAAGTTTGATCGATTTTACGAAAAAAACGAATGACATAAATGTAGAAGAGGTGGCAAATAACTCGAACACTGCGAACAAAGCAATGGAGACAAAAAAAGGGCGCGTGAAGAAAGCATTCAAGACCTTTGATGAAGAGTTGGCGACTCTCGAAGAACTCGAGAAAAAGTTGCCAACGGTTCAGATGGATGACCGTGAACGCGTAAATGAACTACGACGACAAAATCTGCCTTGGAGCAAGATTGCCGTTATGCTAGATACGAATGTCTACCAAGTAAAGAAGTTGGTCAAGGAGTAAAGAATGTGATTTAAGGCAAAAGTTCTGAAATTATTTTCCTTATCGTTCTTAAGTGAAAACATGTGGACGAATTGGATTCCTTCTTTTTTACAAACAAATACGAACTTTAAAAAACAAAAGGAACAATTAGAGCGTATTGAACTTATTATGAATCAACTTTCGCAAGTGGCTGGATCTCCTGATTCCGAAGCACGTCCGAAAAATACGCGATTAGCTGATAAAGTTTATTTCTTAACCTGTGCACGTGAAAAAGTCAGGCTCGAAAACGAGATCCGTTTTCCTCGATAATTTCTTATATATTTTTTTCAATAATTTTTTCAATATTTTTTTCTATCATTTCTTCGAGACGTTGTAAACGATCGCACATACTCATGTTATTTTCATGAATTTCATTAACAGCACCGACCAATATACCGACTAGATTACCATACGCGATCGATAAATAACCTTCTTTATTTTGATGCACCGCTTCGGGGATCGCGGCTTCCACTTCTTGAGCTATAAGCCCACATAAAGGAATTGCATTTTCTTTATTTTTTTCTTTGTCACTACACATTTTAAAAGTGTAGGCGTTAAGATCGCGCACACGTGCTAAACAATCACTTACCTTTTCAATATCGTATTTTAGCCTTTTATCTGAAAGAGAAAGTACGTTTTTATGAACGGTTATATCTTCTTTAAAAGTGCTTTCGCCCTGAACTTCCAATGTATCTTCGAAAAGAACGGGACCTGAACAACGCATGTCACCTCCTATATCGACCGTAAATTTCGGGATGTCGATATTAACATGAAGATGTCCGCCCACAAAGAAACCATCATCATGTATATGAAACACAGCAGCATCTTGATTAGAATTAATAAAAGTGAAGCCAGACGTGGTCACGATTTCTTCGATATGTAAGCTTCCTTCCATAAAAAGGTCTTCTTTAACTGTCAGATTGGAAACATTAAGCTCTTGTACTTTGACGCCTTCTTCTGTCACAGAAAGTTGTTGGGCGTATAGTTCGCTTTCTAGTTTAACAACATCATGAAAGGTAGCTTGGTCATAGACGTTAAGCGCTTGTATGTCACAAGCTTCGCTGACCGTCAAATTCGAAGTGCTTAACTCTTGGGTATCTACGCCCTGATCTGTAATACGAATTTGCTGGGCTTGTAATTCGTTTTCTAGTTTAACAAGGTTATGAAAGGTAGCTTGGTCGTGCACGTCAAGCGCTTGTAAGGTAGTATCATTACTCACCGTTAAATTCGAAGTACTTAACTCTTGGGTATCTACGCCCTGATCTGTAATACGTATCTGCTGGCCTTGTAATTCGTTTTCTAGTTTAACAAGGTTGTGAAAGGTAGCTTGGTCATGGACGTCAAGCGCTTGTAAAGCGGTGGCTTCGCCGACCATCAAATTCGAAGCGCTTAACTCTTGGATATCTACGCCCTGATCTGCAATACGTATCTGCTGGGCTTGTAATTCGTTTTCTAGTTTAACAAGGTTATGAAAGGTAGCTTGGTCGTGCACGTCAAGCGCTTGTAAGGTAGTATCATGACTCACCGTTAAATTCGAAGCGCTTAACTCTTGGGTATCTACGCCCTCATTTGTAATACGTATCTGCTG
>LFCJ01000975.1_pt1 | contig 19076 bp, 11 predicted proteins | sample 643141 | NCBI WGS metagenome assembly LFCJ01 (sample SAMN03766243, study PRJNA286221) | soda lake metagenome | biome: soda lake; feature: Kulunda steppe; material: water; isolation source: sample B1-Br-g2 brine of Lake Bitter-1 | place: Russia: Kulunda steppe | collected 2010-07
AGAAAGCGATGATTTGGAAACCGATTTGGAATCCGCCGACGCCAATACTGCGGATGAGGCCCAACGCCGCTTATCCGATCAAGACGTTCAGGAACGGATGCGAGCCAGCGCTGCTGAGTCTGAAGACGACGTTGCCGAGGACGACAGCCCGTCCGAAGACCGTGAGGATGGGGGCTGAGGGTGTCGCTGGGTAATAGCGACAAAACGTGTTGACTACCGGGTGAGTTGGTCAATCGGTTCCGGGCCGCTCAGCGTGAGCATGTGACCGTCACCGAGGCAGGTTGGGCAAAGGGGTGGATCATCGGTATTACCATCCCATTCAAGAGCGTTCCAAGTGTACGTTTCTGGGCAGCGTGGACACGACCAGTCGTACACGCCGTAGGTTTCAGCGAGATCTGGGTAGGCGTGAGCGAGTGCGGGCGTGAGTTTCGCACCCACGTCAGCGTGCCCTTCGAGGTACTCAGTGAGATTCTGTCGGTCGTAACCAGCGAAGAGCGGGAGTAACCCGTCGTAGCCAATGTCTTTGTACGGTGTGTCAGCGTTCCCACAGCGATGTCGGAACGAACAATACGAACATTCCCACTCTCGCTCAGGGTCAGCTGGTGGGAGCTCTTCGGCAGCTTCGTACGCTGTCTGGGCGGCCATCCACTCGACGACCTGTTTCCAAAAGGCCGTATCGAACGGCACGTGAAACGCTTTGATGTCCAGCGTTTCCCGTGACCCATACAGGAGTAGCCCATCGATTACGGACGAATCATTGTTGTCAGCGAGCGCGTGGAGATACGCGTGAAGTTGAGCTCGGTGATGCTCCTTCGGCTCGTCCAAATGCTCGATCGACGTGGTCGTTTTGACCTCTGTAAGGAGTATTGGGTCAGCATCCCGAGTGACGATCGCCGGATCAGTTGAACCACGGAGTCGAAGTTCTTCTTCATCTGTTTCGATCGTCTCGTCGATCCACAACGAGTTTTGAACGTATGTGTCCTCACCAGTGACGGCATCCTGGAGGAACGGTACGACGACTTGTTCTTCAAACTCAGACCCGATCCAGAACAGTCCTTCTGGGGGTGACCCTTCGCGTGGAGCGTTCTGTCGCGCGTAACTCGCCTTTCGATGGCACTGAAGCAACTTGCTCGGTGTGTGAATCTCCGGGTCTTTCACTGGCGATGGGCCATTGAAGTACGACTTTCCTTCCAAGATGTTCTGCTCAATCTGCCGTTCTTCGTACCAGTCTTTGAACCGTTGATTCGACACCGCTGTAATCAATCCCTTTGTCACCGAGTCTGCGCCCCGTGAATCGTCATCTTCCGAGGCGTTCGGGTCACTGGTCGTCATACTGGGCTGGACGCCAGTTGTCGCCATAGGATTCAGCGTGTCACTTCCAAATTCCAGTCGTCGTCCGATGGCGCAGACTATTCGGTCGCCCGGTAGACGCGTCCCTTCGTATTCCCCTCGGCCTCGATGAGGTTATAGTGGACTAACTTCGTGAGATAGTTCCGAACCATGCGGTTCGTTTTCGGGTCATCGATGCGAGTTTCGTACTCGTCGTAGAGCATCTGCGGGTCGATCTCCCCGTATTCGGTGATGATGTCATACAGAACGCGCTGATGAGTGGTGAGACGATCGATGGTTTTCTGCTGGATTTCCGATTTCGCTTCCGGAACCACGTTCCGAATCACGCGTTCAGGAATCTTGTGGAGATTATTTTCTTGCGCTCGTAATGCGGCGTTCCGGAGGATGCCGATGGCAACGCGGGCGTCACCGGAGGCCCGGTCAGCAATCAACTGTAATCGGTCGTCGTCGATGACGTTGCTGGAAAGTCCCCATCGGACGCGGTCACTCAATATCGAAGTGAGTTCCGAATTCGAGTACGGGCGGAAGTGAATGCGGGTAGACGTGGACAGACGGCTGTTGAGCCGATCGCCAAGTGGTGCGAATAGCTCGACTTCTCGGTTAGCGATTAGGACCATTGTGAGGTCCGGGATACGGTACAGGTCGTACAGGAGGCTCTTGTCTTCGAGCTGGTCTACTTCATCAAGGATGACGACGTACGGCGGGCCGTCGTAATCGCGGAGCCGGTCGAGAAGGACGTCTTTCGGAGTGGACTGCCGGTGGACATCGAGAGTCCTGTCGATCCCCTCCAAGAGGCTATACAGGGTTTTGAAGCGACTGTAGTCTTCCCAGCAGTTCACGTATTGATGGTTTAGCTCAACAACGCTTTGGCGGAGTCGCTCGACGGTGAATTGTGCGATACAAGTTTTCCCGACACCGGATGGGCCGTACAGGAACACCGGGTCAGGCGAGTGCCCTCCTGTAATGGGTCTAAGATCAGTTGAGAGCGTGTTAACCTCGGCGTCCCGGTGCTTCACCTCCCGCGGGATGAATTCCGGTTGGAGAACCCGAGCATCCGTAATCATGGACTGTCGACACAGGCCAGAGACAATAAATGGAAGTGTGTCATTTCCGAATCTTCCGGATTAGTCAAACTGCTGCTGAACACTGGAGATCAAATCAGAGAATAGGAGCTACAGTTCAATCGTCAGTGCTAATGCGTTCGGGAGCTACCATTGATCTTCTCGTAATCCCCCTCGAAGCAAGGTACTGATCTAGCACACGTGCTATTCGTTCTCCTAATAGGGGTGGAACTGCGTTTCCAATTTGTCGGAACCAGCTAGTGAACGAACCAAGGAATACGAACTCATCAGGGAACGATTGCAGCCGTGCGGCCTCACGAGGAGTAACTCCTCGATTTCGCCTATTGTCTGGCTCTCCAGTTACGTTTGGGGCATGCACATAATAATCTGGAAGAACGAAATTGTTAGAATCTTTGGCGAGGTGAGCGACAACCGTTGGTGCAGGTTCCTCCCATTCCAGCATCCGGTATTTATCTTTGAATCTGGGATTCTCCTCAGTTCCAACATCGTACTCGATCAGATCAGCATACTCACCGTCTTTTGCATACTTCACATCCCAACCAGTATCACCGGGTTCCAGCGCCTCATCAAAGAGAATCCGATCTTTTTCCATCGGATGCTCTCGCGCTCTGTGATTGAAAGATAACTCCGTACCTGCATCCAGATTGTGCTTCTTTACGTATCTGCTCCGTGTACCACGAACTCTTCCAGGTACAGCCCTGCCCCCTTCTCCACGTCGTAATTTCGGTAGTCCAGACAGAGCCTGTTTAAGATCGACTTCCTCGGGAGATTGTACCTCAGAGATCCCATCAAATAGGGATTCTAGCACGGCACTGCCCTCCTGATCGATGAGATCCTCTCGGACTCCCAGAATAATCACTCGCTCCCGGTTCTGTGGAATACCGTAATCAGCGCAGTTGATAAGCTGGTAGGTACAAACGTATCCTTGTTCACCTGCCCCGATTGACTCCAGTGCATCAATAACAAGGTCACCGACCTTGATTCCGGTATCACCAATCTCGTTGACCATTCCTTCCACGTTCTCCATCACGAGGGCCTTTGGCCGCAACTCTTCAATGACCTCTACGTACTCTTGATAGAGTTCTGTTCGATCATCGTCGAGAATACTGTATTCTTCATCATGGGCCAGTCGTGACCGATAACCCGCCTGAGAGAGCGACTGACATGGGGGGCCACCTACTACAACGTCCGGTTGCCGGTCTATCTTTTCCAGAAGTCCCTGACCAAGTTCATCACGAATATCTCCACAGATTATCTTGTCATGCGGGATTTCTGGATGGTTGAGCCGGTATGTGTCAGTTGCATCTCTATCGTTATCGAGTGCTAATTCAATCGTCCAATCCGCCCTAGTGAATCCGAGTGACAGGCCTCCAGCGCCTGAGAAGAGATCAACAGCAATCGGCCCACCTTTCGGTTTTGCCTGCTTTCGAAGCCGGTGAGTAAGGAGGAACTTGCGAATTTCGCACGTTTCGCTGCACTCATCTATATCGCCTTTGATTGCGTGCCCGGACAAGGCCCGATGTAACTGTGGGATTTGGCGTTTAGTAAGTTCTTCTTCAATTAACTCTCGTCGTTCAGCACCATCTTGGAAATGATCGGTCCTAAGTAGTCCCAGGGAACAGGATAGGGCATCTACGAACGGACCCGCGGGCCAGACTGGCTTGTCGAAGGCAACAAGCATCAACCACCATACGTCTGATCGAGAAATTCCAGGGAACCCCTCCAGTAAGTCTGCAAAACTCGAATAGGGCAGTCCGCCAAGTCCTCGAAGAGTCACACCCTCGGTTTTCTCACACTCTGAGACAGCATCGATCAAGTCACAGAGCCGTGTTACACGATGGTCACTGATCCCCGGCCGATTCGTTGCTCTGAGAAGTTCTTCTTCCAATCGAACTTCTTCAAGATCGGCAATCTCGTCCCATGTGCCTGCATTCTTGTGGAGCTCAGCAATGATTCGTCGTTCCTCAGTGTCGAAGTACCGCTGAGCAGGTGTTTGATCATCCCGAGCGATAGCGACTGCTGCGACGGTATCCAGTGGATCGGTACTCCCAGAAAGATGATCCCCACAGTTACAGGTATCCTGTGACGCCGCTCCTGTTAGCGATTCGTACCGACATGGGAACTGTTGTCCGGATTTTCGTTTTCGACTCTGGATTTCGGGTGTTGCTGCTGGGCAACCGGCAGGGTTCTCCCAGTTGTTCTGATATTGCTCAGCAGTTAGAACATCAACGAGGAAATCGATATGGCGAAGGATGAACTCCTGGTGTAGTTCGAACTCTGGTACCGATGAATTCGGCAGAAGGGATGGGATTTCAGGGTAATCAACACCAGACGATCGACCAGTCATTACTCAATAGTTATTGTCCATCTTCAAAAAGGCCAGGATTCTTGACCGGAGTCCCATCGCCAATCCACCAGTCAGAGTCTGAACCTCGTGATCTCGATACCACCGCGAACAATAGACGTTCGAATTCCAGGGAGAGGAGTTTATGTGAGCAGGACAATGACCATCGTGTTAACAGAATGGACGCCGGCTTGCCATTCGGACGAACCCGGATCACCGCTGCTGAATATGAGGAGCTCATAGACTCATCAGAGATAATTGAACATCTCGATACGAAAGGCGTGTCTGATCCCCGTGTACGAGTAAACGAGTTCATCGAATCGATCCCCGATCTTCTCGCGTGGCTCGAACAGCATGGCCGGAACTATCCTTGGAGACACACGACTAATCCTTGGCGCATTTATGCTACAGAAATCTTGTTACAGCGGACCCGGGCTGACGCTGTAGCAGATATTTACGAGGAGTTCTTTATTTCCTTCCCGAATCCGGGAGCAGTAGTGGAGACCGAAGAACAGGCTATATTCGATGTGATCCAGTCGCTCGGGTTCGGAAATCAGCGAACACAGAGTATCCGTGAGGCCGCGAGACTTTGCGTTGAACAACACGATGGGAAAGTCCCAGCAGATCTTGACGAGTTGAAGAAACCGTGGAGAGTGGGACCATATTCTGCGCGCGCCTGTCTGCTCTTTGCTTTTAATACGCCGCTTGCTCTTGTTGATGCGAACATTTCCCGTATTGTTGAGCGGGTCTATGGATATGAGATGCCGGAACAACCGCACAAAAGCGGTGAGGTTTACACGTTTATGCAGGCTCTGCTTCCTAGCGATCCAGCTGTTGCTCGTTCCTTCACCTTTGCTCTCCTTGACCTTGGTGCACTCATCTGTACCGAAGCTGATCCCCGGTGTCGAGTGTGTCCATTGAACTCCTGGTGTCTATTTGCTCAACAAACGCGGTAGGAAAACAAAAAGTATAGTCAAGACTGTGTAGTGAGGTGGTGAACTTCTCGGCTATTTGTCGAGGTTTGGACAGCATTGAAGAACTCAGAAAGGTTCTTCACAACCGGTCCACGGACAATCAAGCCAATCTCAATTGCCTCTTTGAGGCTGTAATTCGTGAAATTTGCGCTTCCGACGTACGCCTCTTTTTTGTCCGCAATCAGAGCTTTAGCGTGCAAACGCCCATGTGGTGAATCATACTCGTACACATGAAGGTTTGAAATATCTCCACTACTCGCTACTGTATCACATATCCGCCTGATGTGCTTGACGTTATCACCGGCATTGGCTATGTCCCTCGTGAGGAGAGTAACCTGTACACCCCGGTCGGTTGCGTGTGCAAGATGATTGACGAAAATATCAACACCAAACCGGGTAAAGAAGGGTGTCACAACCAGCAACTCGGATTCGGCATTTCGAACGAGTCGAATCAGTCGGGCCATCAATTCTGCCGAAACACCTTCAAATTTGTCGGGAACAGCAACACTTAGCTCGACTTCGTGTACAGCTTCATCGGCAAGCAATTCAACTTCGCCAGTAGTGGCATACTCATCAAACAGGCTTATGAACTGGATGAACTCGGTCGTGGCCCCCCGGTTTATTTTGACCCGATTTGAGGTTGTGGAGATGTAATCGACAAGCCCAAATTCTGATGCGAGGTCGTGAAGATGGTTCGCAGCATCGGCATGAATGTCGAATTCCTCCGCAGTTTGTCGGGGCTGGATAGTTCCATCTCCAGATGTTGCAGTGTGGAGCAGATGAGTACAGAATACGATCGGCTCGATACCGTGGGCCTGAACCGATCGGACAAACTTAGCTGGCGTAGAAAGTGTCATGACTGTGATTCACTGGGTTGTGCTGCCAAGCCCTCCAGTAAGTTTCCAGAAACCGGCAGGAGCTTTCGTTGCTATGCGTTCACCGTAGAGCTCGATCCGTGAGAGGTTCTTGTTGAAGTGTTGGCAACCAACTTCCGACATATGGAGGCATGCATGGCAGGCCCCACCGTCGATCTCGGCGCATGAGGAATCATACATGCACCGTTCACCCTGCCGGAGTGTGCTGAGTAACCAGTCATCCAGGTTTCGGTCAATCAGCGTGAAGAGCCCCCCTGCGGTGTAGTTCTGGGTGTTATTCGCATATATAGCGGTAGCGAGAGCTTCAGTGAAGAGGTACTCGGCAAACGATGTCTCCTCGATACCCGAATGAACGGACGCACGCTGGATCAAGAGGTGCGACATCGTGTGCAATAACCGGTGAACAGCGAGAGTGACACTGTTGTATTGGCTATCAACGCCGAGGTCAGTAGAGTACGGCTCAATCGGTTCCATCGCTGCAAACAATGTCGCCCGAGCGTCAGAAACATCCATGTTGCTGGTGTCTTTGATATCGTATCCTGCTTCAGACAGCCAGTGCCCTACATCCCGTGGATCGAGCTGGACGATCGCGGCCTCTGTTTTTGACCGGTTTGCATAGATCGGTTGCCGCCAGTCACCCTCTTCGACCTGGACATTCGGGAACATCCTCACCGATGGTGTTGGACCTTCTTCTTCCTGGTCTTCGAAAGTTCGGTGGTAGCCGAAAACGGCTTTCACCAACGGGAACTCTGATGTGACGCCAATATCATAGATACCCATCTGATCCATTAACTGGTCTTCCCGTGGTGTTGCCTTCTCGCGTGCGCTTTCCTGATCCATTATTTCGTGGAGTTGGATATAGCGGCGCATGTTGTCGGATGGTTCAACACTTCCGACTTTCTTCTGAACTGCAGCGCGAACTAAGCCCGGATCTTCTTCACCGCCAACTTGGCCGAGCATTTGTTTTGCAGCCTCAATCACCTCCGGGTCATCTGTGTCCACTCGATCCGGATCAATTTGCGAAATCCCGTCTTTTTGAACCATCTCACGAAGTGTCGTCTCCGGATGATCGAATTCTCCTAGGTAGGCCCCGATAACGAGGGGATCGATTTCGTCCTCGCTGTGAAGATTGCTCTGGTAAATATTCTGACTCCCCAGATCAACCCGGGTGACATCGTGAATGTTCAACGCTTTCGAAGACGAATGGACCGTTATATCCATCCGGTTTTTGCAGTCACCACAGAATGTCTGAAAGTCCTCAGGCAGAACCCGGTTGTTGCATGCACCACATCGCCAATTGAAATCCTTGTATCGGTCTGATCGATCATCCAGCTTCACGTAGTCATACCCATGTTCCTCGCATCGAGGTACATAGATCGAACTCAGATGAGAGCACGATGAACACACACCGACGTGGTGAATCTGTGTCAGCGTTCCCCCGCAACCATGGCGCTGACAGTCAAGCCCATTGTTTTCAAGTTGGCTTATGCGATTCCCGCTGTAGTCGTGGACTTTTTTACACTTCATACACTCAAAGACCCGCGGGAAGATCTCCGAGTACACGTTTTTCGGGTCAATAATCGCCCAGCGATCGGGAACTGGCGGGGGTAGCGTCCCTTCTACCCCACCGTCCCAGTTTTCCAGACTTGCGTGGACGTAGTTGATCATCTCTTGCTCGCTGGTGAGTTCCATCTGCTCACCATACATCACCCCAGCCTTTTCGATGAGGTTGTGTTTCGGGTTCGAGAAGGTCGCCCCTGGCGGGAAGTTATACATGACTTGCATCTTCCCGCGTCGCATATTATTGCTCATCGCGGATCGACCCCCACAGATCTGAAGGCATCTTCATGCTTCTTGCTTGGTTTAATTTCTATTGGTTCATCTACATCTCGAAGACTCAGCATTACACGGCCAGCAAGGCACTCATCAATGGTGCTGCCGGTTCCGCTCTGAATATTGTTGAACGAGATCTGAACGAGTTCCTCGATCTGGTCTCTGAACGGACACTGGCCGGTTTCCCAGTCTTCACCATAAATCTCCGCGAGATCCTCAATAATCTGATCCTGTTCAATAACCCCAGCTTGTTCAGCCTGACGCGCTTTTCGCGGCCGGGCTCGGTTTTTGAAGTAACCCAGTTCATCGCTCAGTTCGTCGAAATACTTGATATAGAGCAGTGACATGAACAGACCCGGGTAGGTTCTTTCGACACTGAATTTTGCCCACCGGTTGATCGCAACAGGCTCCACAAGCCGATCCATGTATTCATGGTACTTATCGAAGTAGTGGTAATGCGACCGGTCTCGCTCACCAATTGGATCAAATACATCCAGAACAATCCCGGGGTGTTTTCGTCCGACACGTGAGGAGGCTTGGATGTACTCAGACATCCGTGGAGGCGCGTTGAAGAACAGCATATAACCAAGGGCGTCAATGTCGACACCATGGCTGATTGAACTAGTTGCAGCTATGAGCCCCTCAATATCTTCGTGTGTCGTACCACCCTCTTCTCCGACTCGTTCTAACCGATTCAACATATCGGCCATGGCATCTGGATCAGTATTCCCCTGCATTTCGAACCGATCCACGGGCTCGTATCCATCAGAGGTGAGGTTATCGTTCACCTGAGTTTCTGCGGACTTGTAGAGACGGCCGCTTTCGAACTTCGAGATGACGTATGTGACCAGTGTATAGTAATGGCTGAGCAATTTCTCGAACTCATTAGGGTCAGACAGTTCATCGAACTCAAACTCCGCAAGCGACTCGCTCGGGTCCGCGAGCCAGTCCTGTATCCGGCGCTGATGCATTTCTAAGAGCCGAACAATACTGTTGATCTGACTCCGGTTCCACGGAACGACCCCGATATAGTGCCGTTGTACTTTACTCTCGTCTGTTGTTGTGTAAGCAGATTCCCGATAGTCTGGCCCGGGAGCAGGGAACCGGATTGTGTCTTTTCCGCCGTACAGGTGTTTAATCTGGTTATCGGACTCTTCGATCGTTGCAGTTGCTGCAATCTTCTTCGGCTCGTAGTACTCGATGCCGTGCTTCTCAGCGGCCCACTCTAGGTGCTTCTCGTAAGCTGCGTAGTAGTGGCTCTCGAAGGTTCCAAGATCCTCGTTCACAAGGTGCAATTCATCCTGTAGACATAAGGTCGGGACAAAATCATGCACATCTACAGGCACCAGCCCACCGTCATCAGTCCGTGTTCTGTGATCATCACGCTCACAGAACCGCCCCATCATACAATCGTCTTCACTGTGTGTGTATCCATGTTCTGGACAGCGATGGGTGATGTAACCGGCCAGAGTCCGGAAACGGTAGTTGTACCCGAGCGCGGCTAATTTGTCCTGTGTTCCCACGACTATTGTCGGAACTGCACGGTAAATATCTATGTCTGTGACGTGTACGTTGAGCTTCTCTCGGTCACAGGATTCTGACGGACAATGATGTTCAACCCGATCCGTTGTAGTGTTGAATATGAGGTCGATGTCACTTCCGCAGATCGGGCACGTCTCAACTGCTCGATAGTCCTCTCGACTAATTTGAGCAAGATCATGACCGTCCACTTTATTCCACCGCTTTGCAAATTCCTGCACCTTCTGCCGGTTCGTTTCTAATGTATCCTGATCGCTCGGGTAACGCGGGAACCATCCGTTGAATTCCGATTTCAGGAGATTTTCCAGGCTGTTCTCCGTGTTGCCGGTGAAGAAGCCTGCACTCAGTGGTTCACCGCCATACCCAGCATCTTTCCGCACCTCATCTGCGTGGACGAGGATTTCGACGACACGCTGAAGTTGCTGAAGTGATAGCAGACGGAGCGGGAATCGCATCATTGCGGAAAGGCCGAACTCCTTCCCCCGACGCCGATCGAACAGCGCAGTAAACACAAGGAGAGCAAGATATGCCTCGGTTTTCCCACCTCCTGTCGGGAAATACAAAAGATCAGTAATCTCTCGGTCATGTGCATCGGGATCGAATCCCCGCTCCTCATGCATGATGTCAGGGAGCACAGAGACAATGAAAACTATTTGAAACGGCCGCCAACCAGGGTATTCGAGATCGGCTTCTTCATCCAGGGGATCTCCTTTCCTTACTTTTCGAAGGAAAACCTGGTTGACTTGCTTGAATAGCTCTCGCGCCATATCATCTTCTTCAAGCAGTGAGACACCCCGCTTGTACCGCTCTATCTCACGCTCAAACCGTTCAATGTCAGTCTTGATTGCGTTGACCGTCGCATCTGTTTCTGGATTCCTGGCTTCTTCCTCTGCCTTGACACGCCGTTCTTTCCATGCACTATCTTTGTACGATTTGAGTTCCCGGCTGATCGCCCGTAGCACCGTCAGAGGATCGTCTGCAAGGGCTTCAAATTCGGGATTCGCTTCTCCCGAGAATCCTCGGTGCGTGAAAAGTGCCTGTGTATAGACAGGTAATGTTTCGGATCTAATACCCTGCCCATCATCCGTCCATTTAGCAGTACAATTGTGCCCATGCCCCGGCACTGAGGGGTCGTATCTGAATCCCTCAGGGACATCCTCAAACGTCATCTCTATGAATTCTGTCGATCCACTCCCACGAAGCTCTAATCGGGTTTCGTAGGTGGCTAGATCAACCTCTGAGAAATCAGGCTCTTCATCGCTTTTATTTGTGAAATCGACCCGAATGACAGCAGATCCTGGTGATTCCGCAGTTGCGGCTGTTTCGTCTAATCCTTCAAGGAGACGTATTGTGACTCCGATTTTTGGTTCCGGTGCATAGTCGGAGTTGCCACCGACGGCTTCGCCCAACAGTTGTTTAAGGAATTCTTCATCATCGTAGTCTTCGTATTCTGCGAGGAGATCCTCGATCCCACCTGAATCATTAAAAAGGTCAGGAGCAGTCTTCACATGCTCGTCAACAGCAGCACGGATCTTTTCGTTCAATTCTTGCTCAACTTGGTCAGAAGCAGTGCGAAGAACACCAGTATTGTCTCCTTGTGCATCAAATGAAATCGTTGTGTTGACTCCTATTTGATGACTGTCACCAGTGCCATCAGCATATTCTTCCGGATCTTTCAACTCGTACTTTCGATACACCGTGGGAACCGAGTCACCTGATTCAATTCTCTCTGATGGCGTCGGTATGACTCGATAATAAAGCGAGAAGGATAACCGAATCTCAATCGAGATAGTTTCTCCATCGTTGCCTGGTGTGACGCGCCCGATTAGCCCTAGTGTAGAAGGAGATGTACGGGACTGGATTTCTCTATCTATGGTTGTGTCCTCTTCTTCGGGTGCGAGGGCACCTGAGAAGAAATTCGTGCGTGGTGTTAATCCAGGCGGTGTTCGTTCACCATCACTAATATGAGCCCCGCGAATTTTACTGACCGTATCCTCGACAAGCGCAGCCTCGAACGCCTCTATGTCCTCCCGAGAGGCACCCTCGATGTCTGCCATTTGTTACCCCAACCTATGACTTGGCTTGATATAAAGCCGAGGCTAACTAGGTCGTGTCTTGGAGGTTAGTCCAGTTTCCTACACCGGGTTACAGTGGTTCGAATCACACCTGGCTGATTAAACAAATCGTCACCACATGCTCGGTCAGCAAGCCACTCCCAGAACACACTCCCTCGCTGTCGGTGTGTCGTTCGGATCGTCTTTATCCGAGTGAACACCTGTTCCCAGTTATCGGCCATACGCTGAGAACCATATGCTTCTGCAACAGCCTGGACACCATCCGCATCCTGTGGGCCTATTCGAAGCCCGCTTCTAAAGACGAGATCGGAAGGTGATTCTGCTCGGTAAACGCTTCGTGCCCAGTCTACTATCGTGTCTGTGGCAACAGATACCTCTGGTTCAATCTCACGAGCAAAGTCCGTGATCCCGGTCGCCAGATCATCAGACTCTGCATGGTCTTCCAATCCGTTTAACACAGCATCATACCATAATCTGACAGCATCCATGAAGGCCTCTTCAGTATCGACATCCTCATCACTGTCTTTCCAGTCTTCTCGAAGGAATTCTTCCCAGAGATCGGCCCTCGAATCTTCATCAATCAACGCGATTTCATCGCCTGCACTGATCCGTGACAGAGGCCGAAGCACGTACTCGCCTGCAGTGACAAGGTGTTCTTCTGATCGTACGATAACTGGATGAGCGTCCCACAGAATTGTCGATTGGTCATCCTCAAACTCCACATGATACTTTGTCGTTCCAGTGGATGACCCAGAACCATCTGCGCTGTCATCGGCACGAGATTGCGCTGCTACCGACAGGTACGTTCGATATAATTCATCAGTGAGGCTCCGATCGCTTTCACTCGGTTCCAGCTCGCGGCCCCGGATGGATACGTCTAATTCGGGTAATTCAGCGCCAGTACGTCGAGGAAGGAACGGTCGTCGTTTTTGTTCTACTCGATAAAGCCGTGATGAGAGAGTCCCATCAGCATGCCCCAGTACAATTGTCTTCTTGACTCCTGGGTGATGGTAGTAAATTGCAGTCTGTGGAGGTAGTGGGTCGAATGTGACAAGCCAATCGACTTCGTCAGGTTCCAGCCCACGAACAGTATCTTCGTCGAGTAACTGCAGGTCTTCGCCGAGAACCCAGTTGCTTGCTCGTTCGCGGAGATAAATGCCAAGCATCTCTTTGTAGGTTTTCTTTCCACACAAAACCCCTACGGACCTTTTTTCTGCTGCAGCGGCGTCGAGTACAGCCAGCAATTCTTCGAATAACGGGTTGGACTCTGCGAGACGGTCCAGCAATGTATCGATCGTGACAAGAGAATCATCAAGGCACTGTGCATCTAACACGGCCTCCTCTGCAAGAGTTTGAATACCGTTCCGCCGTTCATGCAATCGACGTGGAACCCATCTGTTTCCCTGATCTACCTGGTTTTGGACCCAGGTATCGTGGAGATCAACCGGGATAGGAAGACTCCCTAGCGTATACCGCATACTTCGCAGAGCACCCGCTGAATCAGGGTCTCCGATTTGATCAACGTACTCATCGATCTTCACCAATAACTCGCCTATGTCTGCATCACTCTGAACTGCACGAAGTTCGACTGATGACTGCCCAGATGTCAGTTGTAATGCTGCGCGTGTTCTGGCATTGGACAACCCGTTTTCCTGACCTTTTTGTGAATTATTGCTTTCCGGAGATCCACCAATAAGGTAAGGTGCTGGGAGGTCAGTTGGTGGGCCGATATGTTGTCTCCGATCCGCTGCGTGCTGGGTTGAAAAAATACTGTGAATCTCAACATGAACTGGATGATCGGGATGATGAGGTTCGAAAGAGGAGGGTTCAACATCATCAATCTGTATCAAATTTATTAAAGATGCTTGATCAGCTACTTCCCCGTGTCCATCTGCGATGAGTATCTCATTTTTATCGGGTGGTCGGCTTTCTTCCACTGAGGATCTCGTCATTCCCCCTCTCCACTGCTGCAAATGTGCTGCGTCAACTGCGCCTATTCCTGGCAGATAATTATAGAGAACAATATCAGCAGGTGCATCACTTAGCGGTTCAGTATCACGGACCAGAGTAAGATACGGTGGTTCGTCACTTACTGTGGTTCCTGCTGCTTCAACGGTAATCTGTCCATCAGTGACGCGGGCAGTTGGTACTAGGTCAAGAAGGGGAATCACCTCCGTGTTCTTATTTTCTGAGGGTGCAATCCCATACATTTGTAGTGCATCTCGAACGTCTTTCTTGGTTCCCCAGCCATTGATCGCGGGTGTGTGAAGAACGGCTTGAAGATCAGGGTTCACGATCTGTGCAAACATAGCTCCAAGAACCGCAAATTCGACCCATGTTTGGTCGTGAGACGGAACAACAAATTGAATAGACGCATCTCTTTCATCAGTGTTCAACTGCTGTTCATCAAGTAACTCGCGTAACAAGGCAACAACACGGTCATCTCTTCCGTCCTCGGCTTTTGCAGCAGTGGTTGCGATCTGTGCTGTTGCATTTATTAGCGACAACTCGAACGAGCTCAACGACGGTGATTCCCATGTGAGTGGCCCCGTGCGCCGTACCAAAGAATATCCTTCCGAGAGGGATTGTATTGTGTCAATCTCACCTGGTATAAGCGCTGGTTCAGATTTCTGAAACCCTCGTCGAAGATCTGCAGCGACCCTTTTTGCCGCGGAATCAATGGATTCATCGGTTGAACCGTATAGGGCTCTGAGTTGCGGCGGTGATGGGTAAACATTCAGCGCCTGAAGAAGAATACCTACATCGTCCACCTCCCGACCTGTACTGGCCCGTTCGAGGTCACAAACAAGTGGTTCGACTACTGGAAGAACGTTAGCTGGAGAAGCCTTTCCAATACATGCCAGTAATTCACAGATCTCAGTTCTATCTCGGCCATCCTGATCTTGGGCAAGCGTTACAAGTGGCTCTGTATGGTCCAGTAGAAGGTCGGGCCACGATTCTGCGATTGTTTTGAGTGGAGATATCCATGCCCGCTGGTTGACGGATAATTGCTCGATCATCATCTCAGTTTGAAGGACTGATCCAATCTCGATGTCGAGTTCTTCGTCTTGAATTGCGTCGAGAATCCCAGTCAGAACCTTACTCGTTTGTTCACTCCCATTCTCGGTTCTAATCTCGTTAATTAAACGGGGAACGGTTTTGTCCCAGCAAGTCGGGGAGACACCAGCATCTAATGCTGCCAAGATCACCCCGCCTATGCTGCTACGAGTGGCTGGGTCCTCGACCTGAAGGTATGTCTCACAAAACGACAGAATAATTCGACCATGGTAGAAACCCGGAGGAAGGTTTGTTCTCTCTAACGTCTGAATGAGTTTCTTATCCAGTCCAACATTGACAACTTGCTCTGGATTTGCTGCGGCGACGCGGAGTGCACCCCATGGTTTGTCACCGACGGCTCGTTCAGCAAGCTTTTCTGGGACAGCGTCGTGGTGTTGGAGAGTTGTAATGAGACACCGCGTTGCATATGTATGGAAGAGCCCTCCAACAGGATATTGGGTGCCAGCAAGATTCACGGCACCATCAAACATCTCTGCTACATTTTTTAGTTTGCTGTAGACAGCCTCGTCTGGAGGGAGGCGAGATAAAAGCCGGTATGCTTCCATTCGATCAGCGTGTGATAATTCATCAATATCGAGACGATCGAGTCTGATAGAATCGTCGAGAGCAGGGACGTTTCGTGGGTAGATCTTGATCAGGTGGTCAATTAGCAGTGCTGGCTCTACGTGTTCACTGCCGAGAAGAGAGATAAGTTCAGGACAATCAACTGGGCCCTGGACTGCATCCAAGATTAAATTGATGCATTGCCCAGCACTCCATGCGTTGAAACCGCTGACTTGCACCTGATCGATGAGTTCTGGCAAGTGGTCGGTTACAGATGCGGGCGAAGGTGTGGTTTCTTTTCGTAGCCAAGAGAGTAACTCGGATGGATCATCCGCTGATGGGGATGTCTCTATATCTGTATCGGATGATCGGGTATCGCTGGACTCTGCTTCAATGAAGTCCGCGATAGAGCGTTGCTCCGAGTTCTCACCTGTCACTGATTACTATCAATTTCGAAACGCTAGGGGATAAAAGATACGGGGGGCTTCCATCAACCTCGATGAAAAGATTACGAGGAAAAGTATGGGTATTCTATTGCGATAAGGAGTTGTTATGATCCTTCATAAGTTGACCCGCCACCTCAGCCTGTGCATGATCGCTTTTTTCGTCTGCTTCCTCGCTGTCAACCATATGATCGAATATGTATCCTTCGTAACCCTCATCCCACGTAAATGCTTGAAGACCGACGCTGGCATCCTGTGACACGTCATAGATCACTTCATACTCTGTTTCACGACCTCGTTTGCCAGTTTCCCACGTCCGCCAGATACGACACATGATATTCCCTCCAGTGTTAACTACTGCTCCCCCCGTCCAACCATCGGGAACTTCGATGGGAGAGTCGTCAAACGGCTCTTCATACCCTAAGTCTCGCAAAAACGCCGCCCGATTCCTCTGTGTCATATGTTCCTCATGGGGATGAGCCATTGTGAATGTTCTTGAACCGAGCCATCTCTGATTTGACGTTGAGAAGATTCCCCTCTCGTTACGGCGTCCTAAGTACAGTATTGGAATCGAGTTACCGAAGTTTCCCGAGGATTGGAAGAGTGGGACCCGGAAGAGGGCGAACAGATTGAGGTACCGTTCGCGGAATCCGCACGAGAACGCCCAGATGACGACAGTCTGACCCGGTATCACGAAACTGACGCCGATATCCAAGATGATGATGAGGGAGTCAAAGAGGGTACATCTGGAGGAACAATTCAGTCAACCACCCTTGACGACTTTTAGATCCGCTCCGATCCGTACTCGGCTGTAGTGTCTGTTTGGGCAGGTTATCGAACGCGCAGACACTCCATTTTCGCCCGTAGACGGTATATAAGAGGTTCTGTGTTAGTCGTATTTCTCCTTACTTTCTTCCCAAGCACTTTTCATATCTTGAATGAATCCTTCTTCCGTAACGGTTTCTCTGCTACCAACAGCCGGTCGATCTACACTCGTTTGGTACTTCTGATGGACAATACCGAAGAAGAGGAGAGAGACGAATCCAAACAGAATTCCTAGTCCAATCCCGGTAATATCGCCACTGTCAAAAGAAACTAGAATTGCTGAAAAAGCGATTACAGCGGTTGTCGTACCAAGCATGAATGAAATCCAGGCTACAATCTGACCACCAACGCTCACCTTGGGTTCATATCCACAGTGAGAACACCGCTCTGCTTCAAACGGTATTTGTGTTTCACATTTGCCACAAGGTGCGGTTTCTTTTTCCGGCTTATCGTCTTTCTCTGTAGAGTTAGTTTCTCGGCTTTGCTCTGTTCCGCACTCTGGACAGTATGATGCCCCAGTTGGTATCTCTACTCCACAATCTATGCAGTACGACATATGGCTTTGATTTGGAGTGAACTCTAATTTCGTATAAACCCTAACCTGGGCCTGACCTGCTTCCTTTGGACGCGGACACTGAAATCACTGTCTAGTTGTTGGGCCCAGAAAGGCTATTAGAAAGTCTACTCTAATATGGAGTGATGAGCTTCCTCGCGCTTAGGATATCGGATGAAACACCCGTCCTTCCAGAGGAAGTCAATAATGGGGTTGATGTGAAATGCCCGGAATGCGGGGAGGTAATGCGGGGGCGAGGGCCATCGAGAGACGGTCGTGCACGACATTTCTTCCATCTCGTGGATACGGACTGTCCAGGAGGTGAATCCGAGATTCACCGCAAACAGAAGTCCCTCGCGGCATCAGCCCTCCGAGTCGAGATTAATGATTTTCAGCGTTGTGAGTTAGAAGTAGATGTCGATGTCAGTGATACGCGAACCGGTGTGAAGACGCGCCGAGCAGATGTCCTCCTAGAATTCAAAGAAGACCATAGTGTGTTCGGGCGCGGTATCATTGTCGAAGTTCAATACAAGAATCACAACAAGAACATCCCTGCGACTACGTTCGACTACCTTTCAAAAGACTATAGCGTCATCTGGGCAGGCCAAGATTCATTCACCGATCGGCAGTTCCTCCTCAGCGAGGTCATTGGTGAATTCGATGACTCTGACCAGACATACCGGCCAACTGCAACTGACCCAAGCGAACTTCTACCTCTCGATCCGCCTACGTTAACCGGAACTAAGCACTACTTCGATGAACGAGTCACCGGTCCCGAGTCGCCAACGATGCGATCCAAAGACAGTTGTGACCATCGATGGGTTGAGCAACGAGAGTTTTGCTACACCTGTCCCGAATGCGATGGCAAGCTACACGCGAGCCCCACAATCAGCCTCGACGAAGAGGCAGAGCAGGATCACCAACTCAGTAACGAATCAGCGGATGTAACGGGGTACGTCATTTCGCTTGACGGGAATTTATCGTTCGACGATCTCGCAACCTTCCGTGCCCGAGGCCAGATTGTAGAAGTGCGTAGCGAGCAACGCGACTGCCATGAATGCGGAGAAGAATACGAACATGTGATCGGATGGGATGGTCTCAACCTGTATTCCCCAGGACGGTTGCGAGAGCAGATTAAGGACAAACCTTACGCGTCACTTCGAAAGGTGAACGGCCGTTGGACGCGATGCTGTCCGAAATGTGAGGAGGTCAATGAACTTCGCTTTACACAGTCCGCTGAATTATACTACTGCTCAAGGTTAATTGATACTGTGTGGATTCCGGAGAGGCTGCCAACACACGGGCCGTGATTGTCCTGAACAATTTAACCCAGGAATTCCGAACTACCGCATAACAGACATACCAGTTCGGAGATCGCCCTCCGGATCTCAGGATAGTCGAATCCCGTTCAGCAATCTTGGCATTCGCAACTACAGACCAGTAGTTTCGAATAGCGACATAGAGTTTGGATTTTATTTGTCCTATTTAAACCTCTGGGGTCGACTGTGATGTGTTAACTACCATAGCCTGTTGCATCTTCAAAATCAGTTCGCACGACGTGG
>LFCJ01000977.1_pt1 | contig 19041 bp, 30 predicted proteins | sample 643141 | NCBI WGS metagenome assembly LFCJ01 (sample SAMN03766243, study PRJNA286221) | soda lake metagenome | biome: soda lake; feature: Kulunda steppe; material: water; isolation source: sample B1-Br-g2 brine of Lake Bitter-1 | place: Russia: Kulunda steppe | collected 2010-07
GCCCCCGCCCCGTCGGTGCACCGCGGGGTTTTCCTGGCGCGGCACGCTGGCACACGGCGTCAGCTCAGAGCTCAGAACTCAGAGGCGACTCAGCAGCTCCCAGTGGGTGTCAGGGCCATCGTACGGTGCCCGCTAGCGGGCACAAGCAGGCAGCCCTTGGGCACGGTGGACAGGCTTTTGCGGCAGCCTTGCCTGGCAGCAGTCTGGTTGCAGGGGCCTTGCCTGGCAGCAGCCTAGGTGCAGCAACCTCACACAGAGTACGCCTTCCTTGCTTTAGCCTCACCTGGTTCATGCAGGACTTGCAGGCATGCAGGCATTTGAGCGCAGCACCCCTGTGGCTTGGAAGGCACTGGCAAGAACAAGCGCAGCAGCGCCGTCCACACTTTTGCGGCAGCAGCGCCAGGGCCCATTTCCTTTCCAGGTCAACACACCTCAGACCGTGACCTCATAAGTCATGCCCCGGGCTCTGGACCCAACATGTAACCAGAGCCTCATGGATAGAGCCAATCCAGGTGCTCTGCTTACAGCTGTGCTCACCTGATGCGGCGAAAGGTGCAGCACCGCCGCGACCCTGCGGCGCAGCGGGCTGCGCGCCTCCTGCAGGCCTGCCAAGAGAGGGTGCTGCTGCGTGCTGGCTAGCAGCATGGCGTGCGGCACGCACAGCACCAGCAGCAGCGTGCCGTTGCTGCGCACGTGGCACAAATAGCCTGAGAGGGAGCCAAGGGGGCGGGCGGCGCACGGCGGGGCGGGCAGCGAGGGGGCGCCTGCTGCATCGCGCAGCCCCGCCCTGCCGGCATGACGTGCTGCTGCATCAGGCTTCTGCTTTGCCCCTGCCCCTGCCCCTGCCCCTGCCAATCCTGGGCCTGCAGCCCGCGTGCTGCGCTTGTGTGGCACAGACGCCCCTGGGGGGCGCGTTCCCGGGTCTGCTGATCTGATGCCGTGCCCCGCAGCCCCAAATGTGCAACTGCCAGATGGAGCGCCGTGCGCACCGGTATGGTCCCGCAGCTGTGCCAGCACCTGCTGCCGCAGCCCTTGCTGCCCTGCTGCCCTGGGCAGTGGCCCCTGGCCGGCGCCACCCTTCATCGCCCCTGCCGCGACCCCCAAAGCCTTGCCGCTGCCGCCGCGCCCGTGGCCCGTCCAGCTCCTGCCAGCCCCACATCCTTCGGGCCCACTGCTGCAGTCAGCAAGACAAGCACGTGTTTTGTACTATGGCCTGTTCAAGCCATGTCAGAACCAAATTTTTGGTGATGTACTGTGTAACCTGTTCAGGCCATATGCCAGAGGCATTTTGTGCGGGTAATTCCTCCGTTTCTGAGACGGTCGGATTCACATTAAGTGAATGCGTAGCACGCATGCACTGCCCAGGTGAGGCGCATGCACAGTACAAGCCCAGGTGAGCGGACCCTGACCTAGTACCAACTAGGTGACCTAGTATCGACTAGGGCTCAGGGCTCAAGCACACCTGGCTGAAGCAGCAAACAGCTGGTCCAACTTGCTGAAGATGTCGGCAGCCCCTGCTGCCCGTTCAGGTCTACATCCTTCATCCTCCTCACTATCAGCTTCACTACTGCTGCTGCTGCTGCTGCTGCTGCTGCTGCTATTGCCGCCGCGCCTGCCTTCATCTTGCTTGCTGCCATCTTTCCTGCCCTTGTCTTCCTTGCTGCTGCTGTCTTCCTCGCTGCTGCTGTCCTCCTCGCTGCTGCTCTCTTCCTCGCTGCTGCTGTCCTCCTTGCTGCTGCTGTCCTCCTTGCTGCTGCTATCTTCCTCGCTGCTGCTGTCCTCCTCGCTGCTGCTGTCTTTGTTGGCTGCCTCTTGAAAGCTCGCGCCCCCTGCAGCTGCTCCGTCCCTCAGGCACACCAATCCCCCTTCCTCCTCAATGCCACTGCAGCTGCTGCTGCTGCTACTGCTGCTGCTGCAAGAGCCACCATCATCTGAGCCACCAACCGGCTTCCTTCCCTGGCTGCCTGGACCCTGCATGCCTGCCCACAAGGCTCCTGCTCCCCTGCCTCCCTCACCACCCCCACAGCCCACAGGGGGTGCCCCAGACACCTTGGCCCCATGCTGCACGGCGCGTGCACCATACTGCGCAACGGCTACCTTCTTGGGTGCGGCCACAAGCCACGCAGGAGGCTCCCACAGCAACTCGTGGTGCCACAAGGGCAGGACCTGTGCAGCGCATGGCCGATCTCGCAGCCTCAGCCAACACACACACTTGCACACATGAACTCGCACACAGCCTTCAGGTTGTGCACCTGATGCGCAGCAGTCTTGGAGGTGAAGCATGCACAGAGGGAGCCCTCCTCAAGGCATTCATTTGTCGCACGAGCGCTGACACTTTTTATCGCTGAGGCCTTTTGTGACGCCACTTGCATAACATGCAACGGCATCTCTGCGCATTGCAGGTATGGGCGCACAAGAGTTGCAACCATGGCCAAATAGAAAGATGTTTTTGACTGGGCGAGTGCGAGAAAAAGGGCGCATGGGCTGCATATTGGGGGAGTAGCCCCTGCCAGGCCCTGCAGGTCGTGCTTGCACTCACAGGTACAGGCATGCACAGCTTTCCAGGACGCCAGCTGCAGTGCATGTTGCGCGCGCATTGCAGATAGCAGTGCGCGCAGGCGCGCTCATGGTCACGTGTGCCCTATCTTGCGCAGAGCGTCCCTTGCATGAACGGCTGTGAGCCTGGAACTTCCAGCCTGCCTGCTGCAGGCCAGGCCAGGCGCACTTTTGTGAGGCTCACTCTTTGCAGCAGACGTGGGCACAGCCTCGTGCCACAAATGTGGGCACGGCCACACGCTGCAGACGTGGGCACAGCCTGAAGCTGCAGACATGGACACAGCCTCACGCTGCAGGCGTTGGCACAGCCTCTCTGCAGCAGGCGTGGACGCAGCCTCACGCTGCAGACGTGGGCACAGCCACACGCTGCAGACGTGGACACGGCCTGAAGCTGCAGACATGGACACAGCCTCACGCTGCAGACGTGGACGCAGCCTCACGCTGCAGACGTGGGCACAGCCTCTCTGGAACAGACGTGGGCTCAACCTCTTGCTGCAGACCAGCCCAAGTCAAGCACACAAGCCCATCTTGATGCAGGCTGTGTACTACGGAGATGCCATCCCTGACGACTGACCCAGAGCAACTGCATGCCCTGGCCTGCACAGGCGCGCCCACCTGCAGCAGGTCGTCGGAATAGCAGGTGCCCTCCGGCAGAGGCTCGTCCTCAGACGCTATGGAGAGCCCCAGTTTGCCTTGCAAGGCTGCCAGCCCAGCTTGAGGGGTGGCACCGCTGCCCAAAGGCCGCTGCAGGCCAGTGCTGCTGTTGCTGCTTGTGGGCTGCACTTCTCGCAATTGGACATGGGGGTACCTCCAGTGCACAAACTCAGCAACGCCCTCCAGTGATGCCCCGAGACCTGCGTGCATGTGTGCATGTGCAAGGGCTGACGCGCGTGTTTACCCATGATCCACACACAGCAACTGAGCGGTGCCGGCTTGAGGGGCTCTAAGCAAAACAGCATGCGCCGCAGCATACACGGTATTGGCAGAAATGCTGACGCATAGAGTTCACAGCCAGTTTGCTGTGCATCTCCAGTTGAGGAACATCGTCAATGTGACATACCTGGTGGGCCAACCAGCTCCACCTCCCCATGTCCATCTTGCTTCAGGCGCAGGATCAGACCACCAAGCCCACCCTGCGAGCCAAAGCATGCCAACACACAAGGCGAGAAATTTTGGGCATGCAATTGTGCAGTTTTCGCAATACAGGTGCTGCTATTGCAAACACGCCTGGCTTTGAGGGGCCCTGCTTGCAAGAGCTCCACTTTGAGGAAGGCTATTTCCGCATTTTTAGTACTGCCGTTTGCAGTCCCACATTTCTACGCAAAGGAATTGGTGGCGAACTTAACCAACTTTGAACAAGCACAGTGCATGCACAAAACAAACGCACGTGCTTACACCTCCGTACTTGTACATGCACAACTTGAGCAACGCAGTTGTGCTTGCTTTGATAGCCCATGCAACTGCTCAGAAATTAATCACCTACCACAGCTCCAGGATGTGAGCCGGTGGTCATGACAGCCCGGAGGCCCATGCCAGGCCGCATTCGGTGCTCAAGAACAAGGCGTGCAAAGCCTTCGGGTACATTGAACAGGTACTGCACAGCGGATGATGGAGGAATGATCTCAGCCCTGAAACTCTCGGACGAAACACAGGCCTGCATGCGGACAGCATGCTGCACCAGAGCATGGCGTTGCCCTGGCGGCTTGGCTCTTCGATCCCTACCTGGGCTGGCTTGGATGCACTGAGACCACGCTTGGGGCTCTGCAAGGAGAGCAGAACTGCTGGCTCAACAGCATCGGCAGGCGCTCCAATGCTCACAGCTTCCCACATTGGAGGGGGCGAAGGCGTGCAGGACTTGTCCAGCGGTTATCCCATGGAAGTAAGACACAATCTTAAACTTAACTTCTTTATCAGTTCCACTGCATACGCTTTATAGCATGGTTATGCATGGCAAACATGAAAATTATAACTGAATTGGATTACACGTACTTGCTTGCTATGTCATTGAAATAAAAATTTGATTTTGTTGTATATATTTGTATTCCCCGCTCCCTCCGTACTAGATTTTCCACGCCCCCAATCGGAGAACGAACATGACGGGTTGAGCATGTAGCTTGGCGAGATTTGCTGGTTTACCAAGGTTGTGTCACGCAACTAAATGCAACATGTGTGCGTCTTTTTTCTCTAGTGACAGGCTGCTTTTGTGTGTTTGCACGTATTTGTGTATAGATGTAAGTTGATATCAACTTGAATCGATTATCCGATAATCAGAGTCTACGTGACAATGCACATTGTCCTATAGGTCTTCAACCCAGGGGCCCTTTATTGAAAGGCCTTTTTGGGCTAACATCAAAATTTGGTACAAATGGCAGGAGTTGGTTACCTATGCCATCTTAATCTCATTCTCCAAAAGAAAGGAAGGACTTAGGAAGTATACAGCAGTTATGAGGCACAAAGAGGAAAGGAGCCGCAGTCCGAGTGTGGTGAAACATAGATGCAGGCCTGGGCTCCATACCCTCACAGGCCAGTTTCATTTGTGCTACAACTTCTGCTTTATGCGTTAGATGACGTTCACTCACAAACCGATGAAAAGCAGCCAGGGGAGCAACGTCAGTTAAAATTCAGTTTATACAAGCAAAGCTCAATTTATACAGCCAACAAACGAACAGCCAATAAAAAAGGAAGTATGCTGCTCAGAGGACTCAGGGCAGGCATCTCTTCTGCAAAGCTTTCCCAGCGCGCGTTTGCACCAGGCTCCCCTCTGTCCGTACCGCAAGGTGTGGGTCTGTCTGAGAGGTGCCATTGCCTTTCGCTTTGGAGCTCTTGCAGAATTAGGAACTTTATTTGCTTATGTATTGCATTTGCATGGAAGGTGGCTGCACCGACCGCTTTGTGGCAAACTTCATTTGTGCGGTTGGAGGATGCGCACACCATTTCGTCACAAGACCAGATGTGCTTGCAAATAATATAATTGCTGTTGTCTGTACATAATTGTTTGCTAGGCTTGAGGCTAGCCAAGCCCGGAGTGCCAGCACAGCAGCACGCGAGCAGGGGCGTCTTCTGTCTATCGAGCGCAACCGGTGGGATGTCGGTCACCAAGGAATCTGGAGACGTAGTGGAGGTCACCGAGGTGGGTGTTGTTGGCAAAGGGCTGAGGGCCAGGCTGGGGGTTGCCTGAGGATGATGGGATCACATCTCTCAACTCAAGCATGGAAATGTCAAGCAAGGAGGGAGGCTTGGATAATGAACCATGCTAAAACTTTGCGTTCAGGTCCAGAAGGAGGAGCAAAAGCTGCCCATCCATGATCCAGCCACGAAGTTTCGCAAGGGTGAGTGCCTTCAACCATCAATGCAAAACAGACATGCATGATCGTTTGTACACATCTCTGTGCATGAGACGTCAGAATGGGAGACCGATCATGGGATAGCTCTACGCCAGAGTTTTAGTGTACCAGGGCAGTCTCCCCGAGGCGCGTGCACATGAGTGGCTGACGTCAAGTCACGACTTCACCAGCCCATATCCTCATCTTCAATCTCTTGAAGTCATAGTGAACTATCTTATGCACACGCACACATGCATGTGTGCCTGCACGCACACAGTTGTGCATGCACTCACGTGCATGTACGCACACACAATCAGGCATATGCGCACACGCATATGTACTCATAACATGCACACATGGACATGCACATGTACAATCATGTATACCCGTACATGCACTAACATGAACACAAACATACAAACCCACACACACACACACACACACACACACCTTGGCCCCAAACTCCACCCCTACATCTCAGACTACAAGCCGACCCCCTTCAGCGTGGAGTCTGTCAACCTGAATTTCATTTTGAACGAGGACGTGACACACGTGCACTCCGTGCTGAGCCTGAAGCCTAACTACCAAGGACCCACGCCCCCACCTCTGAAGCTTGATGGCCGCAAGGATGTGAAGCTGGTGTCCATCAAGGCAAGTTTGCAGGTCTATTGTGCACACATTTGCATCATGAATGGCGGGAATCAGATTGATCAGGTCAGCCCATGCTTCCATCGGTGACAATTGTATCTAAAGGACTTGATGAACACAAACGCCTGAATACTGGTATGTCATGATGCTGATAACCAGGGAGGCTCATGCTGCAGCGAGCACCCCCACCTCACCCTCCTCCTTGCTGCGCACCCTCTACAGACCGAACTGCTATCATGCAAGGGCCATGCTGGTGCTGCCTGGAGTGCCCCAAGGAGCAAGATGTGTTCCATAGGAGGCAGCCAGCGCTCAGTGTGCCACAGTGTGCAACCAGCGCCGCACCTCACCCCATGCTTGCGCGCTCCAATGCGCCGCAGGTCAACGGTGAGGATGTGAGCCCCAGCGATTACAGCCTGACGGAAAAGGACCTGACGCTGCCCAAGCTGCCCACCGGCCCCGTCACGCTCAACATCGTCACCGAGATCAAGCCCCAGGAGAACAGCTCTCTGGAGGGCTTGTACAAGTCCAGCGGCAACTTCTGCACCCAGGTGCGCAGCCCAGCACGTGTTGCAAGAGGCTAAGGTGCGCTGTGGCGCTGCTCCCTCCCTTTCTTTGCTCTGCCTGGCGTACGCCGATCCTGCGCCTGCAGGCCAAGCCCAAGGCGGGGCAGAGTTCTACAGTGCCAAAGCTGGCGTGGCCGCTTCCTTGGACGCGGCTCTCAAACATCTGGGGCTAGCCAGGCTGCCTCCGTTGGTTGTTCGCCAACCCTCTCCAGCCCTGCTGCCGACCCATACCTTGCTGATTGCTTAGAGCATCCTGCTGTTCCGCAGCGCGCCTCGTCAAGGGCACCTGTGCAGCTGCCTGTGCCCACCTGCTGCTCAGCTGCTGCCACAGACAGCATGAGCCTCAATTTCATACCTGGCCTAGACCCAGAAGCAGGTCCAGCCACGCTGAGGCTAGCGGGGCTCAAGGTCCATGCCCTGCGCACCCATGCCCTGCACACCCATCCCCGCAATCAAAGGGACACCGCTCCCACCTAGCCCCTGCCCTGTGCTGCACACTGAGTGAGGGTGAGGAGCAGCACACCTTACCCTCACCCTCCTTACCCCCGACCTTAGCCTGGCCCCTGCCCCTGCCCTGCCTCGTGCGTGTAGTGTGAGGCTGAGGGCTTCCGCGGCATCACCTACTTCCTGGACCGCCCCGACATCATGGCCACATACCAGGTCCGCGTGGAGGCGGACAAGGCCAAGTGAGTGTGTTGCACAAGCTAGGGCATATCCTTGAGGGCGTGCGGCGCGCTTGCACTGGGTGCGCAGTGGACGTGCATGGAGCCTGCCACCGATGCTTTGGCGACCCTGGGCTCGTCCCTGCGCCAATGGTGGGCATGCACTTATCTAAGCTGCACAGCGGTGTACTCTACTGTCTGCACGTGTCATCCTTGCGCATCATCCCCCATAACCCCCAGCTGGCCGCGCATCTGAGTCTGGAAGTGCAGCAGTGCCTCCCTCCTTGGACACTCATTTGTGTATCAGGTGGGCAGGTGGCATCAGTACAGGCGGGTCCATCCATGTGTTTCATCTTTGATGGCACAATTATTGACCAGCCCTTCTCAATAGCTGCTCCAAAAGCATAGGCGCTGCTGCTCTAGCATTGCTGTGGTGACGCCATGGGGGCTGACCATGACCCTGGGTGTGTATTCACACCCGCCACCTCGCTCCCCTCCTGCAGCTACCCGGTGCTGCTGAGCAACGGCAACCTCAAGGCCCAGGCTGACATGGATGGCGGCAGGCACTTCGCTGTGTGGGAGGACCCCTTCCCCAAGCCATGCTACCTGTTTGCCCTGGTGCGTGGCTGGGCAGGCGCCTGCAGCGTGCAGCGTACTTGTGCGCGTCATGGTCAGTGCACAGGTTTCTCCTGCAGAGCAGCACCTGCTGCTGCGGTGAGCACGCGCAGCCTAGATGCCCCGCTAGTGCCCCCAGCTTGTGTCAAGCCAGCAGCTGATTACAGCTGGTCAGTGTGTGACAAACTGGGGAGGTGGGAACATCGACTGCCTGGTCCTCACCCTCAGGCGCACAGAAGCGTGCAGCTGTTCCTTAGCAACTGCTTCGCTGGGTTCTTGGCTCACAGAGGCAGGAGATGGTGTTGGATTTGAAGCACAGACGAGCGTGTCCATGCGCGTGTGCAAACTGTGCAGGTGGCTGGCAAGCTGTCGATGAAGGAGCGCATGTTCAAGACCATGTCAGGCAAGGACGTGGCGCTGCGCATCTTTGTGCAAGAGAACAATCTGGGCAAGGTAGGGCTGCGCGCGCACTAAGTCTCACATGGCGGTCTAGGGAAGAATAAACAGGCTGTGTCCAGTTCCCCAACTGGTCGATGGTTCCAAAAACCTGGATCGCACCTTACTCCACATGCCTTGGAGCGCACTATACCCCTGAGAGTGCCAGCCTCTGAGGGAGGCTTTAGCTCCCAGCACAAGTTGCGGCTAGCCAGCTGGGCCGTGCTGCAGCGTTTCATGTTAAGAGGTTGCAGGTGCTGAGCCTGCGCGTGCCCCACTCATGTTGCCTGCAGCTTGCCTGCTGTGCACAGCAGGTAAGCTTGGTGTGTGACTTGGGGTGCGCGCGGAGCCTTAGATCAACTTGTTGCTTGGCCTGTCCGCGCGCAGGTGGACCACGCGCTTGAGTCTTTGGTCAAGTCCATGAAGTGGGATGAGGAGGTGGGTCTGGCAATCAGCCTTCTGTGCAGGCTCGAAAAGGTCTGCAGAGAGTGAATTGGTTGGCTGTCGTGTCTCCTGAGTGTAGGAGGATCATAGCTACTGATTAGCATTGTGAAAAGATCCTTGTCTTCCCTTCAATGCAAGGCTTGAGTTAGTGCACACCCCAAAAACTGCTTAAAAACATGTGCTCCCATCAGCTACAGTCCCTGAATTGGTGTGCATTCGCATGTGCATGCGTGCCTTGTGTAGACCTTTGGCCTGGAGTACGACCTGAACCTGTTCAACATCGTGGCTGTGGATGACTTCAACATGGGCGCGATGGAGAACAAGTCCCTGAACATCTTCAACTCCAGGTGCGCATCTGTGTGTGCGTGCCATGGAGAGAAGGAGTGTCCCCGATGTTGAAGCCCAGGTGTGCATGTGTGCGTGTGCGTGCGCAGCTAAGGGTGCAGCACCGGCTGCCTCCTGATGCCAGCTGAAGCCTGATGCCTAGAAAGTCCGCAAAGCTCTTTCTTTGGCCATGCTAACTGTAAGCCAGCTTCTGCAAGCAGGGTCTAGGATATGTTCCTTGTGGCAGGCTTTGTCAGTCATACGAGGTCTTGAGGGGCAGATAAGGGAGGGAGGCTGTTGTCTGCATGAAGCTGGGCCCTGCACACTGACGCACAGGAGGAGCGCGCTGGGGCGTAGCACATGGGCGCTGCTAGTGCACAGCCAGTGCAGGCCCCCACTCTACCCTGGCTCAGCCTTGCTGCTCGCCACCACCATGACCCTCTGCATGCTTGGGTTGTGGGCTGCTGTCTGCTGTCTGTACTGCATTCTGCTGTACTGTCTGTACTGCTCTCTGCTATACCGTATTCTGCTGTACTGTTTGTTCTGCATTCTGCTGTCCTGTCTGTTCTGCATTCTGCTGTCTGCACTGCATTCTGTTCCAGGTGGTGCACACATGCTCAGCTTTCTGGTCTGCGCAATTGTGTGCTCACATGTTACGTGTGTGTGCTGGCAAGCCTCAAGACTGTCCCCGACCACTTTCGCGCTCTGATCCTTGCACACCCATCCTTGCTTTGACGCAGGCTGGTGCTGGCAAGCCCTGAAACTGCCACTGACCTTGACTACAGCCGTATCGAGGGCGTGGTGGGCCATGAGTACTTCCAGTGAGTCCACGCACCACACACATGCGCACGCATGCACTTGCACCCACGCATGTACGCACGTGCCTACATGCATGCATGTACAAACACACATGGAGATTGTGCTGGACACTTGCGGGTGGGTGTGAGAGCTGCAAAGTCCGTGCCCCTTGCCCATAGCACTCTGGAGTGCATGTTATGTGCTAGGACCCGCCAGGGTGCGCAATGAGAGGGGCTTCACTTTTGCAAGCCACGGGCATGCGCACTGGGTCCAAGCCCCTAGAGCTAAACAAGTTGAAACTTCAGTCAGGCACTTATCTAGCACATGAACATACGCTCGAGGGACCAAGTTTAAGCGTGCTTGAAAGCACTGGCGGTGATTGTTTTGGGGGAAGCTTAATAGAAAACAGGTAATCCAGTACATCTTCCCCACGCTCCACACAAGTGCGTGGATTGCGGTGGAAAAACATGGACGCGATTCAAATTTTTTCAACTTCTCTTTTGTGCCCGGAGTGTGTGTGCATATGGTGTGCTGTGTGCACGTGTGCTGCTACTCTCCTTGCATGGTGTGCTGTGTGCACGTGTGCTGCTACTCTCCTTTTACCACACACAGCATCCTGCCACACATGGCAGAGGCAGCAGGGAGCGCTACCCGCCAGGCGCGCGTGACTGTCATTTCTCTCATCCTTCATGGCAAGTTCAGCAGCGCCAAAAGCCTGTTGAGCAACCAAGGGTGAACCTCTGTTTCCCTCCTGTCCTCCTTGGCCCTGCCCTCTGCAGCAACTACACCGGCAACAGGGTCACCTGCAGGGATTGGTTCCAACTGACCCTGAAGGAGGGCCTGACCGTTTTCCGTGACCAGGTGTGTGCTTGGGCACGCAGACACACTTACACACGCGCATGCACGCACGCATGTGCTCATGCACACGCGCGCATGCACATACACATGCATGCAGGCACGCGCACACGCGCACACAAACACACGCATGCATACTTGCACACATGCACGCATGCAGCTACCGCATGATGAGCACAATTGCGGATCCACCCGCCCTGGTGCGCGCCCAGCGCAGCAGGGGCTCGCCGGCACTGGCAGCGCGGCACATATCTTCAACTTGTGTGCACATGCCAATTGCCCGCATGCACGTGCGCACCCGCAGGAATTCACGGCCGACATGAACAGCCGGCCAGTAAAGCGCATTGAGGATGTGATGGGGCTGCGAGTTGCGCAGTTCCCCGAAGACGCCGGACCCATGGCCCACCCCATCCGCCCCGACAGCTACATCAAGATGGACAACTTCTACACGGTGCGTCCCTGCACCTGCTTACCCGGCCTACCCAGTGACTGCAGGCTCCCTATCCTCTCAAAAAACCCTTGGTTGTATGTGACATCAGTGATCAGTGATGTTGACTTATCGATCTGAGGCCTGAAGAGAAATCAATCTGGTGAGTTGAATCAATATTGCACCTTAGATGGCTTTCTTATCAAAACGCCAGACAGAGAGGCTGTTGCAGAGGCCTGCTCTCTGGTGCTGGAAAGGAGCATAAGTCAGCTTGCTCAAATGCTCTGTGTGACTGTTTGTAATGGTAAAGCAGAGAGTTGCAGGAGACTATTCCATAAGATTGTTGGTGTTCTTGATCGCCGGGCCACCCCACCAAACCCTGAGTCTGGTCAAGTGTGATTTTGACGTAAGGATGTGTTTGGGACATATGCCGGCCCATGGGGCAGCCAGTTTGTGTAGGGACCCTTACAATAAGGTGTACGGTTTTTGTAGACCCTCCGCCACTGCTGCACACCGGTGTGCCAGGCAGCACATGCCCAAGCCACAACCCTGAACCCTCGCATTGATGAGATCCTGCCCAAACGGCAGTGGTGGCATTCCTGAAAGGGTCCTCCACCTCGTCCAACCCCAGCAGCAAGGAGACCAAGAGTCATACTCATCCCTTGCTGCCTGCAGATGACGGTGTACGAGAAGGGTGCTGAGGTGGTCAGGTTGTACAACACACTGCTGGGCAAGGAGGGCTTCAGGAAAGGTGGGTGTGCGAGGCAGAGGGCCCCAGGGATGTTGTGTTTATGGGGCGGGGCGGCTGATGAAGTGCAGGCTTTCTGGCGTCAGACGCTTGACACTCTGCTGCCATCCTGGTCTGCCTTTTGAGGCAGTGTGGCAGATGGCATGCAGAGCGACAGGGCATGCACTGACTGACCTGCATCACCACCCTGCTGGCGTCCATGCACAGACCAGCCCCCAGCAGAGGCAGGCCTCCGTCTGCCCCTTTGACAGGCGGGTTCAGCCATTTGGGGGGCTAAATCTGCATGGAATTGTGCAGCCTGGCGTGTGGACATCCTAACTGTTTGCTTGCTTACATACCGCGGACAAAAGACGGGTGCTCCCTTAAGCCGTGGAAAGAAGCCATTGAGGCCTGTAGCGCCCTCTAAGCTGGGGAAGGGGCCATTGGGCTATTGTAGCCCATAGGGGCCCATCGTGCTGGTGAAAGGAGCACGCGCGCTCCTTTCTCCGGCTCCCAGCACGCAGTTGGCCCATGCTTGCCTGCGCCGCCTGCACGCTCACCCACTTGCAGGCATGGACCTGTACTTCAAGCGCCATGACGGTCACGCCGTGACGTGCGACGACTTCCTGGCGGCCATGGCCGACGCGAACAACGTTGATCTCAGTCAGATGGGCAGGTGGTACAGCCAGGCCGGCACGCCCCGCCTCAACGTCAGCGCCCAGTACAACGCAGGTGAGGGGGGGCGAGGGGAGATGGGAAGCCTCGGGTGCGGCCCCTGTCGACAGCGCAGCCCCTGCAGCCCAAGTCAAGTCAAGTCAAGGCAGGTGTGACCCTCCAGGGCTGCGGCATGAACAATGCAGGATGCAGGGCTACACCTTGGGCGCAAGAAGCAAAGGAGCCACACTGGTTCACTGGATTGGGGGTGGGGAGAGCATGGACTCCTCAGGCCTGCAAGCGGCTGTTGGCCTGCATGTGGCTGTCAGTGGGCACACACTCTGGGAGGCTTTTGTGCTTGAAAGGAAGGCTTGTGTACTTGGGGGGAAGGTCTGCGCTTGAGAGGAAGGCTGGTGTGCTTTGAGAGGAAGGCTGGTGCTCCAGAGCAAGGCTTGTGCTTGAGGGTGCGTGCTGGACCTGAAGCTGAATGCCATAGGCCGCGCGCTGCATGCACACAGCAGGAGGGTCATGCGCATAAAAGGGCCTGCACTGCCCTCTGCCTCGTCTGCCCCGTACCTGTGCACTCATGCCTCGACCTCCCTCAGCCTCTCTTGCGCGACGCCCAGCCCTTGAGGCCCCTCACACAGTGCAGGCCACACTTCACCCTTCCTGTGGCCCAGAAAATTTGCACCACACACACCACACGGCTGTCCCACGCCCTGTTTTGTTTCAAGTGCTCTCCATATGACTAAGCCCCTCTGTCCCTCGCGCGCCCCCCAGACCTCTCACCATGTAGGGTCCACAGGCACTGCCTGCATGCTTTGCCTGTCTGCTCACCACAGGCACCGCCTGCTCGGGTCCACAGGCACCGCCTGCTCGCTTTGCCTGCCTGACTGACTGACTGCCTCACCTGCCTCATTTCAAGCCCCTGTCTGCCTGCGCGTGCGTGCCCCGCAGCCGCCCAAGCCTACACGCTGCGCTTCAAGCAGCACACACCCCCCACCCCCGGCCAGCCGACCAAGGAGCCTCTGCTCATCCCGGTGGCAGTTGGCCTGGTGGGCCCTGATGGTGCGAGTGTGTGCGCGTGTGCACGTGTGTGTGTTGTACCAACCTGTGGTGAACCTACTTGATCGCGTCTTATCAGTGAGCTATGCAAGAGGGATCTGGTTTCTTTGAAGGTCAAAGTCTATCCCCTGGAGTGAGACCTCACCTTACATTAGGAATGACGATTCTCAATTTAGGTGTCCTGATGACTTGTTTTTGTAAGGCGATTTCAAATGCATTGGGAAGATGCAAACATGCCGGGCCAGGGCTCACACGTACATTTGTGAGACGCCCCCCCACAGAAGGAGGCAAGGACCTGCCCCCATGCCTCTGCATATGTAATGACCGCGACTACGAGGAAATGGCAGATGATGGTTCACTCGCTGGATTGGGCTGCTGTACAGGGGGCAAGCATAGGCAGGACAGCAGAGGCATCCGACACAGGCTGCTGTAAGATGGATTGCTCTTCCTTGCAATCTCTCCTGACTAGGGTTGCTGAATACCGCATAAACACCCCACATAATTTAGCAAATTGGTGCAGAACTTGGCGAGTCTACTGCATACATAACACTGTTTCAGCAACCCTACTCTTGAGCTGTGAGGCTGGCCGGACCTTGGAGTGAACTTTGTGTCCTTGATTCATGTGCACTTCCAACAAAGACCGCACAGACCTCAGCCCGTCAGGGCATGCAACTCCTGAAATGCCATCCAGCCTGCTTGCCGCCAGGCTTAGCACCTTGTGCAGCATACCTTGAGACGCTTCTTTCTTTCTGCAGATCCTGCCGATCAGCTCATTCCCCCCATCACCGTGCCACCTGCTGTTAATCCTGCAACACGCGTGACAGCTTGGCGCCTGGCGTCTCGCAGCGCACCCCCTCTGCCACGCACTGCCTCTTGCAGGTTTTGCAGTCAGGGACCTGCGCTTGAACTTCAATCTGTGCGTTGCTGTGTTTTGTGACCCATGTACCTCCCCGTCCGTCCAAGAGCCTTTGTCCTTCCCTTGTACGCACATTGCAGGCAAGGACCTGCCCCTGCATCTGCGCGCTGGCCCCGAGGCCAACGGCACCTCTGCCAACGGCAGCTCCGCGCAGCCCACCACCGTTGTGCTGCGCATGACGGAGGCGGAGCAGGAGTTTGTGTTTGAGCACGTGCCTGTTGAGCCGGTGGGTGGGGCCCACGTGGAAGTCTGCATACAGTGCAAGTCCTTGCTTTGGGCACTGCCCTTATTGCAATGCATAGAGTTGAGCATTAGCAAAGCAAAGGCTAGGATTGCATTGCGTGCAAAGTGTTGCAGTCGCCGCAACCAGGCACGCCGTCCCTTGCCCCCCACCCCCTCTGCCTACCTGTGTCCACAAAAGAGGCTCAAATATATTTTTGCCCCATGTGGCATTGTGTCATCAATCCGATCAGTTGCAGTTGACTTCGAAGGATCGTGTGACAGTGGTCCTGCAACGCAGGCATCGTCAAGCCGATATCTGTTGGAGTTGATTTATCATGTGTTTTAGTTGTTTCGCAGAATGTGAAACTCCAGCAAATAAAAAAACTCAGACGGATATATCCGCCGGACGATGCTTGCGCCGCAGGGCCACTGTCATACAACCCTGAGGGCTTACTTTTTTGTTTGCCCTGTGTCATCCGCTGCACAGATCCCCTCCTTCCAGCGCAGCTCTGACCTGCTTCTTTTTTGCCCTGTGCCCTTGGTTGCACAGATCCCCTCCATCCTCCGCAACTTCTCCGCGCCCGTGCGCATGACAGTCGAAGGCCAGACAGACGAGCAGCTCATGTTCTTGCTGGCAAATGACAGCGACGAGTTCAACAGGTGTGTGAGTAGACTCGTGCAATGGCCAGACAGACGAGCAGCTCGTGTTCTTGCTGGAAAGCAACAGCGACGAGTTCTAGTTCAACAGGTGTGTGAGTAGACACATGAGCCGCCACCGCTGCTGACACTCCTTGCGCATGTGCAAGCAGTGAAATTCATCCTGCTGCACCTCAGCTCAGGGTTAAGCATGCATGTGAGAGAGCGCATGTTGTGTGCCCCTGGGCGCCTGACGCCTCTATTGGCTGGAAGAGGCAGGGCCTCGAGTCAAAAGTGGTTCAAGGCATTTGACGCTCTGCCTGACAGTGTGGAGAGTGCGCGCCGCGCATTTCGGTAGGTGCCAGGTGGCCCTTACGCATGTTTGAGTGCCTCGCGCCTCTGCAGGTGGGAGGCAGGCCAGCGCCTGGCACGCAAGCTGCTACTGCAACTGTATGAGTCGGCCACCGCAGCCAAGGCCTCCTCCGCAGACAAGCAGGCCCTGCGGTCCACGCTGGCTGGCGCGGGCGGCGTGCCCGAGTCGCTGGTCGGCGCCTTCAAGGCCGTGCTCACAGACAAGGTGCGTGCAGTGGTGTGGTGGGCTGGCAGGCGCGTGGTGGCGCGGGACAGAGGCGGACAGTGGGGCGCGTGCTTGTGCGCGCATGCGCGCATTGGCGTGTGCCTGTTGTGTTTGCATCGAATTGAAGAAGGGTGGGGGAGGAAGCACGCGTCGGTGCTGAAGGCATGGATGTGTTAAGTTGCCAGTTGATTTGCGCTTAGCGCATGTGCTTTGCCTTGCGCCAGTTGCTGTGTGTTAATTTCTTAGCGCAGCTTTAAAAAAAGGTATGAGTCCTGAAGGTACGTAGGCTGTCAGACCTCCGGCCCACCTACCAAATCAATTAAGATGCCCCACAAGCATCGTTTTGTGTCCAGGAGGGGCTCCGACTTGCTTTCCGTGGTGGAGGGAGAGGCCTGGGTTGCCTCTCTAAGATGGAAAGCGGCGGTCTTCAAACAAAGGCAGACACATAGATGCGCGCACGTCGACACACGTACACACAAGCACACGGACACATTCATTCATGGCTGCACGTATGCGTGCAGAGCCTGGACGGCTCCTTCAGGGCCATGGCCACCACCCTGCCCAGCACCACAGAGCTGCTGGATGAGATCCCCGAGGCCGACCCCACGCTGCTGTATGAGGTGTGTGCACGGGCGTGTCCATGTGTGCGTGTGTGCTTTTATGGGGCTGGCTGCACGCCCCCCAAGCAACACCTCCAAGACAGTGCGCATGCAAGAGGGAGGGAGAGGTGCGTGTGCTTGGGGCTGGCTGCGCGCCCCCGAGCAACACCGCCAAGGCGGTGCGTGCGCGAGGAGGGAAAGGTGTGCACGTGCGCACGCACACACACACACACACACACACACACACACACAGAGGGGGAGACAGAGGGAGTGTGTGTTCTTAGATGGGCTCTTCTGCGTTTGTGAGGTGCAGGCGTGCAGCAGTGCTGCTCAAGGCTTTGCCCATGCAAGTGTGTGCTTGCCTGTCTGAATGCCCATGTGCACGACCTGCATCAAGGTTGGGGCTTTGTTGAGCCTATTTAACTTGCAGCCTGTCAGCAAGCAGGCAAGCTGGCACACATTTTGTGTTAAATCCTCAGGGATCAAGGGCGTGAGTGCGTACCCCTGCATGCACTTGTGTGCATCAGGGCAGCGGTATCAGCACCTTGCACAGAGGCCCAACTTGTGCGGGTCTGAAAGGGTCCCCCCTCCGTCCTGTGGGAGTCGTTGCTCCCCCACCAAGTCTCGACCTCTCTCAACCTGATTGACAAGTCAGGATCTCCTAAGCAAGTGAGGCACGCGGCCGCTTTTGTGGTGGGAGGCAAGTTGCTTGGCTAACGGGCCGCGCAGTCTTGCTTGTGGCAAGAAGCACCCCACACCGGGTGGCGTGGATGCTGCAGCACAAGCGTGTGTGTGCTCCTGCCCGGTGTGGGCGCGCGCACACAGGTGCGCAGCTATGTGGTGCGTGAGCTGGCAGCGCGGCTGCGCCCGGAGCTGGAGGCAATTTTGAAGGAGACCGATAATGCCCCAGGTGGGTGGGCAAGGGGAGGTGGGGATCCCTGACCTGCTCACAGTCATTGAGCGTGCTCAGTGAGCATGCTTTTTTGCTTTAAGGAGGGTGCTTGTGTGCAGGGCCTGCAAGGCGCACACTGGTAAGGAGGCGATGAGGATGAATGCAAGGAGAGGGAATGAAGATGGGGAACGAGAGGGAGAGGTGAGGGCTTCCTGGCTGTCTGACCTTGCCAAATGAGGGCAGCTGAACTGAAGCCTACCAGGCCTGCAACCAAAACCAACACATGCATACACACACGCACACGCGCACACACACTCACAAAAGCTGCTAGAGTTGCAGAAGCAAGGTCATGTTTTGAAATGGAAGGTAATGAGTACGATACTGACAGCTCTGCAGTAGAGGACGTCCTGTGCTGGGCATGTGGCTCACTCCTGCGAGTTTCCATCCGCTATTCTTTCCCCCTCATGCACTTGCACGGGCATCCGTGCCCACTGACCCTCACACACATGCATGTGCGCTTGCGCACGCGCACCCACGTGCGGCCACGAGTCACACACACGCGCCCTGCGTGCGCACCACAGGCGATGCGTACGTGTTCAACGCCACCGAGTGCGCGAGGCGCACACTGAAGCAGAAGGCGATCGGCATGCTGAGCACGCTGGAGGACCCGGGCCTGCTGGACATGATCCTGCAGCGCTTCAGGGAGGCCACAAACATGACGGACCAGGTGGGGCCACAAGCATGGTGGGGCCACTAACATGGTGGGGCCACTAACGCGGTGGGGCCACTAACACGGTGGGGCCACGAACACGGTGGGGCCACAAACATGAAAGACCAGGTGGGGCACGGGCACAACGCATAGGCACGCATATGGCACGGGCTCAACACAAAAGTGGCTGGGCCTTTTGGTGGAAGTGCACAGGTACTGCACGCGCGCGCATATGGCACAGGCTCGACACAAAAGTGGCTTGGCCTTTTGGTGGAAGTGCACGGGTACTGCACGCGCGCGCATACGGCACAGGCTCGACACAAAAGTGGCTGGGCCTTTTGGTGGAAGTGCACAGGTACTGCACGCGCGCGCATATGGCACAGGCTCGACACAA
>LFCJ01000979.1_pt1 | contig 19030 bp, 17 predicted proteins | sample 643141 | NCBI WGS metagenome assembly LFCJ01 (sample SAMN03766243, study PRJNA286221) | soda lake metagenome | biome: soda lake; feature: Kulunda steppe; material: water; isolation source: sample B1-Br-g2 brine of Lake Bitter-1 | place: Russia: Kulunda steppe | collected 2010-07
AAACGAAAGGCTTTTAGTGAAAAACGCCAGAATCTTAAAAAACGCTTAAATAGTCTTCGATTATAGGATAATCAATTATCTTTTATTTTTTCTTCTTTTTGGTCTCACATCATTTACAACTCAACATCAAACAAAGTTATCCACATTTTTGTAGATAACTTTGTTTTAACTTTATGACAGTTTATTCTTAAATAATGTTTCGTTATTCAGGAAGAAATTCATATCTTCAAAAGTAATGACATCGCGAAATTCTTGTTTCTGAATTAAAGATTTGAATTCTGAATGGGTCAATATTTTATTCACTCTACCCCAATTATCAACTTGTGTAACTTCGTTTGTCAATATTTTATATATTACAGCTAAGCCAATTATACGATTTGTTCGATTGGAAAACATTGAGGCCAAGTTTTGTTCATAGCGTTTCAACCTGTTTTTAACGCCTTGTTTTGTTTCAAAATAGGCACTATAGATTAATGTAGTAATTTCGCTTTCTTTATCTAAAAGATATTTTTGAAATTGTTCTGCGTATGTCCTGGTTTCCTTAGGCAAACGTTCGTTATTCAAAATTTTAGAAACATCTTGCTTATGCAGGAAAAAATAATATTCGACAACTTCTTCTATATCTTCTATTGGCTCTTCTAAATTATTGTTAATAAAGATTGCCAGCTGTTTAATGGTATTTTGAAATTCATTTCTATTTCTTATAGACTTCAGATTGTCTCTTTCTCTCATTTCATGCTCGTATTTTCTTATGTATTCACGATAGCGCTTATTCGCTTTAGAAGTTTTTAAGTATTGCAAGTTCAAATCTTCATTTATACTATCCGTTAAAATAAACTGTATTAAAAACAAAGCAAAAAAGCCAATTAAAATGAATTGGTAAATTATGGGAGATATCCCAGCATACTCTGAGGGCAAATCCTTAATAAGCTCTTCAGATGTTTGAACAAAGTAGGCTCCGTAAGCAGTCACCAATCCACCATATAATATATACGTTGTGATGTCTTGATAAAATATGATTACAGTTATAGTGATAAATAGTAGGAAATAACCATAAAGTTGCCCAGAACCATCAACATAATACACGGTTAAGCCAATGAATGTAAAAATACTCAAATGCATTGCAATACGGGCTTTTTGAAAAATCAACATAATAAAAGTAATGGTGAATAATGATATGAAAGTTAAAGGAACAATAATTCTTATGGAGAGTGCTAAATCTTCGAAAAATGAAACAGGAATTGTAAGTAACCCGAACATCAATAGAAATACCATAACCAGCGTAACTTTGACTTGTAAAAGTTCATTCATAGTTAAAAACTCGCTGTTTCGAACTTTATCAATAAGTCTTTTCATCCAACCACCGATCTTTCAGCGAGCTCATCTACAATTTCTTCAATACTGTCTTGATGATTTTTATATATTGAAAGTATGTAACCATTAATCTTTCGTTTAAAAGATTCAGTGTCTAATATGGCAGCTATTTGTGATGTGCTAAGTGGATAAGTAGTAATTTTATTCAACCTCAACATTGTATAAAACACCGCAAAAGCAATAATTTTTACTTCTAAACTATCTGATCTATGGTCAAGAGATGGCGTTTGTGTTTCAAATAACAATTCTTTCTTTTCCGGTTGAATATCTTTTATTTGTGCTGCTTTAAAAGCAACGTATGCTATTTTTTTATAATCAGATAACTCTAATTGCTTAAGCTCTTCTATATCGGCTTTGGAATATTCCGGGTATTTCTCAAGAATTTCATCATCTGAGTAAAGTGCCAAATCTTTTATCAAGTCAAGCCGTTCTTTAAAAACATTTTCAATGCCTATTTGTTCTGAAAGTTCATGTGTGAACGTTTCTAAGTTTTCATAGTACGATTCATAATCAAACTGTCTTTGAGAATATTGTTTTTGAATCTCAAAAATAGTATCAATGTATTTGTATTCTTCTTCTTTTATATTGACAACTTGATGATAGAAGTGCATTTTTCTTTGAATAATAATAAATGATGATATTGAAAGTAAGGCAACAAAAATAATCAAAAATACCATAATATAAAATGTCGATGGGGACAGTGCCTGTGCAATCTCAAAAATTTCTGGAAACTGCGTAACTAATAAGCTCCCAGAAAAAAGCAACAATAAGTTATTGGTAATCGATACCTTCATATCCTGATAAATCGCAATGATTCCATAACTTAGAAACAGCATAGTGAAAATGCTCGGCGTTGCTATATCTAATATGACAGAAATTGTTATGAGATAAAGACCAAATGTGGTGATGTACATAGACAATTTTATATCCGGCAAAAGATGCTTGTAAAAATAAAAAATAAAATTCATGGCTATAATAAAAGCGAATGTAAATACATATACAAACATCTTTAAAAAATCGACATCAAAAAAGTAAAGTGCGACCATCATAGGTATCGCAATAATAGCTAAAAACACATTAATGATAATTGTTTTTTTTCTCAAGTGATCAATTTCTATACGATACACTTGATCCAACTTCTCTTGCTCAGAAAGATACTTTTTACTGCGGGCCATAAAATCCCACCTTATAAAGGGTTAGACTTAATTTTTTTAAAGGACCTTGGGTATTTACCAGGTGTTTTGGCGGTTTTCTTTATGTCAATTAGTGCCCGTTCATGTCCATGTAGTGAGAAACTCATTTCATTATGAATTTTAGCGTTTAATCGTTTTAGTGTTGTCTTGGCGTCTTTCATCTCTTCAAAATAATTAGGGCCCTTGTAAGCAATAAAATGGCCATATACTTTCAAAAAAGGCACACATAATTCAAGCAATATGTTTAATTTTGCCACAGCTCGTGCTGTTACTAAATCAAAAGTTTCCTTAAACTCATATTCCTCAGCTCTTTTGTGGAGCAACATGACTTCAATTCCGAGTTTATCAGTAAGATTTCGTAAAAAATTAATTCTTTTTTTCTGTGCATCTAAAATTGTCACTTTCAAATTAGGATAAATAATTTTTAACGGTATACTTGGAAACCCTGCTCCAGCACCAACATCGAGTATTTTTTGGTCTTTTAATGGTGTAATCCATTGAAGTGTTAAGGAGTCAGCGAAGTGTTTAATATAAACTGCCTCTTCATCCGTAATTGCCGTTAAGTTTATTTTTTCATTCATTTCAATTAAATATTCGTAGTAAATTTGAAATTGCTTTTTTTGTTTTTCACTTAAAGTTATATCTAAATTTTTTTCAATTATATGCGATTTACTCATTTAATCACCTTAATTTATTTTATCACAATAATTAACTCTTTTAAAAATAATGTTGCCGCCCTTTAACAAGGACGACAACAATCATTTTGCATTAAGTGTTTTTAAGTGCATACTCAATACAGCGACATCGCTTGGATTAACCCCGCTGATGCGAGATGCTTGACCTAACGTTAATGGTCTAATCGTTTGTAATTTTTCTCGAGCTTCTTGCGCTAAGTTGCTAAGAGATTCGTAATTAATTTCACTTGGTATTTTAACGTTTTCTTGTGACCGCAGTTTTTCTGACTGAATACGTGCTTTCTTAATGTAACCTTCGTATTTAACGTCTATTTCTACTTGCTCAAAAATGGACACATCATATTCGAATCCATCGAAAAAGAATTGAACATGCTCTGCTTTTATTTCTGGGCGGCGTATTAGGTCATAAAAAGACACTTTGTCTTTAATTTTAGTAGAACCGATAGCTTCTAATCTTTCATTCACTTCTTTTTTTGGCGACACGGTTGTTTTTCTTAACTCAGACTTTAATTGATCGACTAACTGTTGTTTGTTCTTAAACCACGAATACTTCTCATTGCTTATCAAACCAATTTGATGGCCTTGTTCCATTAAACGGGTATCAGCATTGTCATGACGCAACAATAAACGGTGTTCAGCGCGTGACGTTAAAAGTCTGTAAGGGTCTGTGGTCCCTTTGGTGACTAAATCATCAATCAATACCCCAATATATGCTTCATCTCGTTTTAGAATCATAGGGGATTGATTATTTAAAGATAATACAGCATTAATGCCTGCCATCAATCCTTGGCCTGCTGCTTCTTCATAACCACTTGTCCCATTAATCTGTCCGGCTAGGTAAAGATTGTTAACAATTTTGCTTTCTAACGTTGGCCATAATTGTCTTGCATCAATAGCATCATACTCGATTGCATAAGCATATTTTGTAATTTCTGCGTTCTCAAGTCCTGGAACACTATTAACCATATGTTGCTGAACATCCCTTGGCATTGAGGTGGAGAATCCTTGAATGTAAATATCGTCAGTATGGATACTTTCAGGTTCTAAAAAGATTTGATGGCGTGGTTTATCTGAGAAACGCACTAATTTGTCTTCTATGGATGGACAATAACGGGGGCCAACCCCTTCAACAACACCACTATACATAGAAGATTTATTCAGGTTTATATTAATGACGTTGTGTGTTTGTGGGGATGTGTATGTTAAATAGGTTGGAACCTGGTCATTATCAACATCATAATCGTGCGTAGGATAAAATGAAAAATGACGCATTACAGTGTCACCATCATGCCTCTGGGTTTTAGAAAAATCTACGGTGTCACGCTTTACACGAGGCGGTGTCCCTGTTTTTAAGCGCGATAACTTAAACCCAAGACTTTCAAGTTGTGGAGAAAGGCTTTTTGATGGCTTTTGATCTTCCGGACCTTGTGAAGTTTTTGAATCACCAACCAAAACTTTAGCGTTTAAAAACGTGCCTGTGGTAAGAATAACTTTATGCGCGTCAAAGGTTTTGCCACTAACCATTTCTACACCGTACACTGATTGATTCTCAACCATCAATGATTTAACGTAACCTTCCACTACATCCAATTTCTGTTGCTTTTTAATCACACTCTGCATGCGTTTGGGATATTCTACTTTATCTGATTGAGATCTAAGGGCACGTACTGCTGGTCCTTTAGAGTAGTTTAGTAAACGCATTTGGATCTGAGTTTGATCGGCGTTATAAGCCATCTCGCCCCCAAGCGCATCAATTTCTCTGACTACAATGCCTTTGGCTGGTCCACCAATGGACGGATTACAAGGCATTGCCGCTACGTATTTAAAATCACCTGTAATCAGTAGCGTGTCTTTGCCCATACGCGCTGAAGCAAGTGCCGCTTCACTTCCGGCATGGCCCCCGCCAACGACGATGACATCATATATATGTTTTTGGGACATAAAAATCACCTTTGTTCTGACTTTATATTAAACGATAATGTTGAAAAGCTTGATAAACACCATCGTTACTTACTGTATCTGTTACATAATCTGCTGAATGTTTTACTTCTTCTCGCGCATTGCCCATTGCAATGCCGATGTTTGCACTTTCAAGCATTGATCTGTCATTCAAACCATCACCAATAGCTACAGTTTGGTCAACGGAAACATCTAAATGCTCAAGCACTTTTTTCATGCCTAATTCTTTCATGCCGCCTTTTATGTTGATATCTATCCCATAAGGACACGAAAGGTTGAAATCTAATTGTGGGTAATCCTTGGCAATGTGATCAAACGTTTCGCTTTCATAAAAGAGAATCATCTGCAACACTGGATTTTTTTTGTGAAAGTCCTTAATCAAAGTCGGTCTTTCAAGACTAAAGTAATCACTGAATTTATCACCAATGTCAGTTTGTTTATAAGGCATTGCATAAGCAACTGATGAAACAAAGCCTACATCTAGACCGCGCGTATACATATCTTCAACAAATGTTTCAACAAGTGATGCGTCAATGGTCTGCTCAAATATTACCTCGCCTTTATGAGAAACATATCGTCCATTAGCTGCGATGATGGTATCAATGTTTAACTGACGGTCTATATCGTATAAAAGTGTGGGCGGGCGACCTGTAGCTAAAACGATGTGATGCCCTTTTGACTGCGCCTTATAAATAGCATCCTTTGTTGAAGTTGGAATGCTATAGTCTGTATGGTCAATAATTGTACCATCTAAATCGATAAAAATAATTTTTTTCAAAGTGAATCATTCCTTTCACAGTCACCGTTATTGTATCACAAATCATGAATCATAAATAAAAGGATACACAAATGAAAAATCTCTCATCAAGCATCCCCACCCACATAGATAACAAGCTTAAGGCTGCTCCGTTCCCGGCCTGACCTGGTTCACCGTTACCTATTGAATGGGGATGATTGACAAGAGATTTTCCTAACTCACTATACACTATCTTCTTTGTTTCGTAAAGCCTTAAAAAATCTTTTCATCATTGTGCGTGCTTCATCTTTCAACAAACCCTCATGGACTGTAACACGGTGTGTATAATTGCCTTCAAAAACGTTTATTCCACTCGCTTTAACACCGTTTTTTTCATCCGTTGTACCATAATACAGTGTGTTAATTCTGGATTGAATAATCGCGCCAGCACACATTGGACATGGTTCAAGCGTTAAATACATAATGCACCCATCAAGGCGCCATGACCCAAGGGATTTCGACGCATCCTCAATAGCAAGCATTTCAGCGTGGGCTTTAGTTAGCTGCATTGTTTCACGTTGGTTGTGCCCGCGGCCAACTATATTCCCATCACAAACAACAACAGCACCAACAGGCACTTCTTTTTTATCAAATGCTTTTTGTGCTTCACTCAAAGCTTCACGCATAAATTGTTCATGTTTATCCATGGTTTAAACCATTAATATTTTTGGGTTTACGGTGGACTTTATGACATGCACGGCACCGTGCTTCATAAGATTCAGATGCCCCGATTAGTACAATTGGATCATAATATTTCGCGGGTTTACCATCAATGATTCGTTGCGTGCGCGTTGCGGGGGCACCACAATGTAAACATATAGCAGTTAGCTTATCAACAAACTCTGCTTTTGAAATAATGGATGGCATCATTGAAAATGGTTCACCGCGAAAATCCAAGTCCAGACCGGTTAAAATAACACGTTTCCCCTGATCAGCAAGCACATCAATAATACCCACAACATTGTTATCTAGAAATTGAACCTCATCGATACCAACAACGTCTGTCTCTTTGGTTACATGCTCTAAAATCTCACGACTTTCCTGAATCGGAACAGATTGCGCACGGTTATGATTGTGTGAAGTAACATCCAATGATTCGTAGCGGGTGTCCATAGCAGGTTTAAATAAAACAATGTTTTTCTTTGCGTATTCCATTCTCTTAATACGTCTAATCAATTCTTCAGTTTTTCCAGCAAACATTGGCCCAGTGATGACCTCGACCCAGCCGCGTTTTTGAGATGTTTTCATCGCTTTCCTCCTCATTAGATAAAGGAAAAGGCCACAATGTGGCCTTTTTTTACGTTATTTAGTCTTCTTGATTTTGAGTGTTTCTGCCATAACGTCTATTGAAACGCTCCACACGCCCAGCTGTTTTACCATGTTTTTGTTTACCGGTAAAGAAAGGATGACAGTTTGAACATGTATCTACACGTACCTCATCAAGGATAGAGCCGGTTTCAAACTCATGACCACATGTGGTACAAACTGCTTTCACCTTTTTGTAGTTTGGATGAATGTCTTTTTTCATTTTTATTCTCCTTCCGCCATGATGTATACCATCATAGTAAGTATATCGCTTGAGTATTATACCAAAAGAATATATATAGTGCAAGTTTAAAAGTTTTATTTTACTCTAAACGCCTTACCAAGCCGTTAGCCTTGTGTTATAATACGGTTGATTGTGGAGGTGTTATAAATGCGAGAAATCACATTTGAGGCGGTTAAGAACGCAGTAAAGACTAACCTCATCAAGATAAATTATAACCTGGATGACTCATTCGTTAAACGACTTGAAGATGCAAGAGACCGTGAAAGTCAGTCAGTTTCGAAATCCATTTTGGATGACATCATTGAAAATCAAAAAATTGCACGACGCGGTATTATTCCTTTATGTCAAGATACAGGCATTGTGGTGGCGTTTGTAGAAATGGGACGAAACATCTTTTTTGATGGCGATATTGGTGCGGCAATCAACGCTGGTGTCAGCGCTGCATATGAAGAAGGTTATTTAAGAAAAAGTGTTGTGAAACATCCCTTTAACCGGGAAAATACGAAGGATAATACACCGGCTGTTATTCACACTAAACTTACCAAAGGGGAAGAAATCAAAATTAAATTAGCTGCCAAAGGGGCTGGCAGCGAAAATATGAGTAAAGTGGTAATGTTAAAACCCAGTGATGGAATCGAAGGGGTTAAACAATTAGTCAAAGACACAATATTCAAAGCGGGAGGCAGACCGTGTCCTCCAATTATTGTCGGCATTGGCATTGGTGGTAATCTAGAAAAAAGTGCGTTATTGTCTAAAGAAGCTTTGTTGCGTGATTTGGATGATCAAAGTAGTGATCCAACCATTCGAGACCTTGAAAATACACTTTATGATGAAATCAATGCATTAGGGGTTGGCGCAATGGGCGTTGGTGGAGACATCACCTGCATGGGGGTCAAAATCAATTATTACCCAATGCACATTGCCTCACTGCCTGTTGCGATAAACATTCAATGTCATGCGAACCGTCATGATGAGGTGATCTTATGAAAAAGCTAACGCCACCAATTTCGAATGAAACCGTTCAGTCACTAAGAGTTGGCGATAAAGTTTTGCTTAGCGGCACGATTTATACTGCCAGAGACCAAGCGCACATGCGGCTAGTCAATGAAGAGAACCCTTCATTTGATTTAAATGGCGCGGTGATTTACTACGTGGGGCCTACGCCTGCAAGAGACGGTGAAGTCATTGGGGCATGCGGGCCTACATCATCATATAGAATGGACAGCCTGGCTGTTCCATTGATGGAACGTGGTGTTAAAATGATGATTGGCAAAGGCAACCGAGGTAAAGACTTTAGAGAATCGATGCAAAAAAATAATGCAGTCTATATGATTGCAACCGGTGGTGCAGGCGCATTGCTTGCAAGCAAAATTAAAAAGCGCGAACTTCTAATGTATGAAGATTTAGGACCAGAGGCCATATACAAACTAGATGTCGAAAACTTCCCTTGTTTCGTTGCTTATGATGTTCACGGCAATTCTTTGTTTAAAGGAGATGACAATGCTTAATCAATTATCAAAAAAAAGTTTGAAACTACACAAACAAAATAAAGGGAAAATTGAAGTCAATTCTAAAGTTCCCCTAGATTCAATCGATGCTCTTTCCTGGGCTTATTCCCCAGGAGTGGCAGCACCGTGTAAGGCTATTGAAGAAAATCACGAGGCTGCTTATGATTATACCGCCAAAGGCAATATGGTTGCTGTTGTAACCGATGGGAGCGCCGTACTTGGTCTTGGGAACATTGGACCAAGGGCTGCGATGCCTGTTATGGAAGGGAAAAGTGCCCTTTTTAAAGAATTTGCAGGGGTTGATGCGTTTCCTATTTGTTTAGACACACAAGATCCTGAAGAAATTATTAGTACCATTAAAAACATAGCACCTGGTTTCGGTGGTATCAATCTTGAAGATATCGCATCTCCACAGTGCGTGGAGATTGAAAATCGATTAAAAGATGAACTTGATATTCCTGTGTTTCATGATGATCAACACGGTACAGCGATTGTTACCTTAGCAGCGTTAATCAACAGCTGTAAATTAACGGGTAAAAAACTAAAAGACCTTAAAGTAGTTTTAAGTGGTACTGGTGCTGCAGGCGCTTCAATTGCTCGTATATTAAAAGCTTCAGGTGTCCGAAGCATTGTGGCGAACAAAAAGGACGGCGTCGTAACAAAAAGTAAGATTGCAAGTTATGACTCTGTTGTTACTGCTTTACTTGAAGATAAAATTATCGATTCACCTGAGGATAACACTACTTTTGAGTCACTTTTTGACCATGCTGACGTATTCGTCGGTGTTTCTGTGGGTGACATTGTTACCAAAGAAATGATTCAACGAATGAATTCTAAACCTTTTATATTTGCCATGGCTAACCCTGATCCTGAAATTAAGCCGGCGGTTGCTTTGGAAGCTGGTGCACATGTTATTGGAACAGGGCGAAGTGACTACCCGAATCAAATTAACAATGTTTTAGCATTTCCGGGTATTTTTAAAGGCGCTCTTGAAGCGCGTGCAAGTAATATTACAGAAAATATGAAAATTGCAGCAGCGAAAGGCATTGCCAATGTTATCCATGACAAAGACCTTAGCCCAGACTATATTATTCCATCTCCTTTTGACAACCGCGTGGTTGACGCTGTCAAAGAGGCTGTGAGAGAACAGGCAAAGGGTGAAAAACTTGAATTATAGAACAGAATATGATGCTCTCGGTGAAGTCAACATTCCGAATAATGCCTACTATGGCATTCAAACTGCGCGAGCCAAAGAAAACTTTGTCATTACCAAACACCCCATACATAAAGAACTGATTAAAGCGCTCGCAACAGTTAAACGCGCCGCAGCGCATGCAAACATGAAAGCAGAGCTACTGGATATTGGGATTTCAGATGCCATTATACAGGCGTGTGATGATATCATTGCGGGCAAAATGGACAAACAGTTCGTCACTGACATGATTCAAGGTGGTGCTGGGACAAGCATGCACATGAATATCAACGAAGTCATTGCGAACCGTGCACAGGAAATTCTAGGATATGACAAGGGACGCTATGATGTTGTTCATCCCAATGACCATGTTAATTTCGGCCAATCCACAAACGACGTGGTCCCTACTTCAGGAAAAATTGCCGTTATTCATCTGGCGAAACGATTGCTCAATGAGCTTAAGAAACTTCACAGAGCCTACTTAGATAAAGCCAACACTTATATTGAAACGATTAAAATGGGAAGAACCCACCTACAAGATGCCGTTCCCATAAGCATCGGTCAAGAATTTGGTGCGTTTGCAGAGCCTCTGCAACGCGACATTAACCGTATAGAAAATGCTATTGAAGAACTCACCTATATCAATATGGGCGCAACCGCAGTTGGAACCGGGTTGAACGCAAATGCCATTTACCAAAAAGAAGTTTTGCAAAACATTAAGAAACACAGTAAAATCAACTTAAAAATGGCTGGGAATCTTATCGATTCCACTAGAAACCTTGATTCATTTTTATGGCTTTCCAGTGCTTTAAAAACACTCGCAGTCAATTTATCAAAGACCGCGAATGACTTACGGTTGATGAGCAGTGGGCCGACTACTGGATTTAATGAAATTAACCTTCCACAGGTTCAAGCCGGCTCATCAATCATGCCTGGTAAGGTAAATCCAGTGATTCCAGAAGTCGTCAATCAAATTGCATTTGAAGTCATCGGTAATGATACATCCATTACCAAAGCCGTAGAAGCGGGCCAGCTTGAGCTTAATGTATTTGAACCCATTATATTTGTGAATATGTTTTCAAATTTAGACATATTGAGACGCGGTGTTAAAACATTCAGAGAAAAAGCTATTGAAGGCATCACTGTCAATGCAGACCGTTGTGTCTCCTACGTTGAGCGAAGCAGTGGGGTCGTGACGGCCCTTTCACCACATATTGGATACGAAAAAAGCGCAGCCATTGCTAAAGAGGCCATGCGGACTGGAAAGACGATCCGTGAACTTGTTATAGAAGAAGGACTCCTTTCCAAAGAAGAGCTCGAAGTCATCTTGAATATCAAGAATATGACTAAACCAGGTATCGTTGGACACAGTTACTTAAAAGGCAAAAAATAACCCAGATTTCCATTGGAAACCTGGGTTTCTTTTATTCGTCGTTACAGTCTACTTCTACATCTTCTTCCAATACTTCTACATTGTCTACATCATAGTTGGTCAATTGATAATTATCGCCAAATGTTGTTACGAATAAATCATTAAACTGGATACGACGGTTGTTTTGTATTTGTACGCCCTGCGTCAAATTCCCTGTATAGACATAAAAGGAATGTCCGTCGATGCATATGTCAAACCCATCGGATGTTTTGTTGGTTACAATCCCTTCAACATTCACAAAGTTTCGGTAATACTCTTCTGGATTCTGGGCCAAATCATCGAGGTCCACATCAGAAGCACCATCTTCAAACATAGGGTCTTCATCGTCCCCACCAAGTCTTAAATTATTCGCATTGGCATTATTTTCCGCCAAACGGAAATATTCAGCATATTGTGTATCACCAACGCCTGATGCCGGTGAATAACCGAGTTCAACCGTCTCTAAGTTCATATTGCGTCCATCATACCAAACCGTCGCAAGGTGGCGCCCATAATTGCCGGTGCGTCCAATCATTGGGTGCACTTCGGGGTGACCTTCATCAGGATGTGGTTCATATTCAAGGACCAAAGTATCCGCATCCGTCAGTTTATCACACACATAATCACTGGATTCAAAGCCCCACGGCTCCACGACTGATGTTGACTCAGGCGTATCTGTAAATAAGTACCGGACCCGGATGTCAGATTCTGTCTCACTGTCAAAGTGTGTGGTGTCACCGTCAATACAGTTTCTAAGTGTCACTTCTCCGATCCCGTCTTCAGGAAAAGATTTTCCTTCATACTGTTCACTTTCAAGTTTTAACATGTCAGTAACCGGGGTTTCATCATTGCCTTCAAACGGCACAGTTTTACCATATAGTGTCATGTCATCTTCAACTGGCGTACTTCTGTCAAACATATCGGTATAATCTTCATCTATATACCACCCTAGGAAGTGTTCTCCCGGCAAGGATGGCATTGGTGTGGTGGTGGAGTCTCCCGGTTCAACGGTCCGTGTTTCATAGATTTCACCATCGAGTTCAAACTGTACCTCATACTCGCTTGAACAAGCCGCTAAACCAAAAACAATTACAAAACTTATGAATAAAGTTGCTATTTTTTTCATATTTGTTATGCTCCTTATTTTTTTATTCCAATTCATTTTAACGAAGATTAGAAGCGCTTACAATACTAAATATTAAAAAATGAGAATAAATTCTCATTTTTTAATATTGAACAATTGAATGGAATTCTGAAACGTCTTCAACAGAACTGATCGCAATTCCTTTTGGGGTGATATGATAAACTAAGTCATCGTCTACATGCGCTCTGTATACAAAATTTGATACATCATGAATCGCTTCAGGCAGGGTGAAATAGTCTTCCTGTTTAAGCGCATAAGCATCTTCTTTAAATCCGAACTGATTAATTCTCGTCACATAAGAAGGGGAATCATTTGTTTCATCGAGATCTTCAGACATAACAGTGGGGATATAAAATTGATTAAACTCGGGCATGTGTTGAATGTCAGATGCATTAAAGGTTGTCTCTAGTGCGCTTTGTTTAAAAGTGGGCGGTGTATGCACACTGTGTGCATCATCAGAGATTAATACATTATGATCACGCGTGAATATATTTAATGCAATGCGGTCATCCTCAAATCGATAATCAAAAATACCATCTGGGGTTTCATGAAAAATTGCGCTTGGTAAATTTTCGATATTATAATCATCCATCGAGCGAATGATAGTTGGTTGACTTGTATCATAAGGTCTAATCTCACCATTATCCATCATCAAATATAAAACTTGACGATGGAAAAATAGTGAATCTATGTCAGCCTCAATTGACGTGGTTAATTCCGCGAATATATCAAGCTGTTTTGTAAAACGAGAAAACTCTAAATATCCATCATCATTTCTTGTAATAACCATGCGAAGGCCGGTGCCAAGCGCTAAGGGTTCTTCCGCCTTTTCACCTTCAATCATTCGCGTACGATAATAATCAACATCAATGCCGCTTGTTTCAAGTTTGGTAAGAGAAGTGTTTGTTGCTTCTACAGGATCTTCAAGCTCCAAAAAATCAGACGCTTGAACAAACTGATAACTACGGTTGATAATAAAGATTTCTTCATTATGGAAGCGAACATGATTATTGATACTTAACAAAGTGGTATCCATGTTGAAAACATGCGTATCCAAATCAAGCGTATAAATCGTAAGTAAATTATTTGGGTTGGTCCCCTCTATGTGGCGCATTGAGCTATAAAGTTGTTCTACACGATCACCATTATGATTCACCTCAGGAAGTATATTATCCGAGTCAAAATCACCCTTATCATAAGGGAGATATTGTTCACTTGCGATTCTCAAAACCCCTTCATGAATGTCAATTTCATTGGGGGTTCCTGAAAAACTGAATGTGTCTGTTTTTTCAAACGTATCAATGTCATAAGCGTATAATTTCGTCTTCATTTGATATTCGTCAAGAGAGTATGATTCACTGTTTCCATCTGTTTTGCCTACTAAGTAAAGCGTTTGACCTTCAATGAACAGCCCAAGCGGTTGTGTTTGATCATCAAACACAGGTAAAGACTCTTGATGTGTCGCTTCTTGGTCATTGTGATTTACAGAAGATATTTCTATCGCATCGTCACTAAGCGCAAACACATGTTGGTTATGTACAACGACATCATCAACATATGCATCAAGCCTCAATTCTTTATTTCTTTGCTCTTCCATAATATCTATATGTTCTTCATCACTCAATTTTTGTGTTGAGGTTGTTTGATAGAATTTGCTTTGAAAATTGTTATGTATCTGAGTTAGGTCATTTTGTGATTCTACCTGGTTAACATGTTCATCATAGATTACTGGGTTTTGAAGTATCGCAAGTATGAAAACAATTGGAATAAGCAACGGTAAAAAGACCTTATAAAAAGATCTGAGTTTGGGTTGTTTAGCCTCTTTTTCTGTATAGCTTCTTAAACTCTTCTTCGTCACATTCAATCGCTTATTAAAGATGATTTCCATCAAAACTGAGCGGAACAGAACAACTGTGAGTGCTATAGACACAAAAAGGATGCTGAAGATAATGAAGTTGTTGTATATGAATTCAAAAAACGTGAACATGTCACCACCCCCTTATAACTTTAACGTCTTTTTAAACGTTTTATAGTAGCGACGATTCACTTCAACCGTATGACCATTTTTCATTAAGAGATTCAATTTTGAATTGAATGCTGGCTTAATGTAGTCAATCTTGTTAATATTTACAAGTGCATACTTTGAAACACGTAAAAAATATTTGTTTTTTAGCTCTTCTTCAAGTTCATAAAGTTTCATGTTCACCGAAAAGGTATGATTCATTAAATACGCATGAACCTCTTCGTTTTCAATCATAAAATAATGGATTCGTCTTGATTCAATGTGCTTTAACCCTTTATCCGATTCCACGGTAATAAAAATATCTTCGCCCTTAACAATCGAATCAAGCATCCGATTCACTTTTTCAGCATTGTCTTCAGAGAATACAATGTTAATTTTATCCTCTTCTATTTCATCTTTATCGGTTGTTAAAACATATTCATATTTTTTTGAATCAACAATTTTTAGTTTGTTGCGAATCCGTGACTTGGCTTCTTTGGGTACTTTGAGTTTGAACATAAAACCCCTCCACCGGTTTATTTAAAGGATAACATAGAGCTTTAATCACTACATGATAATCCTATATTTTACAGATTTTAGTCTTTGAATTACAGTGAAAACAATTGATTGTTCAAATACGCCTGGTAGCTGCGGTAAACTTTATTGATAGGAAGACCCATTACCGTGTAATAGTCACCTTCAAGCGCCTTGACATACCTTGCGCCAAACCCTTGTATGGCATAAGATCCAGCCTTGTTGAAAACTTCCTTTGAATCTATGTATTCATAAATCTCTTCATCACTCATTTGATGAAAATGCACAAGCGTTGTCGAGTGAAAGCAATGACTAAAAGCATCTTTAACAAACGCAACACCGGTTATGACCTCATGGGTGCGCCCTGACAATTGCTTGAGCATATCAAACGCTTCTTGTTCATCTTTAGGTTTTCCTAGAACTTGATTGTCTATTTTTACTAGCGTGTCTGCGCCCAATATAAGAACACCTGGGTTATCCGTAACTAAAGAATGCGCCTTTTGATACGCCAAATTCTTAATGGCCGCTTCAAAGGATAGACCCTCTGATAGTATTTCATTGCCATTTTTGGGGGATTGTGCTACAAAAGGAATTTGTGCTTGGCTTAACAGTTCTTTTCTTCTTGGCGAGGTCGAGGCCAAAATGATGGGTGTTCGTTTCATCCTATCAACTCACTTTTCATAAACAGTATAACATGGCAAATGAAATTTTATGTAGACAGTAGTGCTTCAAATTAACCCTATGTTATAATAATTCAGAAGGTGATTGAATGCACGAATTTTTCATTGAAAAATTAAAAAAAACACCAATCTTTAGCACTGATGCGCCGATCATTGTAGCAGTAAGTGGTGGCGTTGACTCAATGGTGCTTTTACACGTGGTATATTCACTGAAAAAAACAATTATTTTGGCGCACGTTCATCACGGTGTCCGTCAGGCCTCCGATGAAGAGCTGGCCTATTTAAAATCTTGGGCTGAAGCGCGCAGTATTCCGTTTGAATCTAAAAGATTATCGTTTGAATCCTTCAGTGACTTTCAAGACCAAGCAAGGAAGAAACGGTTGACCTTTTTCAATGAGCTTTCCCAAAAATATAATACACCATTTATTGCAATGGGACATCACCGTGATGATCAGGCTGAAACATTCTTAATGCGTTTAATTAATAATCATGATCCACTTAGTGTAAAAAGCATGCGTGCACAATCACAATTTCAAAACTTAACCATCCTGCGGCCTTTTTTAGACATTGAAAAACAAACACTCATTGCTTACGCAAAGCAAAATAATATCCATTATTTCAAAGATGTGACGAATAGGTCGAATGCGTATGAGCGAAACCGTATCCGCAATCAAATCATTCCACTTGTACACAAAGAAAACCCGCGTTACCTTGAAGCGTTTGAACGGCATATGGAATTTGTGAATGAAGCGGAACAACTGATTAAAGAAAAAATTGACACCCTTCCTGACTTAACCAAGGATCGCATGCCGCTTAAAACTTACTTTTCACTTCCGCGTATTGTAAGGCATCAATATCTTCAAACCCACCTTGATAAATTAAACGCTGAATCCTCCCTTGGGTATCATCATTTTCTTTCGATTGACCAACAATTAAATACTCAAAGCAATTTTGTTTACCCATTAAAAGATTCTCTGACAATTCACAAAGAATATGATACTTTTTATATGAAAGACAGCCCGCCTAATACACCTTGTTTGTTAAATATTAATTCCCAGGGAATCTATACGATTAATGAAAATCTCCGTTTAATTATTTCTAAGAAGAAAAAAAATCATAAGACTTTTAAAAGCTTTGAATTATGGTATAATAACAAAGTGTATCCATTACAATTCAGAACACGTGCGCAAGGGGATTACATACAGTTTAGTTATGGTAGAAAGAAACTTAAAGATTATTTAATTGAAAATAAAATTTCACCTGCTAAAAGAGATCAACTGCTCTTACTAACACGGGGTTCAAAAATACTTTGGATTCCTGAATTGCGTGTGAGCAGCATTCAAAACGAAACGAAACAAGTCATCTATGTTTCTTTAGAATGTATTTAGAAAAGTATGCCCCAACTCATGTGTTGACCTTTTAGGTAAAGCCTTGAAGGTCATTTTCTTAAATTAAAACAATCATCAGTCGTCACGTACTTAAGGAGTGAAACAAATGGCACAAAAAAAGCCAACACCACCGAACCAGCGCGCTAATAAAATCGGCAATCTTGTCGTTATGATGCTCATCCTTCTTTTTGTCTTTATGGCAATTTGGATGATTATGAATGCGGACGAAACAGAACCCACTGAATATAGCTACACTGATTTCAAGTATGAACTTGAACAAGGCAATGTTGACACCATTAATTCAACCCCTATATCCGGGGATATCAACCAAGGGTCCTTTTATCTTGAAGGGACACTAAGCGATGGGACAGAGTACTATTTGGAAGTGCCTACTCAAGGCTCGCTAGATGAAATCCGTACCATTGCGTTTGATAACAACGTTGATTTTTCCCATGAGCGTGGATCAACCTATAGCTTTTGGAATATTCTTGTTATCTTACTCCCAATTATTCTTATCATTGTCTTCATTGGATTTTTCATGCGCCAAAGCGGCGGTGGAAACAAAGCCTTTGATTTTGGTAAATCCAAAGCTAAACTCAACAAAGGAAAAACCACTACCTTCAAGCATGTTGCCGGTGTTGAAGAAGAAAAACAAGAACTCGCTGAACTCATTGACTTTTTACGTAATCCTAAAAAATACATGCAGCTGGGTGCACGCATTCCTAAAGGGGTGCTACTTGTCGGTCCACCGGGAACCGGTAAAACCTTACTGGCACGTGCGGTTGCAGGCGAAGCAGATGTCCCGTTTTACTCAATCAGCGGTTCTGACTTTGTAGAAATGTTTGTCGGTGTTGGTGCAAGTCGTGTACGCGACATGTTCAAACAAGCCAAGCAAAGTGCACCTTGTATCGTGTTCATTGATGAACTTGATGCGGTTGGACGCCAACGCGGTGCTGGTATGGGCGGTGGACACGATGAGCGTGAACAAACACTGAACCAACTACTAGTTGAACTGGATGGATTTGGTGTCAACTCAGGTATTATCGTCATGGCCGCCACTAACCGTCCTGATGTGCTTGATAGCGCCTTGCTGCGCCCTGGACGCTTTGACCGTCAAATCACAGTTGGACGCCCCGATATTAAAGGACGTACACAAATTCTTCAAGTCCACGCCAAAAACAAACGTATTGCTCAAACCATTACCTTTGATGATATCGCAAGACGCACCCCAGGATTCACAGGGGCAGACTTAGAAAACTTGCTCAATGAAGCCGCACTGCTTGCAGCACGTGAAAACAAACCATCTATTGAGCTCTCACATATAGACGAAGCGGTTGACCGCGTTATGATGGGACCTGCCAAAAAGTCACGCGTCTTTACAAAACGCGAACGTACATTCATCGCTTACCATGAAGCCGGCCATGCTGTGCTTGGTCTTAAGCTAGACAACGCTAACGTTGTACACAAAGTCACAATTATACCACGCGGCCAAGCCGGCGGTTATAACTTAATGCTTCCTGAAGAGGAAGAAGCATTCCTTAGAACACGCAAAGGTCTCATGGATCAAATTACTGGACTGTTAGGCGGCCGTGTTGCTGAGGAAAT
>LFCJ01000982.1_pt1 | contig 19022 bp, 13 predicted proteins | sample 643141 | NCBI WGS metagenome assembly LFCJ01 (sample SAMN03766243, study PRJNA286221) | soda lake metagenome | biome: soda lake; feature: Kulunda steppe; material: water; isolation source: sample B1-Br-g2 brine of Lake Bitter-1 | place: Russia: Kulunda steppe | collected 2010-07
GGGATGTGGGAGCGGTCACACCTGCCGCATCCCTCGCGGAAAAAAAATGCAGGGATGTGGGCAGGGATGCCATCAGGTGTGACCGCCCCCTAAGAATCTCCGCGTCCAACGCGGAATTCTCCCACCCAGGCGTTTTCCTGCTCAGCCTTGCTCAGTGGAGCACTCCTTGGCAGTGGCGAGGCGTTGCGCGTTTGCTGCTGTAATGCTGTCGAGCTGGCGCTGCTCTGCTGCTGCCTTGCTTAGCATCGACGGGCCCAGGCTCTCATCTCATCCAGGACAGGTCTCCAGGACTGCCTCATCCGCTGTGCACTCCACTTACCCACAATCTGGAACAATGTGCAGGACTTGCTCTTTGATGCAGGAAGTACCAGCTACAAAGACGAGCTTGCAGTGCTTGTGATGGTGCATGCAACTTGTCCTTCAGCTCAACTCAATGATCTTGGCATTAACTCACTCCTTCCCCCTTTTCTTGGCACTTTGAATATGTATGTACCTGTTTAATTGCATTGGGTGGTAACAGGTAGCTGGGGGGGCAGTTGATGGCCCACAGCCCCCCCCCCCTCCTCTACCCTCAAAAATGACCCCAAAATACGGACAAATTGACGTCAAGTAAGCGCATTGTTCGTATCATACGCGCTTAGTCTGGGCAAATGGACGCATGACCCAACCCGGGATGAAACTCTAGAAATAATTGTATACGACACGCGTTTGCTCGTTTGGGAAAAAAAATTAGGAAAGACAGTTTGGGAAAAAAAATTAGGAAAGACAGTTTGGGAACCCTGGAATTCCAGCGGGCGAGCCAGCAGCAGCAGGCTGGGACCCGCCCCTGAGGGACAGTGCCCTTGACCCTTTTGGTTGGCCATAACATGAGGAACAGTGCTGAAAAGCTGAGACGGCTTGGAGGGGTTATCTGTGGGGACGACCACATGTAAGTAGCCTCTATGTCAAAAAGCCTCGGTGACCCTCTTTTACTGAAAGGGTGCTTGAGCGCTCTCAAAATGTTTTCTCCTGCGTAAGGTGTCTACCCTAGGAAACTCCTCACAAACACACTGTGGGCAGCCCTGATAGCAGCGCAGCTTTCAGCCAGGTCCAAAGAAGGTGCAATATCCAAAGCATGCAGCCCCAGCTTCTGAGGCGCCAATGTTGCAGACTTTCCAATACTGAGCAAGCAGCCAGGCAACAGCAGCAGCAGCAGTAGCACAAGCAGCTGCACAAGAAGCAGCAGCACAGACACCTCCCTCCCCTGGCGCCATAGACAGGGTGCCTGAGACGCTGCTGCTTGAAGTGGGGTTGCCCGTTAGATTTAATCACTTGTTGAGTTTGGCTATCCTGAATTGGTGGTGAGTTACAAGTGTGACTGCATGACTAGTCAACTCCAGCTTTTCTTCCACATTTTCCCAGTCAAAGCTTGATAGCAAATCAAGCACTCAAGTTGGCTACCCACCCTTACTCATACATCATGCAAAACAACAAAGAGGCGCCTTGATAGATGGATAGATGGGGGTGGATGTGCATGTGCACTTGTGCATGGGTGAGTGCATGGCCATGGGTCAGTGTTTGCGGGCTATATGCTGCACACAAGTGCTCATGCTGGTGACTTGGTGTAGGTGCAAGCATGAAGTTGCACTTTTACCCTATTTGCTGCATGCTCACGGCTTCCATCATGTACCGCACTCTTTGGCATACTGTATGCTATGCTGTGGGGCTGCTAGCAGCACTATTTAGGTCAGCAAGAGGCCTCATTTCCACTCCAAAAGATGAATTCATGGGAATTTGTGGGTTGTAATGTTGGCATCAATGCATTGAACACCAGAGAGGTCAGGAGAACCAGGGGAGACGTAACTCCTCTACAGAATTGCGCAGAAATTGGCATCTTTGAGGCCTCAATTTAAGCAAAAAACCAAAGATGCAAAATATGCGTGACCGCCAAACTTCTTGGGAATAAGATTTTACAATTTATTGGTCAAGACACAAATTGCATGTGGTCGCTTTTTTTCAGGTGGATTTTCAACTCCAAAAAAAATTAATTTTTTTTTGCATGTGACCTCAGCCCAAAATACACTCTTTACGAGCAGAAACCACAAGCACCCATGTCATGCGCGATTGCTGTATTTCCAAACTTCTTGACTTACTGTGACAAAATCTGCAGGAGGATTAACCACATGGACACAGATGGAGATGGAACTCTGGACATGGATGAATTAAAGCAACATTTTAAGGAAGAATACCGAGCTCATAAGGTAGGTACAGCACCGCATTGAGCATTGAGAAATACGCGAGTCTTCGAGAATGTACCATTCATGAAAGGAAAAAATATAGTACAGGCGTAATTTGAAAGCCATTGTCCTACCAATTGACACATTGTGGCTTTCTAAGCTTCACTCATTCTTAAAACATTTGGTATTGATCATTGGAACAGGAGTCGCAACGCATGAGAGTTCTTCTTGTGGTCATGTTCATCACGCTACTGTGCAGCATTGGCGCAACCTGCGGGACCACGTGAGTACATTTTTGAGTGCGTTTCTTGTTTATGAAAGCAATTTGCATTGCAAGCTGCACAAGTTGTGATGCACCACGACTTGGAGCGTGATACAAAAGCTGATGTTCAGGCTCATTTGTTTGTGTGTGCATGCATGCTCACAAGCACAAACACATACAAACACATACCCATACACACACGTGTGACATGTACGTGCCCCATGCTGACGCATGCATGCAACTCTTCTCTCATGCCTGCAGGTATGCAATGGTGGCTTTCTTGAAGGTATGAGGTCAAGCTGGATAGTCAAATGCAAATTAGGTGCACCGACATTGGGAACTCTGGGTTTGAATGTTCCAATTCGATGTGATGTGAATACCTGCCATGGCACAAAATTACTCATTAGTTTCCCATCTTTTAAGTAATGGGACGTTAAAGCAGCGGTGTGTTAGGCATGGAAGGCCTAGCAACAACCCTTCACACATTTTTTGACATCACCTTTATGGGGGCCTTAATTGCGGCAAGAGAAATCTGTTGGTTGCAGATATATCGGTCCCCCACCATTTACACCCCATGTTTCAGATCGTCAAGCGGTGTCATACAGTAATTTGCAGCCACAGTACCAGTTCCTGTCTTGAGCTAACATTTAAATATGCTTTTACTCCTTGTTTCTATGAATTACCAAAGTGAGATATTTGGTGAAGGGTGGTTAGCCTTCTAGCCAAGACTCGCCATGACAGAGCCTCGGCAAGGCTCACTGAGCCATGAGTGGCAGAGCCTCGGTAATCCTCAGTCCCTAAAATGGCACCTATACACGCTCAAAAATGTTCTTCTGAATCTGGATGATTTAAGAAGAACACGTGGGAATGCCCGTACATTGGGATGGCGCCTCGGCATGATGCCTCAGCATGGTGGCATGTCTGGGGAATTGGTGGGAGACGGGTGCAACAGTACGCAGAGGTCTGGCTAGGATGAAAAGATGGCAGATGCAGCCTTTGGAACAGTGCAACAGGCCAAGGGGAAGTACGGTGTTGGTGGCGATGCATGGCTATAGTGCCCACTGGGTCGGTTGCAGACCCCTCCTGTGCAAGCTACAGTGCAAGCTGCGCAGACCAGACCTGCTTGCTTGAAACACATCTGGAATGCTCAGTATGCTCGAGGGTCAGCACTTGGGAGTGAAGGGGGCTCTGATCTTCACAGAGCAGCAGCATTGGGCATGCAGCAGCAGCTCCGGGCCGACAGCAGGCATCAGCAGTGCTAGCTTCAAACAATAGGCGACACTGTAGCTAAGTAAGCTGCGTATGGCACGATTCTTGGCTTTGGCAGTAAGCTTGCTGGGCGTGCACTCCACAGCCTGGGCCAGCAAGCGCATCAGGTCATCTTGGGGGCTGATTTGTAACAAGCTTCAATCCAGGCTCACCCTGGAGCATGCAAGGAAGCTAATCTACGTGGATTGGTAGTATACGTATACGTGAACTGCACCAGCAGGCAGTGCAGCATTAGTGCAGAGGCAGACCTGGAAAGCAGCCTACAGCTTCCGGGAGGACAAGCAGGAAGTATCTCGAACAGTGGAAAATTTCTGACTGACGGTGATGTGGAGCGGGGAAGCTTATGGCTGGGTGGTGAGGGAAGCTGCTCAATCTGGCCTCCAGGACAGCTGGTAGAAAAATAGAATAAAATTTTGTCGGAAAGAAAAGTTTCAGGGCGTTTGCGAGCGTATTGGACAAGCGCTTTTCTTGCGGTTATGCAACCACCGAGACCCTCTCCACATAGGCCAGACCCCTTAAAGATTTTCAGACACCCTAATTCCCCACCCTTAGATATACCCTTAAATACACCCTTAGACATACCCTTATATACATACTTAGACATAACCTCAGGTATACCCTTAGATATACCCTTAGACATGCAAGGACCCAAAATGGTAACAATGATTTGTTTGCAAGAATTGCAGGAATGCAAAGCTCTAGATTAAGGACATTTTTGCGAACTTCAGCTCTTTGCTCTGCATTTATCTGCTTGTTTAGAACAGTAAGAGCCCACTCCCCCTCTTTTACTTCTTCATCTGAGGACTCTGAGTCAGTCTCCTCCAACTGCTCACGACCCCTCTTCCTTCCCCTGCCCCTGCCCCTGCCCCTGCCCCTCTCTGTGCTTTGTGCTCCTGCATCAGCAGCATTTTCCCTAGAGCCAGAGCCTCTGCCCCTGCCTCCCAGAGGGGGTGCAACTGTTGCTGGGTCCACAAGCTTCTCAATTTCTCAGTTGTCAATTTCCGCAACGTTTCCAAGGCTTGCTTCTCCGGCTCGCACCGCTGCTCCTGCCTGCTGAGCTGCTGCCTCGGCTGCAATCTCCTCCGTACTTGGCAATTCTTGCTCTTCATCACGCTCAATTGATGGCTGGGTAGCCACAAGGGTAGCAGTTGAAATCACACCACGGGCTTCCTTTTGGAGATTGCATAAGCTGGCCTTACCAGCCTTGGCCTGCCCACAGGTCCAGGTGGAGCAGGAGGGGGCTGGGCAGTAATGGAAGTAGCTAGCAACCTCTCACGCTCAGCAACACTCTGGGCCAAGGTTGGGTCTTGGCAGATATGCAGCTCCCTGGGCTGTCCGTTGCCCTCTGAGCGCTTCCGTTTTGTGCAACCCACGTCGAAAAGTGTCCTTTGCCTGTTTGGGGCGTGCAGTGCAAGGGGGGTCCCAGGCGGGGTGCGGTGGCTAAACTTGCATACCTTGTGAGCTCTCAAAAAAGCAATTATTCTGCTCCTGGCAGATTGGAGAGGGTGCTGGAATTATTTGATTACTCTCAAGGTTACCAGGAGCAGTACAGTAGTGCTTGTGTGGACAGAAACCTAACACCGTTTTGAGGTCAGACAATTTCTTGCTGTTGGCACCAACTAGATTAGGGACTGTGGAGTATCTGATTGTGCTTCATTTTTCACAATTGCTTTGGCACTGCTTCCTAATTCAGATAAAATAATCTTGCATGGGAAGCTTGTTCCTCTCTCTCTCCCACCTAGACCATTCATCGACAATGATTCATTTGCTGTGCAGGACTCTGAGGTCAAAAGTGATGGATTGATGATCACAACCAGCTCTCACCAGCCTATTCGCACAGGTACAGCTGTGGTGTAGATCACTTGATGACCAAGATTGTTTTCACGATGTGCGAGGTGCATGTCCTTATTTATGCACCCATCGTCAAGGTGGAAGCTGGGGTGGAAGCCATTGTCCATAAGTGGATCTGTGTAGGTTGCACTTGATGTACCAGGCAGAGGGGGGAAGAAGGGCTCGAAACTGTATTGTGCAACACTGGTATTCAAGACAACATGGTGATTGTAAGCTTTTGTGGGGCGAATAGTGTTGGTCGTCCCCACCACTGGGTCACCCCTTGCTAAGGCAAAGGTGGCCAAATAGGTTCCTTCTAAACAGGTTCCTTAAGGCATAACTTTGCAGCCACCCCACCGTTTACTGACCTGTAAACCAATGGATATCATTTTTGGTTCCAATAATTCAGCCCTTGGATTTAGAATGGTGCGGCGGGTGTAAAGAAGTCTCAGGAAAACAGATTGTCAGGTTTGAAGAGTGCACACTATTTCCCGCACAAGCCGCAAACTCCGATCTTGACGTGCCTGCACGTGTGTAAAATTGGGCCGCATATCCTGTGTAGACTTTGGCGTGGGAAGCTCTGCTGCTGAGAGGCAGATTTTAGGAAACATTTCTGCCCACCGCTTCCCACCCTCACCCTCAATTGGCTCCAATACAAATCATTTTATTTTTTTATGCTTGGCCGCAACCCTCAGGCTTGGTCTGGCTTGAAAGCATGCAGGGGTTGCGGAGTCCCCAAGTCCGACTCTGCAGCAACAAGCCATCATAAAGTTGCAGCTTAAATCCTGGAATGCAGCAGGATTCGAGCAAGGTTGTACAAGTGTCATTTTCCAGCCAAAATGGTGCCAGATTGGCTAATGGTGCGCACACCACGCCCCCACTTTGCCTTTCTTTACACAGCCTGACTTTCAACGGCATATATACATTGAATGCATTGTTGGGGCTGGCAGTGGGGTGAGCATGGTGGCGGAAACGCAAGTTGGCCACGTTTGGCGACCACTGGCATTGGGGTGAGTATGGGGACAGAACAGGAAATCAGCCAGGTTGGGGGTGGGTCCATTGGTGCGGACGACCTGTTTGAGATCTTTTTGAGTTCCTTAAGCATACCCAGTCTTTTATGAGGACAGATCTCCTTCACCAAGTTCGATCTCAAAAGTGCTTGGTTTTGTCAGGACTACTGGCAACATGAGAGCATACAAATAGCCAAACATTGCTTAAAATACAGGCATGCTTTAAGCCCTAGCCCGGGGTTTTGCTGGTTCACAACTTTTTCATTTGATTTGTTGGTCTTAGCTGCAAGTGGCTGCAGTTCTATGCTTTTGCAATGATGTGGCGTTGTGCTTAATCTGGCCTAGCACAACTGGAAGACAAATTACTCTAACTCTTGTGCTCATGATCCAGCCCAAGTGCTGGTCCCAGGCAAATTCCACCTCTGTTTGCTTATTGCTGTCCTACACACGTTGAGAGCCCTATTGATGCCTTTTCCCCCCTTTGACTTGTTTAAGTCGACATCCTCTAACTTAAGACAGCTTAGAACACTAAAAAGAACAGGTTGTACATTTCATGGTTTGATCCCCTTCTTAATGCCCACAAAACATATTCTAGGCTTAACATTTGTCTCAAATCAATCATTTTCTTCACATGGTGTCCAAGTCGATATGTGGTTAAGTACCACACTCGTCGGCAGAGATCAACTTCATTTGTGAGGCAAAGGCGCTACCTGAAAGAGCACTTAGATTTCCATCTCTACTTGCCTCCTGGAAATCAATTGGAATTGGTATTGCAGCCTGCAGGACGCAGACTGTTTCTATCGTGGGCCCCCAAAATAAATGTTTTATTAGAAGTACTGGGCAACGCTACCTGAGAGCTTGTGCCACCTCTCATTTTGCAATATCTTGCGAGCACATAGGGCAATCCCTGCCACTGAGGGTCAAGGTAGTTTGTTTCAGCTTTTTGTTTGCCTGCATGAACATCTATGTGCAGGGACTGCACGTGGGAGTGTACAGATTATCAATGACACATCTCTGACCTCAGAAGTTCAACTTCGCCGGCGGCGAGGCTTATTGCAGTCCTCTGCAGAGAGCACTAATTCCACTGCCATGACTTGCAGCTTCTGTGCTGTGGCAACAGCAAGCTGCAAACAGGCACGTTCCTTTGTATATTTTAGATCTGTGTGCTCTCACATAAGCAGGTCCTCTTTTAGACTCCCTGGACTGGGTGCTGCCTTGCGCACATTAAGCATGCCAGATAAGTAAACTTGTTAAGGACGCTGTTTTTTTAAAAGGTGGTCCTTTGCTTAATTGAGGCTCCCTGTGAATATTGCGGACATTATCCCCAGTTAGGAAAAGCTGTCTATAAGGTCCCTGTTTAAGTTTGCAATGCATCTATGCTCGGTATTCTTGTGCAGGCAGAGGTATGGCGGGAAATGCTCCGTGCAGAAACCACTGTATGTGACGTCATTTTTGACCTTACATCAAATAGAAAAGAGGTCATCAATATCAGGGCAGAAACTTGGACTGAAAACCCACTAACAATAACTGGTAAGTACCCACGGCTTTCTATGAAAATCATTTCAACAAGCAGGGAGGTGAGTCTTGCCTCTAATAATTTTGGAATGACTCCACTGTCACTAAGAAATGTACTGCCCTTCAATTGTGACAGGGCATGATACAGACCCAGAACATGTGGATAAGCCCCAACAATATGAAGGTGACCCAGGCTTTGAACTTCAAGATGTGCTCAAACTTATTTGTGCTGCACTGGCTATCAGGGCTGCATCCTAGGCATATACCAAGGCACTGATTTGCACCGGTGCGCATGCACCCATTGAGGGTGCAAGAACATACACTGTTGCGCATTTCCTTATTACCCACATGTGTACTCATCTGCTCATATTGCCAGTGAGGTGCCCGCTTACAGAAGAGTGGACCAACCTGAAGCCCTGCACCTGCGAGGTCATATTCTTGGGTAAGGTGCTTGCACGTGGGAAAATTGCAGTGCAGGCTTGACTACCCATGCTTGAGTCCTCATGCTTGAGCACTCTTTCTGGAACAGCAAGGTTGTAGAGCAATGCTGCTTCCTACCAGCATGACTTTTGTGAGCTATTTTAGCTTCAGAAGCTGTGCGCGCCACACCTGCAGACTTGGTGAATTTGACCCATTCTTTGTAGGCACTGAATCTGTGAACAGCTCCGCTCCAAACCCCTCTACACCAGATGCCAGTGATGCCACCACTCCCTCCACGTGCGTAACTTTCAATCAAATTGTAGACGCTGCCATCAACACTATAGTGTCTAAAACTATAGGTGCATCTTTGGGCATGTTTGCCAATGAGACCCAGGTTGCAGGGCACATCGTTGCAAACTTTGTATTTTGCACTCGTGTCATGTGCCTTTTTTGGAAAAGCAGCTGTCCTTTTAGGGGTGGGTAAAAAGGGTTTGGCAGACCCTCATTAGGGTTTAGGGTTAAAAGACAATCAGCTCCTTAAAAATTCTACATGTGTAACTTGCAAGAAGGTGCTAGTGAGATATGACTCAGCTCGCAACATGAAGGCTTCATGAATTCAGGATTGGCATCACAAGAATGATACAAACATTGCATGTATTCTATGTTGATTCATCAGCATGTAGTGGTCAGCCATGAGGGGTGAGGTCGGGGGGAGGTAAGGCCAGGCCTGTGGCCCCAAACTGCCTCACCAGCTACCCTTACCACCTGCGCGTATTCTTTGATTGATTCCAATCCCAGGTTTACAATGGGAGTGGGACTGGTCATGAGTACAGAGCCTTATGATTGTGCACAGTGCATGCGCAGTGTGAGCACAAGTTTGTAGGTAGTGCTTCCTGCACCTTGGGGGCTTCCAACTCTGATGACCTATTTGTTAGGAAAGCAAATGAGCTGGTGAAGAGCCCTGCAGCTTGTCTTGGAGGAGTTAGATTCACAAAACAAGGAGAGGCAGCAGCAGCAGCAGCAGCAGCATTGCATGCAAAGTGTACAGCTCCCATCAGCTTTTGGCCCTCCTGCCTCGAACACCATTTGTTGAACTTATTCGTTCCTGTGCACCAAATAAATTTTGGAATATGGCCCCCCCAATAAAGACTGGTGGCACTCACCTACATACAGTACAGTGCCAATGAGACTGGTGGCACTCACCTGCATACAATACCCCCCTCTAGGATGTTGTCCTGGCACCTTGATGACAGCCCTGCTTGCAAAGCCTCGCTAGCTGTCTCAAAGCTTGTTTTTGCTCATGCCTTATATTCAGCATGCTTTTGAGTACCTGCCATCTTAAGTACATCAACCATTACAACATCGTGCTCTGTCTCGCGTTGATCTCTTCCAGGTCACGTCTTTTGGCTTCCGTCCTTCACCCGCACCATGATGCTTTTATAGCAGCCGAATCAGGGCACCTGGCGCTACCCCCTCTTGGCACGATCCCGTGCGCCACTATGGCAAAGCTGCATGGCAGCCAAGGGCATGGGACCAAGTCCCATCTGACCTATCCATGCCCTTTCACAGGTTTCAACTTACCAATCACCATGAAAATAACAAGCACACATGTCCTGGACGCAAAAGCGGTGAGGACATCTGGCAAATTGTTGATAGACACCATTGCAAATGACCTTGGATGGCCATAGATGTCCAAACGAGTGTGCAGAACCTTCCCCCATGAGAAGTTGTGCCAATAGCACATGAACAGAGCTTTATTGGGAATTGTTGAGCCAGTTTCTTGGATTCATTCAATTGTGAAAGTGGGAAAAGCATTCCTGGAGGTGTTCGAACAGTAGCCGGCCAAAGATGTCCAAGCAATGTAGCCATTTACAGCCACCAACAGAGACCCTTGACCCCCTTGCTTGTCAACTATTTTACCCCTTGCTGTACAGGGTCCTGAGCTTGTGATCAGTGCTGACCTTAAAGTGTCCGCGATTCATTGGGACCTGGGGCATGCCAAGCTTGTTTGCCCCTATGGTGATGCTCAGACTAATTGGATGGGGCAGGAGGCAGCTGGGGATCCCAATTGCAGGTGAGCATTGGTATTCTTCAAAGTGTCGGCAACAGCAGCATGCACAAGAGTACGGACGCACATTCTGAGTTCTGCCACAGGGGCAAGGCAGTCTCCTTTCCTTGCATGTGTTTCCACAAAACCAAGGCACTCTTCTTTTCCTTAAATGTGCTATATCTTGACAATGGCTGTCATTTTGTTGCAGCTGTGACATATTTGGGGTACAAGGGAGAGCCCTGGCACAGAATCAAATGCTCATTCCAAATGACATCTCAACTCTTAAGGAGGACAGAGTGGACTCGAGGTAGGGAATCGCAAATTAATTGGACAATTTTGATGCAATAAATCTATGATCTAAGACAGGTTTCCTGCACTGCCTCTGGCATCTGTTGTGAGGGCAGGCCTCACAAGATGGGCAGCTTTGAGTTGAGCCTCGCATGGGTGCAAACATGTTGCGCGCTTAAGTGTCAGGCCCCTGATCCTAGTTTCTTACTTGGGGGTGCTCTTTTCCAAATACTGAGCCTTGTGGATATTCTCATGCATAAAAGGGCTTCTTGAATATGGTGGAGTGGGGGGCTGCAGCTTAGCAAGTTGATGATAAGCCGTGGGCTGAGCCTTGACCCTACACACTTAAGTTGGTGCAGAACAGCAACGGCCTTAAGTAAGAAAAATGAAAGACCCCGACCATGCTTCTACTGCCAATTTTTTGCAGTGAGCCACCACTCATTGATGTCAGACGCCATGTCACACAACCTGAAGGTATCAGTGCGTCACTAAACTTTGCATGGAAATCAATTAATGCACAGTCTCTGTTTCCAAACATGTACACCGGGTTCTTTACTTAATCTTGATCTATCGTGGCTCCTTGTGTTGCATTTCTTCCAGTTGCATCTTATGCTTGGCCTGTTAGAGTGAAGTTTGTACACAAGCGTTGTAGTGAGAGGGTGCATTGTCGCCAATCCCTTGTGATTTTGTGACATGTAAATCTTGTGCTTCTTTATGCTTTGTGCTCACGCTAGTTCACCTTCTTAGGGTAACTCCTTAACATCTATATGGCCTTCCTCTCTAAAAACACTTTTTTTGGCTTGGCAGAACTAGTTGCCCTGTTGAGGCAAATTGACAAGCCTTGATTTGTGCATAAAGGTACCTCATTTGGTTGCTCAAGCTTAATTTCATGTACACAAATAAGCCTTCAAGCATGTTTGACATTTGTTTCTGCATGTAATATGTCAGGAGAACCTGATACACGCGGTCGCCGGGCCAGGCAGCTTCCTGGCGGGGACTATGTCAAAGTATTTTACAGAGATCTTGCTTTGAGGTCTTTCCCCAGTACTGTCAACAGAGACTACTATGGATGGTCACCATATGTAAGTTTCATTCTGGCTGAGCTTTGGGTTAGGGTTATTATTTGCATTCACGCCACCAGTATTCGTCTTTTGTTCATGTGATAATAGAGTTGCTTTCATTGCTGCAGCAGTGTTGCATTTACAACATCTGCATTTCAACATCTTTTTCATTGGAATGTGCCAGCATTTTCAGTATGGTGATTTATGTTGAATGCCAGAGGTTAAAACCGAGCGTGCGTCTGTGCTCTGGCTTGGACCTTTACATCATGCTCTTGAGACGAGCAATCATACCCCAAACAGTCACAGTTCATCTCAGAAACACCGCCAGAATTCTTCTGGTATGCCAACAAGGTGTTAGGAAATTTTAGAAGAAAAAGTTGCAAGGTGGGTGTTTCTAGGTGGAAGGGAGTTCAAAGTTTGCTTGTGCCCTGTGGCCGCGCTCTACACAACTCTGAAGACACAGTTTGGTGAAAAGCGTCCTTGCTCAGGGCAGGCGGACCGAAAGCTGGCGAAAACTGTGCAGCCTTGCATGCAAGTAAGGTTCAAAGAGCTCCTGCATATGACCAATTTACACCAAAGACCAAAAACACATCATTTTGTACAATAATGCAACCATGAGATTTGTGAGGGTAAAAAATGGTTTTCAAGGAAGGCAAGTGTAAACTTTGGGGCGCAGCTCTCAGATCCACAACCCACCTAACCCTGGGCCCCAAATTTTGACCCTGCTTGGACAAAATAGGTATCAACCTCTTTTTTTTGGAGGCTACATCCATTGTTGTAAAAAAAAAGACGTAGGTGTTAGGAATAGGGGACCAAACCAGAAGGTAAGGTGCTCGTGCAAGAGGGAACCATTATGGGGTTGAATGTCACTATGACAAGCTGTTTTGCTTTGCTGCCTTTACATTTCAGAAACTTATATTGGACAAAACCTTTGCAAAATCTCATGATCTTGTGCGCTCCCTAGTCTAATCTAATTTCAGGCACTTTAACTCCTAGAGCACAAGACCAGGGGCAGGTGCAGGATTATGTAAAGGAAAGAGAAAGAATCAGAGATTAGATAGATAGAAAAGCAAATGTTAGAGGAGATAAAGCATTGTCAAGTACTTCTCACGCAGTTAGTATTTCTGACTTAACAACCCAGTCCCCAATCTCATGTGCCCTGCAGGATGCGCTGGCTGCGCCGCGTGACGACCCAATCCCTACATGTCCTGCAGATTGGCGCGAACGTCATCTTGCAGTCGTATCCCAGTATACCGGGATACACCCTGTTATACAATACACTGCGCCTACTCTATCGTAAGTTATGGCGTGTTACAATGGATAACAGGGTATGACATTCGAGGTCTTTTAGACAGGGTCAATTGAGGCCCAAAATGGGTATACTGTTGGCATATTCCCAGGGTGTGGGCGCGCTGACTGGCTGTTTTCAAGCCAAGCACCAAGCGGTAGTCCTGTAATAAGCTTTTCAAAGCACTTGAGCTTGAAATTATCCAGTTGAGGCGCACGTGCCTAAACGACCATGGCGTGAACCCTGCTTTTCACAGCCAAATCTGCATATCACATTACACTGCTCTAAATTACATATTTTTCTGTGCTTGAGTATCCTTGTTAAACATTAACACCATTGCAAAAATATGGAGTGAAAAGACTTAATGCTTAGCAAAGTGTGCATTTTGGGTCATTTTTTTAAATGGGTGGGAAAACTGCTTCCCGCAAGCCAAGGGATTTCAACGTCCGATATCAACTTATGGACCATTTTGGAGTGTACTGGTGGTGCTTGGGGGGCAAAAAGAGCTCTGATTGGAAAATGCATATTTCAGCGTAGACTGTGCACATGTGCACTTATGCATTTTCCAATCAGAGCTCTTTTTGCCCCCCAAGCACCACCAGTACACTCCAAAATGGTCCATTAGTGCACATGTGCACAGTCTACGCTGAAATAGGCCAAGATCAGAGGCTGATCACCCACCCTGTCCCCAGAGTCATTTGTTTCACCACAAACTCCACCAGTAGTCAAGATCTATGATATGAATGGGGTCTTTGTCACAAAACGAGCATGGCCGGACTTTTGCTCTGATTGCTGCTTTCTGGAGATATTCTGTCATAACCAAGTCTCTGAAATCTTGACAACCACCTTGTTGCAGCTGCATTGCTCCTGTGCCTGGGCTTGCTGTCTCTCTTTGCAAACCCAAGCACAAGCCTCTGCCGTTTGCTAGCTTCAGCGTTAAAAACTTAATTCATCAACAATGCCAAAGAGCTTCGCCTACCTGTCATGCTGCTGCCTTGCAGAGTGCCTTTCATTTATGATCAATATTCCAGGTTTAGAGCCCCAAACAGATACGTGCATTGTTTGTACCAAGGCCAGCAGACCCAACACCCCGACTTTCAGATCCCAAGAGAGTTTGAGAACCCCCATGTGCATCATAATTGGGAGGTTAAGATGGTCCGATGGGTCTCACCAGTAAGTAGACTGGGATGAAGAGTCATGCACTTTGGCCCTGGTGGTGCTCTTTTTATGTTGCTGAGCCTCTGATACAGGCCCAAAAGCATTATTTGTAATCTGTGTAGTGCATCCATTTCAGCATAAACCTGGCAGCAAACTCCTGCCCACCCACCTGTACTTATTCCATGGCTCAACGCCTGCAGCCTTACCTCTGCCTTGCAGCCTTACCTATGCGAAACATCTCGGAGTAGCAGATTCCTAGGTAGTCCCAATTGGCGCCAATTTGGCGGTTGGCAGGGAGCGTCACCTGAAAATGGTGAGGTTCCTGTTGCCTGTGCCTGAGCAAATGCTGTTCACACCCAAGTGCGTGTATGTGTGTGCCAGAGAAGTCAGGGTAGCAAGCAACATACAACTCCCTCAGCTCACGTGCAGATTCCTACACATTTTATGCGCAACTGAACACCTTTAACCCAGTTACGATGGTTCACAATTCATTACTTCATGGGTCTGTCGATCAGGGCCCACTCTATGAAGCGCACATCTGGCTCACTTGCAGCATCTTTGCACCATTGAAAATTTGGATGGAAACCGGTGGCCTTTTATCAACACATGCCTCATGTCTGAGAGCTTGATGGCAAGTTGCTCATATCTTGGCAACATCCGTTGACAGGGGCATGCTATGTAGAAGCGCTTTGGGAGGCTAGAAGAGAGGAGTGCTTCCCTGCAGCAGCCCAGGTCCTTCGACTGCAAAGCGCTGCCAGAAGACTGGAACCAGAGCTTGTGCGCATGGACCAGCTCCGTCCGGGGGATACTGTCCAGACCATCCAGAGGTCAGGATGGTCTGTATGCGTGTGTCACTGCTTTTAGCGCTTTAAAGCTCAGGCCTTGCTTGAGAGCGTCTATTGCCAAGCACTGCTTTTGCTGGTGGAATCAGGATAACAGATTCACACAAAAGTGCTTGATTCAATGATTTGAGATTTTGAAGGTGCACTTGTGCATTGCCAGGGATGGCAAGTACACCTGGTCCAAGCTCCTTTTCATGGGCCACCAAAATGCTGAAGTGGTAACGTCCTTTGTGGAGCTGCAACTTGCCAGTGGCCGCACCCTCCGCATGACCCCAGACCATCTTGTCATGATTGCAACAGGCCAGCCTCGCTGGGGCTTGGCACGGGCATTGGTGGCAGGGAAAGTGGTGCCGGGTATGTTCGCATTCTCTGGTGGGCAGGCAGCCCAGCAGGCAGACATTAGCAGCAGGGTTGCTGTAGACACTGTGGTCGCAGACATGGTTATAGCTGCACGATGGGTCAAGGACAGGGGCATCTATGCACCTGTGACGGATTCAGAGGAAGCTGTTCTTCTTGTAAATGGAGTTGCAGCACATGAGTCCAATGCACACTACTCTGTAGGCGAGCTCCTATTCTGGAAAAAAACAATAGCCATTTTGCAGCGCATGGCAAGTCTAAAGACGTTTGATGCAGCACATACCTGGCTGCATGCCCACCAATTCCCAGAGCTTTTTAACACAATGCGCAGGGGCTTGCTTGCAACTCCACAAAGCCTCTTGCTTGCTGTCTTCAAAGGAGCATGGTTTTCCACATCAACTGACGGCAATGCATGTTGGTAGACACACCAACTTCAATGTATTGAGCACCCTTGCATAAATCACCGCATGGCAGGCAACCTCGTCTGAATCAGTTGCAATTTATGCAATGATGAAGACCTGCTCCCTATGCTTATGGCAAAAATGATGTGTTGTGCTTGATGAACTTGGACTCAAGCGTAGTTGGTACAAGGGTTCTCATATAAAGGGAACAAGGAGTTTTTATTGCCAGAGTAATTGCCTTGAAGAGGAGGTCAGGATGCATCCGCAATGTCCAAGAAAGACTTGCCTTTTGATTCAAGATTATTTTTCCTCTAGCTTGGCATGGCTTTCGTTGACAGTACTTCATGTGATTTTTGCTCCAGCTCTCTCTGATGGCTAGTACTTTTTTGACTCTTCCTTTGCATACACCGTCTTTGGAGGTGGAAGTGCAAGCTACCTGATAGTCTGGTCAACATGTGTGAAAGCTTGTTGTTTGCTCTGAGCTTTTTAGAAGCTCGTGTGAATCATCCGAATGCTTTGTCCAAGAAGACCTTCAAGTTGCCAGATCCGAGATTTCTGCAACAATAGTACCATTCGTTGGAGGCCGCACCCTTTCTGAATTTGCTTCTGTTGCAGTGGGCCCTGAGCTTTCATGGAAATCATCACATGTTTTTAATGCAGTATGAGCGAGCTTTCATGGCATCAGCGTGGTGCTGGCCTCCTTTGCAGCTCCCCTGTTAAGTTTTTTATCTAAACATTTCTGTCAAGGTGCAGGATGCGCCAGAGATGCATAGCAACCTCTCGCTGACTTACACTAAGGTTTTTTTGTTTCTTTTTGTTCTGAATTCCTTCCAACCTGTTCCTTTTTGCTCCATTCCACTTTCTCGTTGAGTCTTTGATCTGATATCTTGGCAGAGCTATTTTCAGGGAAATGTCAGGTTGCTGAGTTTTGCATTCTTAAGTTGTTGAAAATGAAAGACGTTGTTCTGTTTGTCTTGTCACGCCAGATTGGTGCAGTGCCAGATTTATGCTGCATTCGAGGTCAGAGATTTGTTGAGGCAGTGTTTTTGATCCTGCTGTCAATTCAGCTGTACCTGTATTTGGCATATTTTCAAGGGTTTAGAGTTTGTATTGCCAGAGTGATTGCTTTTAGCAGGAGGCCAGGATGCATTTGCAGTTTCCAAGAAAGGCTTGCCTTTTGATTCAGGATAATTTCTCCTCTACCTTGTTGGCTTGGGTTGGTTGACAGTGTTTCGTGTGATTCTTGCTCTACCTCTTTCTGATGGCTAGTACTCTGATGTCTCTTCTTTAGCATACACTGTCCTTGGATGTGGAAGTGCAAGCTACCTGAGAGTCTCTGGATTGAGTGTGCTAAAGCTTTTTGTTTGCTCTGAGTTTTTTTGAAGCTCATGTAATTGTTTATCCAAATGCTTTGTCCAAGAAGACCTTTAAGTTGCCAGATCCGAGATCTCTGCAACAATAGTACCATCCGTTGGAGGCCGCGCCCTTTCTGGATTTCCTTCTTGTTCAGTGAGCCCTGAGTTTCCATGGTAATCATCCCATATTTTTAATGCAGTATGTGCGAGCTTTTATGGTGCTGTGATGGCCACCTTTGCAGCTCCCCTGTTGAGTTTTAAGGTAAGGTTTTCAGCCTGATCCGCCGAACGAGGGCAGCTTAGCCGGTTGACCTCCAGTGAGGTTCGAACCCCGAACCCACAGATTGCGAGGGGGAATAGTCGACTTTCCATCGCAGGTGCCCCGCCGCCTGCTTGAGTATCCGGAGCTTACCTTGCTGTTGAGTTTTAATCTAAACATTTCTGCGAGTTGCAGGGTGCGCCAGAGATCCATAGCAACCTTTCATTACTTGCACCAAGTCTTTTTGTTTCTCTTTATTGTCATCTCTTCCTCCTTCCAACCTGTTCCTTTTCGCTTCTTTCCAGTGCTTTTTGGCTGAGTCTTTGATCTGATATCTTGGCAGAGCTATTACAAGGAGAAGCTTACTTTGCTGAGTTTTTGCATTCTTAAGTGGTCAAAAACGAAGGACGGCGGTCTGTATCTCTTGTTACGCCTGATTGCAGTGCCAGATTTATGCTGCATTCGAGGCCAGAGGTTTGTAGAATCAGTTGGCGGAGTATTTGATCCTCTTGTCTGTTCAGCTATACCTGTATTTGGTATGTTGTTATATCACTTTTTTTGTATGCCATCATTTTTGCTTGTCTGCATGAGCGTGGATCAGGGGGGTTGCTGATTATTGCTGGATTAAAGCTGGTTACATTATCTTGGAACAGGGGTTTCCTGGGAGTTATCATTGTGTGAAGGCATCGTGATGGCTCTGATTCACTATTGAGGTCTATTGATCTGCCCTGGTATCTGTAAGGAAATCGTTCTAGATCGCAAATTTCTGAGTATCTGACATGACCATTTATTTGTTGTCCCTGCGCATCATTCACTTTCTGCTCGGGACAAGAGGGGTAGTCATGGTCATACCAAGAGCCTCTGAGTCTATTTGGTGTGCAGCAGTCTTTCAGCGTGACAGTCTGCACCAAATGTAAAAAGTGAACTTCCTCAGCAATGATGTCAGCTAAGTCTGGATTAAGTTACCCGACATGTAAAATGAAGGTTTATATTGAGGATGTATGTTTGCCAGATAGGTTGACTGCTTGATCAGTTACAAGTTAAAGTTAGTTAAAAAGGGTTAACCGCCAGCCAGATCGTTAGGCTGATTGGTTTGTTGCTGATCTTCGCCAGCCAAAAAATAGTCATAATGTCCGAAATGACATGGCAGAGTCTATTGTGCCGTTGAGAAAGAAAATCAAAGACAGTCTGACTAGGCAAGGCATGTGGAATATAAGGGGCCTCCATGGAAAAGGATTGGCAAAAAGGGAAGAAAAGGAAAGAGTACTTTCTTCTGAGAGAGCACACAAACAAGTCTTGACAGTGGAAATGAACATGCACCTCATTTTGAACAGCAGCACAGGAATACTTGTCACAGTTGCCATTTCCACCGCGCCAGATGGAGGATTCCACCGCGAGAGTATGAGCTCGCAAGCGAAACCTACTCACATTCCTCATAACA
>LFCJ01000983.1_pt1 | contig 19017 bp, 22 predicted proteins | sample 643141 | NCBI WGS metagenome assembly LFCJ01 (sample SAMN03766243, study PRJNA286221) | soda lake metagenome | biome: soda lake; feature: Kulunda steppe; material: water; isolation source: sample B1-Br-g2 brine of Lake Bitter-1 | place: Russia: Kulunda steppe | collected 2010-07
AGGGGGGGGGTTGTTCAAATGAATATTGGCAGCAAAGACCACTTAGCCTTACAAAATCTACAAATCCCCGTAGGATCTGCCAACAGAACCGTCCCAGAGTGGCTCTTCCCTTGCCAATTTCCCTCTAGGCAAAGACATACTTCTAGCCACCAGATGCTATACTAGTGACTGAAATGCCTAAAAAAATGCACAAAATTGCCGAATGTTCACCCTAGATATGCAATAAGAAGTAGGGCAGGGTGCAGAGGAGATAGGGGGCTCTCAGCAACAGCACCAGCCTGCCAGCCTTCGTCCAGAGTCCGGAACTCCAGTCAGCTCCCACCCACTCAGCGGCACATCCATCTTGTTGAGGTCAAGTACTGTGATGACACCAGGCCTAGGAGCGGGAGTGGGAGGTACCATCTATACCTTGTACCATCTATAGCCCTTATAGCTTAGAGCCTCTGAAACATCTCGGACTAGATCCTAAAAAAGTCACCAAGCTTGCTGTGAAGCTTCATGTTCATTCGGTTCAATATGCTTTTAAACTTGTTAGTACCAGACGCGCTCTTGAGAAAACTTTTGCTGCAGGTCATCATCAAGACCAGGAATGGGGTACTGCTGGTCATCCCCCTGATCCCGACTGACTTCTTTTGTTTTCTTGTGGTGGATGAGTCATGCGGTGCTTAGGCCCTAGGTGACTCTTTTTCCTTAATTGATGTAGGGAGTGCATCTCTGCCTACGTACTTTTCTTTTCTCTTCAAAAGGGACCACTGGATCCACATCAGTCTAGGTTTTGCATACACACTGAGTAAATGCTAAGTAGAGACGCTTACAAAAATGAAAAGGCCTTCTAACCATATGCATCATCTATCTACTTTCAGGTAAAGTGTTCAGCTCAAACGTGCGAATCAAGTTAGAAAGAGACGCTGTTATGACGTCAGCATTCCTTGGCGCATACCCTGCATTTGAGCAAAACACAAGTTGAGCCACATAATGAGGCAAGCGCGGCCGAAGCACAGTCATAACAGTGCAACCAAACATGCAGAAAGACCTTGCATCAGCATCCATGCACATATTCAGGGCAAGGTGTATGTCCACAATTCCGCAAGCTCGGTTTTCTTTGGCATAAGGCCCGTAGGACTAGCAAGCTGCTTGTGCAATGGCTTCATGGCAACATCCTTCAGACTTTAATCAAAGCAAGCCCAACAAACAGCAAGTCTATTCTGTCAGTGCTGGCTACAGTTACAATGTCAGCAGCTTCAAATTCTTATCTAGACTCAACGCTACTACAACGCGCGGCCATTGTCTACGTTACGCTTTGGTGTCTCAACACACCTCCAGACAGGGTCATAACAATAGGCGCGCGTGCAACTTTCAGGGCATGCTCCCAGACCATGTGGTCACGCTTTTTAATGCCTTCTTCTGAGACATTAAAGCGGCCCAGTGGATCCCCAGATAGCACATCAGTACCTGCGGGTGTGCACCAAGTAATTATTTGGTTAGCCTTATAAACCTATCTCAATGGCTTTCGATGTACAGCAACCAAATTGATTTTGAACAAGTATTTGAGTTCCAGGGGAGGGACCCCGTAATGTTTTGATCATGTCTGGGCATGCATGTGCCCTAACAGCACATGTACCCATACGGCCCATGTTCAACTGAGGAGCTGACAATTAAGCATGCATAAGAATCTTGTCAAGGGCCTTGGTGCCTTCAGGGTATGCATGCTCAAGTTAGTCAAATTGCACAATGAGATAAAGCATCTTAAGAATGAGCTTTGCATCTCCTTATCTTCTTTGCGTGCATGTGAAAGTTACTCCCAAGTCATTAGAATGCTTATGAGAAGTTGGTTCAGGTGCTGTGATGTAATCAAGGTACTAGGTCTGGACTTTCAGAGTGAGTTAGTTGCATCTTCAGACTAGCACCATACTCAGATTAGACATTGTGTGCACCAGACATTCATGTAAGGTTGTGACACGTCTAAAAAGCACGAGGTCGTGCCAACCACTGGGTCACCCCTCTCTTAGGCAAAGGTGGCCAAATAGGGTCCTCAAGGCATAACTTTGCAGCCAGCGCACCATTTCCTGACCTCAGCACACCACATTGGATAGCTTGAAATTATGGTTTCAATGGTGCTGATAAAACAGCGCACACCATTTCCCGCACACAGCCCCAAACTCAAATCTTGACGTACCTTCACATTTTTTAAATTGGGCTGCATCTCCTGTGTGGATTTAGGCATGGGAAGCTCTGCCACTGAGCTGTGCGCTCAGGAGAGGCAGATTTAAGGGACCATTTTGGCCTACCACTTCCGACCCACACCCTCAATCGGCTCCATTTCAAAATCTCCCTTTAATGCTTGACCCCAACCCTCAGGCTTTTCCTGAATTGAAGGATGCAGGGGTTGCGGAAATATTGCCTTTCCTGTGTCGGCACCCACATCTGGCCATGACAGGGTCAACTACGGAACACACCTTCCAACCACTCCCCCAGATTCGACTTGGCAGCATCAAATCTTGATGCAAGTGCAGCTTTAGTCCTCGAAAGTGGCAGGATTGGAGAAGATTTGGGATAGTGCCATCTTTCTGACATATGGTGCCAGAATGGCCAATGGCGCGCCCCCACCTCACAATTTTTCACACAACCTCTGTTTTCCACGTAGGTACATTTTATGCATGGTTGGGGCTGGCAGTGGGGCAAGCATGGGGGCCAAAAATGTAGTTGGCCATGATTGGGGGGTCCCAATTGTGGGGAATACCGCAAATTATTTGTTGAAAAGCAGAGATCGTCTAGCATTATTCGGTCGCTTTTTGTTCAGTTATTGGGTATTGGCCCATGAGGGCCCATTCCCTGCCAATTTCACCCAGTTTAGGTCCCTCTACCTTTGTTTACGCTGAGTCTATTCAACCTCCATACTGAATAATGATGTGCAACAAGAAGGAGAATGGCATTTTGGAGCTCTTTTGCTGGAGCACGTATGATCAGATGATGCATTGCAATAGCTGGGAGCCAGCTGGAATTGCACGGAAATGACAATGAAATGTACATTGCAAACCATGGAGCTTGCAAATGCCACTTCTAAGAATCACGAATCAATTGACAAACAACCGGAGTTGTTGACATACGCATTGGAAACTGAATCCTAAATTTAAGGATAAGTAATTGATGTCAAATGCTAAGCTTGGGGGTTGGGACATTCCGTGATATATGCGGATCCTAGCAATACGTGCAGATATCCTTGCAATTCATGCGGATACTTGTAACACATGCATACAAATGCAGGTGCACTGCTTAGCTAAATGTAATCTCCCTCCCTGATGCTTATGGCGGACATCTGAAACCAGCTGTGAGTGAATGTGTAAAAGAGCTACAGCTTGCTCCCTGGTGCAGCCCCTACCTTGGTGCTTATTCTTCCAATCTTGGCAATCTGAGCAAATCCAAATCATGTTAGTGATGTTGCAATATGCTTTCTTAGAATGAGACCATTTAGTAACCCTTGTTCATGGCCTGACCTGTTGTGCTAGCACTAGCATGCTTAGAAACACTGCCGCAAGAATACAGACTAGACACAGAGCCATTTCCCGTGCACTCATTTCAAATGAGTCATTTGCAGCTGTGATTGATCTAATTAGTGGTGCGCACGTGGACAATTGACCTAAAATATGGAATCGTTCCAATTTCAACATGTATTTCAAAAAACTACTACATTATGCATAGTGTGGGTGAAAGAGCATACATATACATAGATTTGCTGATTTTGTGCTAATATACCAATTCATGGGGGATGTTTGTATACTTTCAGTAACCCTGATTATGCATTAAACCATTTCCCACTCACTGTGCACCCACTCCCCACTCATTGTGCCCCCACTCCCCACTCACTGTCCACCCACTCCCCGCGCACTGTGCACCCACTCACTATCCACCCGCTCACCAGCTGTCTGGTAGTTTGCATACTCAAAAGCTTGGTGTGTTTCCCGCCTTGCCTGTTGAAGTCAGCGTTCATTGCCTTCAGCTGGCAGTGACTGGCCACGGACCAACTAGTCAAGATTATGATGTTTGGCTAATCTCAAACTCGTGACCCGTCCTCATGTGTGCCTGCTCACCAGCATTGTAGAAGACGAGGTCAGGATGAGGGCAAAGCTCTGCTGCTTGCGCCAGCGCACGCTCCACAGCTCGCAAGTACTCAGGGTCCTTTGTCCCACTGCAGGGTATGCCCAGCGTGAATGTAAGCATCGTATGCATTCCTCGGCCACCTTGCGTGCTCGGTCTCACACATCCTGAAACCGGCGTTAGACACAAGAGCCCAACAAAATGAGGGTGTTGCAGGGGGCAGTGATCTGCTGTACACAGATACGTACATCAAGTCTCAATGCCATTATGGCTATGCTTCACACAATTTCACACAAAATAAAGTGCCCACTTGAAAGCCAGAGAAAGAGGGAAGGAGGAAGTCTGGGGAAGCCCCTCACCAAAGCACAAATGATGCAAGGGTTGTTGGTAAAACGTTCAGCATTTTGTCAGTCCCATTACTTTCGCAACTCCCCCCTTGGGGAGTAACCTTTAGCATGAACAGTGTGACATTGTGACAGTGTGAGCTGCACTTCATCGTTCCTAAGGAAAGCAAAAGAAGGGCTTCAGATTGCAGCCACGCTGAACTTTTGGATGAGAGTGTATCAATCTGCTTCTGCATTGCTTGGCATCCTGGTATGCTTCCAATTCTCCTAATCTTGCACCTGCGTAAAGGGATGGACACGTCCATGGCAGGCCATGACTCCTCATCTCGAGGGAAGATGCCACCGTTATAGACGTCAACAATTGTCAGGTCCTGGTCAATTGATTGTTCAGCAAGCATTGCTGTGTATGGTTGAGAGTCATGGGCTTCTTTATGGATTGAAGCGTGCAGCATAGTATTTTTGAGTTGACAAATGACCAATGGCACATTGTTATCACACAAAGATAGCTCCTTCGGCACATGAAAAGCTGGCTTTGTGGTGCAGCCTCCATGAATGATTCAGTCCCTTCAGCTGACATGTGGTCATAACATATGACTCATAAGACATCAGAACTGGCGGTCATCAATATGCAGCTGTTTGCTGCACCTTGTCTTTGAAAGTGAGCTTGTCCCGGCAAACACCATTGCCTTGGTGCACGTCGAGGTCAATGTAAAGGACCTGCACATGCAAGAGTCGGAGTGCTCAACTAGCTGGGCTTCTTCAACTGAGGCTCAGCCCATTCCAGTCAGGCAAGACTTTGATTCCTGGGTACGGGGCCGAGTTTTCAAGCAAGTACGTGGTCAAATTGCCGTGAGCATTGGTGGGTTAGTGTGCCCGCGGATGCACTTCCGTCATATGATGTGTGTATGTGTGCGCGTGCGTGTGCGCATGTATTTGTGTGCGTGTGTGTGTGCACTTGAATTTACAAGCATGACCCCTTTTGCGCCATGTCAGCTGCCCTAATATGAGTCACGAGCACGCAAGCACGCGCCTACCCACCTCATACACAAGCCGCACGCACCAGCTGGAGCGCAGCCACTCGGCTGCCCATGCACACACAAATTGGTGCTGGAACGCAGCATTCCGGCTGCTTGTGCACACGCAGCCAACAGAAATGCGGAACAACCCAGTAAGGCACCAATGTAAATGCTTGGCTTTGGTGTTCACCAGCATATACAGTCATTGTTATTGCAGTGCATGCATGCATGCTTGGATTACATGCAATGGCCCATCATGAATAGCCATGCACAACATGGCACAGCCACCTGCTTCACCCCTCCGTGCGATGCTGCCCGTAGCCTGCGGATAGCAAGATGGACGTCCCCGAACATGCACCAGCCCATTCCGTCATTGCTAAACGCATGGTGCATGCCACCCCCTGCATCCATGCAAGTACAAACAAATGTGGTGCACCAGCCCATTCCGTCATTACAAAACGCATGGTGCATGCCACACCCTGCAAACATTTAAATTTCAGATACAAAAAACATGGCCTGTGAGTCCTGGACTGATGCTGAGGACACAAACTGGCAACTGGCTATCTTTAAGGATCAGACTGCCTATCACCTGGCAATGCCTTCTGTAAGATGCTCGCAAGAGCATTGTGCTTGTCTAAGCCCTGCAATAATCCAGAGCAACTCCAAAGTGCAGCTTGCACACCACTCAGCATGCATTTGATCCAGAACAACTCCAAAGTGCAGCTTGCACACCACTCAGCATGCAGCAGGTGGCCACATCTGCGTACACTGTCCCAAAGACAACACCTGCAATGCACGCTCACTGACTGATTTTAGGGTTATTCATTTTTCACGTAATGTATTGTCTTGGGTTTTTATTGAAAGATTTGCACTTTTTTTAAAGTTTCAAACTGGCATCTGCGAAATTTTCTTGGGCCTCACACCCATTTTGACCAATTTCTCCCCTCATCGACCCCCATTTTTTCCTGGAATGTTGAGATCTTACTTAAGTTCCATAGTTTGTAAAATCCATTTAAGATTTCACTGTCATTTTCAGGCAGTCCCAGCTGCCTCCCAACCTTTGCAATGCATCATATGATCATTCATGTTCCTGTAAAAGAGCTCCAACCTGCCAGTTTCCTTCTTGCTGCAACTTTTTATGCAGTCAGATTGAGTAGATTGTATATACAGAGGGAGAGGGACCTTAACTGGGTAAAATTGCCAGGCAAAGGGCCCTCCTGAGCCAATCCCAAAAACTAAACGAAAAAGCGAACGAAGCATTCGCGAGTTTTGCTTTTTATTGAACAATTTGCGCTTTTTAAAGGTAAATTGACTGAATGACCCAACCCTAATGTTAACACAAAATATTTTTTGCCCCTACAGCCTGCCTACATACAGACCGAAGTTGATGGCCTAACCTCCCCTCCACAGCCTATTTAATTCGCACTGACCCTAGTTGATAGCCCTCCCTTGCTCCACAGCCTGTCCTTACACACACACCTAAATTGATGGCCCACCCTCGCTCCACAGCAAGTGCAGCTGCCAACATTGTGCCACCCACATGGTACTTCATGGGGTTGACCTACATTCACAGCAAACCGTAGCCAGTTGTGATGCCAGCGTTAATGAGACAGCCAGACAAACCTGTGCATGCCTTAGGAGCATTCATTCAACTCCCAGGTCTCAGCCCCTGAGAACAGCAAAACGCTCATATCAAGCAAATCCCATCCAGACCGGCTGTAGAAAACTAGCACGGGGGAATGCAGGATCTGTCCTCCTGTCATGCTGTTTAAGAATCACAGCAGATCAGGACACAACCCCTGCTCAAACCAGAGCTGGACCTTAAGGACCTTGCTGAAGCAAAAATGTTTCCAGGTAGTAATCTCACCACGCGCCATTGCAGTAACGGTGGCGGAAGTATGAGCAAGGGAGGAAGCTCCGTGACCTGCAGTACAGGTCAGTTGTGTCTGCGCTTGCAAGTCTGTTTGTTCAATTGTGTGCAAGCATGTGTGCATGTTCATCCAAGCATTCAGGTTATGTATCATGTACGTAATCCAGACATATCTTGTCGAAGTTAATACATGCATTTGCATGTTTGTTTGGTGGGTGCCTGTTTGCGCTTTTGCATGCATGAAGCACGTGAATGTGTGCTTTTGCTTCATTCGGAAGCTGGGAAAGCACTTAAATACTACTTTGTGCAGAACTATGGTCGTATTACACACGCAAGAATGCTCTTGCTTTCGTACAACAGTGAAAAGCTTAGTGCTTACATGCAATAAAAATGCAGAGAAGTCACAGGGCAGCAGAGACACAGTAAGCGGAGTGATCTGCCTGTGCATTGATTCCTGCTGCTTTTCTTGTTTGACTGTTCACTGTTCAATGACCACATGCGCAGCTTTTATCCATCATTCCTTTGTAGAATACAAAGCCACTCTTGCTGACATATTCTGCACAGGCTCATGCAAGCAATATGACGAGCACTCACCTGCACGACTTTCATATTACTACTGTGGACTGCTTCAATGTACTTGGGCGTGTGGACCTCTGCCAGAGTTTCGCGTGTGACCATCAAGGGTTCAGCTAGCTGCAGCAAAAGAAGGAGGCCAGAAGCTTGCTAGCACTCCTGCCTTTCTGCTGAAACATTGACATTCAGAATGGAGGTAATCCAGCAGCCAAAAAGCACTTGCGTTTGGTTTTGGAATGGTATTAAACATTGTTAACTCTCCTCCCTCTGACAGTTAGGTTTAGGAACAAGACTTGACAATTCAATGCTTGAAACTGAGAGTACGAGACGCTCTCCCTCACTTACAGGGGTTTTCCCTCACTAAGAGGGCGCATAGGACTTATCATAAGGTTGTGTTACCGCTACTGAAACATCTAGAGGGTTTACCTGTGGGGTGTGCCTTTTGCTGGCTTTAGGTTGGTTTCGTGGTGGCTGGTAGCTGAGCAGACCCTGGGCATTCAGTTTCTCCACGACTTTGCTGCAAGTGAAGAGTACCGACAACGCCGCAAGTTGAGCATTCACTGAGGTGTTTTCAAGCAGTCAGTGCCCTTCTCATCAAACCACCCAAATGCAACAGAATTGGAATTTCATCAATGCATTGTTTATGTTGGGAAAACAGGTCCGCACCCGCCCACCTGTACTTGCAACTGTCAAAGGGGTGCAGCTTCTCGATTCCGAACATCGTTACCTGTGCCAAACAGTATGCCATGCATCCCTTAGTTTGCACGATTTGAGCAAGTGCCACTGTGCTTATCGAACGTTAACAGCTTTGCTCACGTTGTACGCAGAGTGATACACAATGGGGAGAGTCTCTAGTTGGGCTGGCCAAGGCTGACAAACATCCGTGTACTTCTCCCTGTCTACACATGCTGTCTTGGCAAGTGAGGCAAACGTAGGGCTAGGAGCAGAGGGGTGTGCTGCCATGCACGCTCGACAACTAGGGCTACGTCTGGATCTGAGGAAGAGGAATTCAGAAGGGAGGCCTCTGGTCAACATTTAGTACACATCAGTGGTCTTTATGCGCATCAGCTTATCTTTGTGCATGTGCAGATCTAAGCAAGTCGGTCGTATTCTTCAAAATCAAAAATAGTTGTATAGAAGTGATTCGGAAAGAAAGGATTGCAGGTCCGTTCTCACCTGCGAGCTAGCGCGCGGACTCGTGTGCACAAGTCCTCGCCTTTGAGTGAGCTCCCTCCTCCCCTTCCAACCGAGCCATGCCAGCACCCGCCAGCAAACAGGGTGAGCTGCTGAAGGGCTCGGCCAAGAAGAAGGATGTGCGTTCCAGCAACATTGAGAGCGCCAAAGCCGTGGCGGATGCCGTTCGCACCTCGCTGGGGCCCAGGGGCATGGACAAGATGGTGAGTTGTGTAAGCAGGTAAATAGAAATGTGCAAGGGTTGCAGGTGGGCTGAGCCTGGAATGCAGGTATGTTTTGGCCCATTGACAGACAAGGTCCCCTTCATCACCCTCCTTTTCCCGTATCCCCCCTTCTTCGTCCCCTTGTGCACAGATCGCCGCTGCGAACGGTGAAGTCATCATTACAAACGACGGGGCTACTATATTGCAGCGGATGACGGTGACCCAGCCCGCAGCCAAGATGCTGGTGGAGCTGTCCAAATCGCAGGTGCGAGCGAGAGCTCCTCACGACACAGTGGCGATGGCTGAAGTATGCAAAATCACCTAGATCATTCTTGAATTGCGTGTCTTCTGGCCAGGAGCAGGTGAGCTCTGCCTATCGGTGTAATTTGATGTACCTGCTTGTGCTGCATTTGTTCTTGTGCCAGCTTGGTGATGCCGCTCTACGCATGAAGTAGGAAGCAGGCGCCTCCCGTGTGGTACTTGTAGCAGGGAAACAAACGACCCTGTCCACCCTGGGGGGGCTCAAGCTCTGCATGTGCATGCCCCTGCATGGTGCCAATTGACCCCTGCATGGTGCCAATTGACCCCTGTCCCCAACCCTTGTCCTTGAAGAACGGGCCCCTCCTTCCCACTTTTCATGATGAATACAGGATGTGGTGGCTGGGGATGGCACTACGTCCGTCGTTGTCATCTGCGGGGCGTTGCTGAAGAAGTGCCAGGACCTCCTGGACAGAGGCGTTCACCCTACCATTGTTTCAGACGCATTTAACACAGCTGCCCTTAAGGCGTGTGAGGTAAGGTTTAGAGGACGCGTTTTTCCCGCTGCTCCACCTGAGAGTGCAAGTGTGCTCGGCATTCTCTGCATGCGTGACTCCCTTGCACTCTGACATCATCAGGAAGCATGAGTGAAAGTAGTTCTGAGCACCCCGCACAGTGTCATGCGCCATGCACCTGCAAATTACCTCATGCACACAAGATGCGGCGTCATCGGATGCTACGCTGCAGGTGCTGGAGTCAATGGCCGTGCCTGTGGACTTGAGTGACCGGGCTTCGTTGATTAGAGCAGCTACCACGTAAGTGGTCCTGCCTGCACTGACTTCTCTGGAACAATCTTAAGACCCATACATCTTCGCGTTGCATGACTCCTGCCCTCTACATCCGTTGCAATGAGCCCCTCCTGGCGCTGCGGCCGTTTCACCCCCGCGTGGCAAATGGCTCCAAGGTTTGAACACCAACACCAACCAAGCTGAAACATCTTCCATGACAGGAATGATGATGAGATAGAATCTGGATTTTTCTGCCTTGCCTGATTCATCCCTCACACATTCACACCCCCTTGGCTGTCTGTGGCTGTGCCCCGAGCAGGTCCCTGAGCAGTAAAGTGGTGTACCAGTACTCCTCGTTGTTATCACCCATGGCTGTGGACTGCGTGTTACGCGTCATGGACCCATTGCGGCCAAACATGTGAGGACCTGGCAAAGGGTTGTCACAAGCATGGTTGTGGGGGCAGGGTTGCCGACAAGGGTGGGGTAGTGCTCCACAGGAGGACACCTGCATCCCCATGTTCTGTGCATTGTGCAGCCGTAGGGCGCCATGTAGACGCGTGTGGATTGACATGTGCCCAATGAAGCATTACTGGTTCCCTTGCGCACGCGTACACTCATACGCGTACGCGCACACACATATGCACACATGCATATGCTTGCATGCCCACTCGAAGCAAAAATATGCCGCACCCTATTTGGCACCAGACTGCACTGCCTCTCATTTACTTTACCCATTGCGTATGCATGCATGCAACTGTGGATGTCTGACTGCAGGCTGGACTTGCGGGACATCAGAGTGCTGCCCAAAATAGGTGGCACCGTGGACGACTCGGAGCTCGTGGACGGCCTTGTGTTTGACCAGAAAGCAGCCAAGGCTGCAGGCGGGCCAATCAAGGTGTGCCAAGCACGCATGCGGTACATGTGGCCTGGACTCTTCTTTGCGCGCATTTGCGTGTCAGGAAGGACCTTCTGAGCATGGCACAGGAGATTGCCTTGCCCTGGAAATAAGAAGTGAACTCTACGGGCCATCACACATCCAGTTGAGTACCTTGTCAGAGTGACAGTCTGGCATGCCTGGAATGTCATGCGAGCACTCTTTGCACACCTAGTTTGAGCGGCATTGTGGCATGCCAGCAAAGATTAATACATCACGTGATGCAGGAGATGATCTGTACCAAACATGAAAATCAAAATCTATGAGCTGGCATTATCACAATTAGACCATAGACAGCAGTCAGTCTGGCATGCATAGAAACTCGCGCCCGCTGTATGCACACTTTGTCTGGGCAATGGCTTGACGTACTGGCAAGGATTAACAAAACAAGTGATACGGGAAATGATCTGTACTCGACATGAAAATCAAAATCTATGAGCCGTCATACACCTTCACACTCTGGCCCATCATCATCTAATTATGCCAACAGTAATTATGCCTACAGTTGCAAACACATGCAGCCAATTTGCATACCCTGCATGGCCCAATATGTAGCATGCTCTTGACCTTATGAGTCCAACCAGGCAAGCTCCACTTTTGCAGCAGCTGTCTCTACTTGTTGTCTGCTGACTGGTTGCATACAAGCATGCGCTCCTGGCGCTCACTGAATTTTTTCGCACAAGCTGCTCCATTCTACACTCTACAAGGCCATTGATTGATACATATCATGCTAGATTGAAACCTTTTTGATGGGCTTCAGGATCACCTGGAAATCAATGTTCAGCCATGGGTTGCTCAAAATGCTGGAGGGGAGAGAAGACACTGCTTCCCTATGTACTTCATTACGCCAGAAATATGCTTGCATGGAAAGTTGGTAGTCACAAACTTTCCTTGCAAGCATATTTTTGGCGTATTATTACCTAAGGCAGGCAGGCAGGCATGCAGATAGACCTGAGGTGCAGCACCCTCAGGCCACAAAGCTGTCCACATCTGAGTGTGCACGCATGAATGATATGGCAACTTGTAGCTTTACTGCAAAAAATGTGCTGCGTGTTTGTCCCACCTGCTGTGCGCTTGCCCAGCCTGGCTGGCTGCCTCTGGAACTGGTGCTTCGCAAGTTTGATTTTGATGGCAAGACAAGCCTGAACAAGGTTGAAATCGCTGCTACCTCTTTACCTTTCTTTTTACCATTTTGTGCAGGTCGAAAAGGCCAAGATTGCTCTCATTCAATTCTGCATCTCTCCTCCCAAAACTGACTTGGAAAACAACGTCATCATCAGCGACTACCAACAGATGGACAGGTAGTTTGATCAGGGCATGCCTGTTGATACAGCGCAATTTTGATGTCCCAGCATTTCAGGACGTGCCTTGCTTCCCACTTACGTGCTGTGCTCCAGCTTGTCAAGTGGTGCCTGACATGCTGTTGCATTGCTACTCACTTAGCAAGCCTACTCTTTTGATTTGTGCTTTCTTCTTCAAGGCTTTGAACATGCACTAGCGCAAACTCTGAACTGTCTTGGATTTGAGCAGAAGAAAACGATAGTAACACAATTGTTACTGCTCTCACAGGGTGTACAAAGAGGAGCGCAACTACACTCTTGGAATTGTAAAGAAGATCAAAGCCTCTGGCTGCAATGTGCTCCTTATCCAAAAGTCCATCTTAAGAGATGCTACTACAGGTGGGACAGCAGGAGTGTGATGCTTTCATGATGATGCAGGGAGTGCATGATGAGGCAGGGAGTGGCCGTGCATGCCCGTTATGGAAGAATGATTCCGTGCTTGGTAGCCGAATCTACTGAAGTAGCCGTCCGTTTACACATTAGCATACGTTCTCGCTTCCCAAGCTGACCCTGCTGTGCCCGCCTTGCCTGCATGACTGCCTCTGCTTGTCCTGGCCAAACATGTGCTGCTGCAGTCTACATGCCATGCCTACAGAACTGCGATTGCACCTGACCAGGCATGCCCATTGTCCATGATGTGCCTTGCTTGCATAGCTATCCCTGCACTTCCCGGCCTGACGTTCACCCCTCTGTTCTGCACCCATTGCTTGCAGAGCTGTCTCTGCACTACCTGGCCAAGGCTAAGATCATGGTCGTTCGCGACATTGAGCGTGATGATATAGAATTCATCTCCAAGGTGGGTCAATCATTGTTGTCAGATGTTATGATGGCTGCTCTTTTCAGCTGGCTGGGTAGGTAAGGGCGGGTATTGCTTAAGCCCTGTGATCAGCCTTAACATCAGAGCAGCCACGTTTCTGCTGCTCATGCAACAAATTGCAACAAACGTGCTGGATTCTCCTAAACAAGTTTGACAATTCCCAACCTCCTCGCAGACCTTGAATTGCCTACCCATAGCCCACGTCAACCACTTCAAGCCGGAGAAGCTTGGAACAGCTGGTGGGTGCCACGCTTGCCTCCCACTAAAGCTCAGGCTTGCAGGCCATGTGCATGTGAGCAATATGCTGCATCAAGCTTGCAGGTTATGTGTGTACACCTACACACGTGCATGCACGCACGCTCACACACCACATGCAGGTGTTTACACCTACACACGCGTATGCACAAATGCTCATGAAGTACATGCACATGTACAAACGCACAAGCGCGCACACGCGCATGCACAAATATGCGCGCATGTACATGCACACACACGCAGATCTGGTGGAGGAGGTGGAGGTTGGCAAAGGCCGCGTCGTCAAGATCACTGGCATCGCCAACAAGGGCAAGACTGCCACCGTGCTGCTCCGGGGCTCCAACAAGCTGGTGCGCGTGGGGGCGCAGCAGAGCTGGATGGCCCTCATTGCGAAAGCAACATGCTCGGCCACACTCTCTCATGACTTAAGCGTCTCGCCCTCTGCATGGCCACCTCTCACTCTGGATGCATGCAGACCTCTGGGCTCTGCTGGAATGCAAGTGCACTGGTGGCAATTTGAGGATACAAAGATACCAAATTTGTTGGAACAGCCAGGCCTGCAATGCCCCTTTGCCTGTGCTGAAGATCCCCACTACCATAGGAAGTTGATCATGCGGAGTGTCCTTGCTTCCCTTAAACAGCCCTGGCCCCTGCTGCCTTGGCTTAGCCTCCGTTGCGGAGGCCTGGCGTCGTGCACTCACTGCGCACTTGATGCTGTAGCCTATTCGGGCATGCCAACCCCGCAGAGCCCACAGCTTTCCCTCTGCAGCCTAACGTACTCTCATTCACACGTGCGCGCACGCACATGCACAAGCATGCACAGCCGTCTCCGCTTGTGCATTGTCCCCAGGTGCTGGGTGAGGCTGAGCGCTCCCTGCACGATGCGCTGTGCGTGATCCGCTGCCTGGTGAACAAGCGCTTCCTCATTGCGGGCGGTGCGTCCAGCGAGATGGAGATCAACCTCACGCTGAGCAACTGGGCCAAGTCGCTGGGGGTGAGTAAAAGCGGCTTGAGCGCCGCCACACGTCTATCAAGCACACCAAGCCACTTGCCTTGTGTTGTTCCTGCTCCGAACCCCTCGTGTCCAGTGCTTCTCCTCAGGTTGGGCGAGCGTCCATTGAACCTTATGGCTTTGCTTTTGGTTGACCAACCTGCAAGTGCATGTAGTATGATTTCTGCTCTGCTGCGCGCACTGGCACTGGAGCACGACCATGCATTCCTCTCTGGATCGCTGTATGCATGCACAGGGTATGGAGAGCATCTGTGTGCGAGCATTTGCCGAGGCCTTGGAAGTGGTCCCGTACACGCTAGCCGAAAACGCTGGCCTGAATCCCATCCAGGTGTGTGCAGTGCACGTGCAGCGCACCCCGGTTTTGAGATGGTGGAAGTTGGTGTGTGTGGCACCCATGCCCTGGAGGGTTTATTATCATGATTTGCTGGTCCTGAGCCTTCGAAAAGCTGAGGGGCTGAAAGTGTTGCAGCGAACGACCAAGCTTGGACTGCAATGCGGTGATTGATGGCCTATGTGTTCGACCCAGGCAGTTTGATAACAGAAGTAATATAATGGATAGCAAGGAGCTGCTAGTGCAGTGGAGTTGAGCTTGGCAATCCTACTCAACACTTGATCAGGGCAACGCTGTTCAGGTATTTTATGGCTTTGCTGACAGGATGTGTATTGATCAACGACATTGCCGCAGATTGTCACGCAACTACGCCAAATGCATGCCGCTGGGGAGAAGTACGCTGGCATTAATGTCAAGAAGGTGGGGCCAGGCTGACTAGGGCTTACTGCTCTACATGTGACAGCTTTTCAGGCAGAGCACTTGTCAGCACTGCAACTAAGGTCAGGAAGCAAAAAGACAGCCAATGGATGTGCCTGCTTGCTTTAAATGACCAATCGAGTTCAATCCAACTGTAAGGGGATGCGCTTGCTTGCCAAAGGGACCGACCATGCTGTGGCTTCATGCCACCTTCCCGGCCTGACATGCGCTTTTGTTGTGCCTGATCTGCTCAGGGAACCATCACCAACATGCTAGAGGAGAATGTGGTGCAGCCCATGCTGGTAACCTCGTCAGCCATCACGTTGGCCACTGAGTGTGTGCGCATGATCTTGAAGATCGATGACGTCGTGCCTGTCAGATGACATACCAGTGCAGCCCCAGCAGTGATCTGACGTGTGTAAAGTGCTTCAAGTGCTTGCGTCAAAAACCTGATTCTTTTGATTGGGAAACACAAAAATTTTGAAAAGTCGTCATGCAGCCTGAGGCTGGCAGCACAGTGGCGGCAGCAAGATATGTTCGCAAGAGCTTACAAGTTTAAGTAGGTAGTTTGACTGTTCAGGTAGTTTGACCCCCACCAGGTAGTTTGACTGTTCAGGTTGCTGGTGAACACCAGCCATACAAAAAACATCCATAAGCTCTGAGATAAAACGATAGGAATCATTAGTTTGTCCCTGGAAAAAGTTCTAGACATCCTCAGAACATGCTTGGGAGAAATTGAAAGCTCCAGTCTGATTGACAGTAATTTTGTGTGCCAATGGTAAATCATGAAACAAGTGCAGATTGAAGCCTCAAAGAACACATTTGCATGCAAGGACATAAGGAAAGAGCGTGATTTTCGTCTTGAATTGCCTGCAATCCACACTTATCACAGGTACCATCATGATGTTTCTAGCTTCTTGTCTCGACACGCAGCGTATGTGAATGTAACTTGAAACGTGCCAGGTTGCGCTGTATTTGCCTGCCCAAATCCAGATGTAAATACCTAGATACAGAAAAAGGCGGTCCATCAACAGTCGTCGACTGTAAGGGTATGATCATTGCAAAAGGAGGTTGCAATTGCTAACCGGTGCCAGCCGCGAGAGGCCAAAAGGGTTGGGGTGCAAGTCCCCCCGCTCCTTCAAAGAAGTAGGAAGGTGCCAAAGTGGCATCCACCACCGGAGTTGGTCGGACCCTTTTGGCCAGGTCTGTTAGACCGTTACACCGACCTAAGAGGCCAAGCAACCCAATAATGATATTTTGCAGCCTTGTCCGACTGATCTTCATTGTCTAGCTGGTTGGCCTGGCTCCTCTATCGATACTCCTCAACCTCTTCCTCATATCAACAACTAATTTTGACTGTGGGATCGTTTGTAATGTCCTCGCGCGATGTTGCAAATCACCTCTTCTTGCCAGACAATGTAAAGCATCCAAGAACTCCGAGTCAGCACTCCAGCACTTCTTGTTGACAGTGCTCATCGCAATATCAGCCTTGAGGACTGGCAAGAGTGCCACTGTTACTGCATAGCAGAGCATTATAAAATCTCACAGCCGCTCGGAACCAATAGAATTGCAAGGGCTCTTGGCCACACTCGCGCAACACACACCAGTTGGGAGTGGTGCGCTTCACACCCAAGATACCTTTTAGCAAGCACATGTGAACTGTTTGCAGAGGGCAGCCCATCTCAGCTCCTTGCTTCATGTACCTAGTGCCCCATATTTGACTTGCATACATGCTTGCTGGAAGAGCATATCCTTAAGCCAACCAAAGCATGCTGTGTGGCCAATCTATTAATCGGTGCTCCGATGCAAACTGCCTGATTCTACAACATCCATCCATGAAAGGCGTAAGCATATGCTCATCTGCAGCAGCCATGTTGTGTATCTTGGTGAAGATCATGCCCAGATATTAAAAATAATCTTTGTTGGCAAGCTGCGACCCTCCTAGCGTGAACACAGGTACCCTTGTGCGTCAAGAATTTAAGTGCACCACCTCTGATTTAGATGTGTTCACAATCAGTCCCTTCCTTAGAGCGTAGGCAGAGCGCCTCTCCAACATCATCTGCAGTTAATCTGGCTCATTTGCAGTAAAGTTCAGATCATCTGCGTGCAACATGTGTGTCACGTGAACATCAGTCACTCCTGTCACCGCCCCACGCACGTCCCGAGCTATGCAATCAACATCATTGATGTAAAGAGAGAAAAGCAAAGGTGCAAGAGGGCATCCTTGTTTGACACCACGAGTAGGCCGCACCCTTGCTTGCTTAGTTCCATCCACCAGCACATACTCGTCTGCATCATACAGATTTTGAATGATCTTTAAGAGGCAGGTGGGCATGCAATTGCGTTGGAGGTGCTCCCAGAGGGCACACCTAGGGATGGAGTCATATGCCTGCTTGAAGTTAATAAATGCTGCATGCAACCTAGGTGAGCCATGAGGTTTTTTTGTTTGCGCGGCATGCAGCAAATGTCTGAGGATGAACATAGGCTGGATAGTGTTTCTGCCTGGATAGAAACCAAATTGCTGTCAGGTATCTTATTGTTCTTCTAACACCACTCCGTCACGTATACTCTCAGAACATTTACATACAGCCTGTACATTGTTCCGCTCACAGCCAACATGAGATAGTTGTTTGGATCCAGCACAGGACCTCTTTTATGCAATGGTGTTACTTTGGCTGCCTTACATATCTCAGGAATCTGAGCTTTTGCCATCACCGAGGCAAAGAAGCGGGCAAAGTACGGTGCCAGCACGTTCATCTTTTCAACATCACGAGGGGCTGCAATACAGTCAAAGCCAGGTGGCGCCCGGACATTCAACTTGCACACAACGGGGTACAGGTCATTAGCTTCTGGAGGTTCAAGAGCATCCGGGTCAGGCATCCACCCATTCTGTGCACCTTGTTGAAACAGTACCTCAGGTGGTGGGTGATTGCGCTATCCAATTATTAGTGCCAGCCTGCACATAAGGCTGATTGGTTTGTTGCTGGTCCATTGAGGTTGCATGCTGCGAGGTTTGCTTCCTCTCCTAAGGTTTATGGGTTACAAGGGTTACAAGAAAAAGCCCTTCGGTCAACAAGTGCGCCTGCTAGCCTGCTCATAAAGAACTATCAATGCATGAAGGAAGAAATATAGCTTATTGTTTTCCTGGCCCAGAAAAGCAGACACATTGTTTAAGCCTGTGGAAGGAAATGGGGGAGCATAAGTCCTTGGGAGAGAGACCAAATGTGGATGGTTGCAGTGGAAAAGGACGTGTTGCTCATCCTGTACATCATAAGCACTACACAAGTCACAAGTAGGGGAGGTATTGTGAGTCCAGGTCACAGTTTTAATTTGTAGAGTGTGGGCACAAAGTCCGAAGCGAGCCAGGCTGCGAATAATGTCACGAGGAAGATCAAGGAAGACCAAGAAGCATGTATTTAGGAAGGGTGTATGGTGAATGTGTGACCAGGGCCCTCATGGTAGGGAGGGCGCATCATTGATGGTAAGTGGAGCGTTTGCTGTTGCGCTCTCGTGGATGTATATCAGAATAAGGTGTCCAATAATCCAAGTGCCTCTCCCTGAGGTCCACAA
>LFCJ01000984.1_pt1 | contig 19013 bp, 8 predicted proteins | sample 643141 | NCBI WGS metagenome assembly LFCJ01 (sample SAMN03766243, study PRJNA286221) | soda lake metagenome | biome: soda lake; feature: Kulunda steppe; material: water; isolation source: sample B1-Br-g2 brine of Lake Bitter-1 | place: Russia: Kulunda steppe | collected 2010-07
AAGACCTTGCACTGGAGAAACATCTTGAAGAGTTCATTGACCTCTGTCGAGCCCACGTAGTCATAGGTAGAGGAGATGGAAAGCTGACAGAAAACCAGCTGGAAAAAGGATGCAAATCCGTACTCAAACAACTAGTCTACTTCAGAAAAGAGAACTACTTCAAAGAAGATCTAGACGCATTCCAGGAGTTCCTGCAGGAAGAACTAGAAAATCTTTCGCAGTTCCAATTAGATGGCTTCCCACTAGAAAACTCGCTGGAAATTGAAATCGATCACTCAGACCTTGACAGCGGAGACATGATACCTAGATGACAGAGTTCTCACCAAATCAGGAGCAACAGGAATTGATCGAAAGCATCGACGGCATCTACAAAGTAGATGCTGGAGCAGGAACAGGGAAGACATTCACAATTACAAGAAGATATGCTCATATACTGGAACAGGGAGATGTTGAGCCCGAGGATATTCTACTTCTAACGTTTACAAACAATGCTGCGGAGGAGATGAAGGAACGAATCATTAACCACTGCAGTTACGACATGAAAAACCTGCGTGAAGCGCCAATATCCACCTTCCATAGCTTAGCTAAGAAAATAATTACAGAAAACGGGTTTGAAGCACCAAAATACCTAGGGATCGACGACCATGTAACTAGCTCAACCAGATTAATTGAAAACGAGGTCCTGGAAAAACAGGAGTTCCGACAGTTCATAAACAACTTCATAGAGGAAAAACCGCAGTACAACAACCTCTATCGAGTTCTCTACGACTACAATGAACTTCTTAGCTTAGTTAAATCGCTGGCAGCAAAAGGGATAGTTCCGACTGAAGAAGGCTGGTACCGGAACTCAGAAAGATATCTAGACGGAGACTTCGAAGAGTTCCAGGAAGTTTTCGAGGATATAAACGAGCCAGGAGAGGGATCTAGAGGGCCTACACAGTCGGATATGTTGAAGAAGGGCGGCAAAATATTTCGCAACAAGTGCCTGCCGGAGAATGCACCAGGTTATGGAGATGTAAAGGATTCAAAACAGATCAAACCAGAGTACGGCGAGGAAGCTTTCGAAGAGAATAGAGAAGAACTAAAGCAGTTCATACATGACATCTACTTCGAATATCTGAGATACTGCCTCTCCCGCAACTACCTGAACTTTAACTTCCTGTTAGTGTTTACCTGCACTCTCCTCTGTGAGGACGACGAACTGCGCGAGGAACTCAGCTTCAGCTATTCAATGATTGACGAGTTCCAGGACACTAACGAGATCCAGTTCAAGGTCGCAATGCTTCTATCAGAAGGAAATATAGCTGTAGTCGGAGACTGGAAACAGAGCATTTACAGCTTCCAATACGCCAACGTCGACAATATACGAGAATTCAAAGACCGACTCCAAAAGTACAAAGAAGAGCTTAATCAAGATCAAAACAGGATCATCTATCCTGTAGACGACGTGAAAAGAATAGACTTGAAACAGAACTACAGATCCACACAAGAAATACTTGACTTCTCCGAAGACAGTCTAACGCTTCCAGGAAAAGACAGCGAAGACGTAGAAGAGAAAGACATTGTTTCTCTAGAAGCCAATAAAGAGGGACACAACACCTCGATAAGCAAGCTGAAGTCGGAAAACGAAGTAGAAGCAATACTCCACAAGATCCAAGAAATAGTTGAAAACCCTGATTACAGCTTAGACGAAGAGGATCGACCAGCAAGGTACGAGGATATAGCTATTCTGACCCGTACCAGGAACTTCGGTCTGGAACTACAGGAAAAGGCCGAGGAATACGGCATACCTATTGCGTATGAAGGAGGAGTAGAACTATTCAAGACAAGACCAGCGATTCTACTTCTGGCCTGGCTCAGAGTACTCAACTACAGAGACTCAAGCAAGGGTTGGGCAGTAATATTGGAAGAAGCAGACTACACCTTGTCAGAAGTCAAACACATAATAGAAGAGGAAAAATATCCAGAAGAGATGTTAGAATTTAGATTAGAGCTTGAAAAACTAGATGATGTATCAGCGATAGCTCGAAAAGTATTCTCCAGATACGGAATCGAAAACGGTTTCTCTGACAAAGTTACACAGGTCCTTCAAGACACATTTGACTCTAGCTACAAGAACCTCGGAGATATAATCAGGTTTATAGAAGAAAGTATCGAAGAAGGAGAAACTCATGAAGCAGACGACTCCAAACCAGGATCAGTAACAGTACAGACCATTCACTCATCCAAAGGTTTAGAATACCCGATAGTATTTGTCTCAGACATAAACCAGAGACACTTCCCTTCTAACCAGGGAAGCAACTCAAGAATCATCTACAAAGATCCAGTAGGGCTGAGACAGAAAAAAACCTATTTGGAAGAAAACAGTTATCTCTACGATAACTGGAAAGCTAGCCTGGTCTCAAAAATCCTTACCGGAGACTACGACGAAGAACGTCGCCTAATGTATGTGGCGATGACAAGAGCTGAACAACACCTATTCTTCACGGCAGAAACTGATAACGAAAGCCCGTTCTTCGAACACCTCAATCTGGATGTAGAAGAAGTAACTCCTAAACTAGAAAAAACAGAGTTCCAGACTGACAAAGGAAAAGAGTTAGAAGTAGATGAACCAGAGAATAAAGCCCCAGTAAAGCGTTCAGTGCACGCAGTAATGGAGCTAGATGAAACTGCTAGAGGTAGAGGACCTGAGTTCGGAACCAAAGTACATGAGTTTGCAGAGAAGTATGCTAGAGGTGAAAATGATGAGCCTAGCGAAGAGATTAAGGAAGACGCTCAGAATGTTAAGGAGCTTATCGATTCGCTTAATGGCGAACTACGGACAGAAGTACCGATTAAAGTACCTATGGAAGAAGACGGAAGAAAAGTGGTTTATCACGGAGTAATAGATCTTCTACATATCACGGACGACAAAGTAGAGATAATTGACTGGAAGACAGACTTATCGAAAACAAACCATAATGAATATGAGAAACAGCTGCAGATCTATAAAAAAGGTTTAGAGCGTATATATGAGGGTGAAAATTTGCGATGTTATTTATTCTACACTGTAAGAGCTGAGAAACATTAAAGCACGATATAAAGATAAAAGAGATGGGTAAGACAACATTTTTTAGCTTTGGCTCAAACTAAGTTCTTGTGGGACTACATAGCAATACTTTCTCAGGAAGTTTAGAAGAAGATTTTGAAGGCACAATCTACAAGTTGGATGATGAATCTGAATGGAAACCTGAAGAGCGAAACAAGCTTGCTTCGGTTATAGCTCGTAATTCAGATCAATTCTATCGATGTGCCTATTGGAAACAAGATGGTGAAGGAAATTACTTGTTCTTTGTGCCAAAAACAGGGTTAGATGAAGAAAAAATCAACTTCTACTTCAATAATGTTAAACACTCAGTAGTCCAACAGAACACTGCTATACTCAATACAAAAGACTCTTCTAGCCGTTCGACTATTGAAGAATTAACATATGAGTCCATAAGACACTATTTAAGTCATATTCGTGGATTATGGAAGAGAAGAGGTAATACATACTGTTTAAACGAGTATACTAGGAAAAACAAATTTCGGATCTATGAAGGGTTTCAAGTCCGAGTCGATGTTAGAGAGAGCGGAGCTATAGATTTGACTATAGACCCTAAAACAAGCATAACACATGATAAATCAGTAAAAGAGTTTTCTGAGGATGAGGGGCTCTCAAAGTTCTTGGAAGGAAATGATTCAACTTGGGCGTTAGTAGACTATCCAGAAAATAAGAAAAAAGTAATTCTTGATGATGTAAAAACTTCTGTAGGTCTGAATGACGCAAGATTTGACAACAGCGATCAGAATGTTTATGACTATCAGATTGAGGCTCGACCAGGTTTAGAGAACGTTATTTCGTCTGAAGAACCTGTTTTAATGGCAAAAAGATACTCGGCTGAGGAGCCAAGCCCATGGCCGTCAAGCATAGTGTATCCGTTCGCTCAAAGCGAAGATTATCCTTATTACATATCAAAAATGCGTATTAAGGGTTCTGAAGACAGATCTTCTACTACTTTGAAGTATAGAGAAAGATTTTTTGATTATATTGAAATTGGCGACTGGGTAGTTTCATTTGAAGGTTCTTTCAAGGATGCCGACCATACTAAACTAGAATTACCTGACCTGGAATTTGGCTCAGGGACTATGTCATTCCGCCAAACAGGGAAAAGTAGTTGGAAATATGTCAAGAAAGACGGGATGAAACAATATGGTCCTAAAAAAGATCAAGACCTTCGGAAAATCTTTTTCGTCCATCCTGAGCGTGAGAATCAAGAAGATGTAAAACAGTTTTATGAGGACTTGCGAAGTGTTTCTGCCGATTATGGAATAGAACTTCCAGAAAAATCTTATGTGAAGTTTGAAGGGATAGATCTAAACAACTATGATGATCTAATAAGACGGTTTGAGAAATATGAGCGGTCTAAAGATAGAAAGTATGACTATATGCTGGCAGTTCTTCCAAGAAAAAGTGAGGCTGCCTATGATAGTATAAAGAACCTTCCAATTAAGTCACAGGCTATAAACAGTGTATACTATGATCGTGGAGACAAGTACTACGATGATAAATTATTCGCTATTGCAACCGCAATAGTTGGAGAAACAGGATATCCCTGGTTATTAGGAGAAGAGCTCTATGGAGACTGTATAGTAGGAATAGATGTAAGTGACAAAAATGTATGGAGCTACAGCTTCACATTTGGAGAGAAAGGCAAATACCTGGGTGCAAGCAAGGGAAAGGTACAGAAAAGTGAAAGTATAGAATCAAAGAAGTTTAAAGCAGGTATAAAGAAAGCTATCAAAGTTGATTACAGTAGACAGGAATCAGACGAGATTGAAAGACTTATCATTCATAGAGATGGAGAATTAACTAAGGATGAGAAAAAAGGGTTGAGAGAAGCATTAGGAGAGCTGAAATCTGAAACTGAAGTGATTACGGATGAAACCGAGTATATAGCTTTAGATGTACGAAAAAAGACGGCTTTCCGAACTTATGATGAATTTAAGTCAGATCGATTTGGCCAGCCAGATGTAGGTTCTATAATTAAGTTGAGTGATAGCCAGGCTCTAGTATCCACGAATGGTTATCCTTATATCACTCAAGGTACTGCTCAGCCATTACTTTTGAGTGTAGAAGATGCAAACTGTGAGTACGATCTGGAAAAACTTGGAAGAGATCTAATTTTCTTATCTGAGCTGAACTGGTCGTCTCCAAACACACCATGGAAAATACCGGTGACAATAAAATTTGCAGAGGATATTTCAGAGCTACTTCAAGAAGGCTATAACATAAAGAACATCCATTTATGAGCTCAGAGTTTGCTGTATGCTCAGGTTTATTGATTCAAGAGGATGATCATCCTCTAGCAGCTCCCAACCTGCTTTCATGACAGGTACGATGTCTTTAATCTCGCATTCTTTTTCAGGATTATCAATCGCGTCTTCTGCATGTATAACGCTCATGTTAGCGTTACTTGGGTTATCTGAGGTTAGTTCATTCACAGCATCACTTATTGCATCAACTAAGTCCTCACTTTCTAAGGAGCCATACTCAGAGTCTTTATCAAAGTCTTCGAGAAGCTCCTCAAGGTCTTGATCCTTATTAATTCCGCAGTACTTAGCCACAGCTTTCAAGCGCATAGCATTGGGAGGATGAGTTGATGAAATTTTGTAAGGATCGCCATTAAGGAAATAGAAAAGCGTTTTGTAGTATGCTGACCCTAATACTTCTGCAGCAAATAAATCTGCAGCGAATTCATGTTTCCAGTTATCCCAATAAAACATGAAGTCTTCCATTTCTTGGCCTCTGCGCGGATCTTTGAATACTTTATCTTCTAAATCCTCCTTTATGGCAGCCATTTCATCATCAAACTTAGAAAATATTTTTGACTTGTTTTCAAAAGTAAATGTATGTCCTAGTTCGTGTATAAGCATAGGATAGTAGGCATAGTTTTGTTTTTCAAAATATGGACTTACTAGGACCGATTTAGATACTTTATTGAGCGAAGCAGAATTATATGCTAAATATCTGTCTTTGAAGACTACTAAAGGTCTTGAATCTATATGGTACTGCTCAGCTATTTCATCTATAAATTTCGTGGCGAGTTTATACTCTGTTAAATTTTGTTGATTCTCTGCCATATTTACTAGGTAAAAATGATCTTCAATCTCCTTCTTTAGGAGTTGATTTATCTTATCCAACTTGATGTTAAGTTGTTTTCTTAGACGCTGTCGTTCCTGTTTCTCCTCCTTTCTATCAAGATTTTTCTTCATCTTACTTATCTTTCTAAGTTTCATCATGACCTCGCTAATAGCTTTCTTGAAAGAACTCTCAATTTCATGACTCTTAACCTCAAAATCGTGTGTAGTTACTTCCTTTTCAACCCTAGATGCTTTTTTCTCTATTAGTTCTATTCTTCTGCTAAGGCTCATACAAAAACAGCATTCTCGTATTTTCTATCGGATATTTTCTCTGTTAATTCCTGAATTTCTAGAAGTATTTCTCTTAATTCATCCCAGTTCTCTTTATATAGGTGTTTCCGTCCTTGAATTACCTCCTTTCTGGCTTCTTTCTGGCTATATTCCTTCGTAACTAACCTATTAGCCAGTTCTGCAATAATGGTGTTCTCTCCGTCATAATCATCATCGAAGTATGCGATCAATGAGTCAAGCACATCTTCTCCACTCTCAAGCATTTCATCTAACTCCTCTTGCGAGAAATTCAACTTATCATCCTCTTTCAGCTCAATAGCTATCAGTGCATCTGAAAGTGCTTCACTCACTTCGAAGCTGTCCGTAAACTGATAAACTGCGTAAGAGGCATGACTCATAATAATCAATATGAACAGAATAACTTTTGTATTTTTACCGTAGTTTGGCGCATCATATGTGAACTAACTGATAACTGTTATTTTTGTGAGACGAATAGCTATTGTTTTAATCTGTAGAGGTATAATGTTACTAGGATATGAATTCGACCGTAATTAGCTTTAATTTCTCTGGATCAAATGGCTCGATGTTTTGTCTATCATCTTTAGATTTATCATCTAAGAAGCTTTCTAAATCATCAGCGAGTTTCATCCAATCGCCGTGACCGTTTTTGCTCTTGTAGCTTCTCCAGAATCGACGTATTTGTTTAACACGTTTTTTGGTAAGTGTTACTTCTCTTAGTTTTGACTCTATATCTTCGATTTTCTGCTCGGTTTCATAATCTTCAGGGAACTCGTACATGTGTTCGTCTAACCGGATTGTGAGCTCTCTGATCATTTTAGGGATAAACTTTGTTGCTCTATCAGCGTTCCATTCCTTGAATCGGTCATCTGTAGATGCTTGTTCGACCTCTTTGTAATCAGACTCTATTTTATCCCGGACTTGAGCGCTGACATCATAGACTTCTTCGAAAAATTCTGGTATTTCTCTGTTTTCATCAGGGCTTGTAGCGATGAATTTTTGGATTTTTGACTTATTATCCAGGAATTCATCATTTTCAATGTCGTAGAGATACCAGTAATGGAAATCTTCTCCGTACTTGTAGTAGAAGAATACGCCTCTGACTCCATCTTGATGGCCACTGTATATGCCATTAGGAATCTTATCCAACTCAGCTCTACCACTTTGTTCTATGTATGTTTTTATTGGCTGATATAGGTCCTCTCCTCCCCCAAATTGGGTTTCCTCTTGTTCTTCAAAGATGCTGCTATCGTTTTCACTTATGCGTCTTATTTGTTCTTCGCTTACTGTGGAAGCGGTACCGAAAACCTTAGGGTTTATCTCTTCGTCTAATACCTTCTGGTCAAGACCTATAGACTTGTCTATATCAGATATTTTGCCTTCTAACGCTTTGACAAGCTCCAGTAGCTCTTCTAGTTCGTCTGAAGGGAAGAAGTTATGGATAATAATTTCTTCGTGAGGTGTACCGATTCTATCAATTCTGCCCGCTCTTTGAATCATTCTTGTAGGGTTCCAGTGAAGATCATAGTTTATTAGGTGCTTCGCGGACTGTAAGTTTTGACCTTCTGATAAAACATCTGTACTTAAGATAACATCTATTTCTTGATCCATGTACTGCTCGATTATCTTCTCTCTTTCTCTAGTAGAAGTATTTCCTGTAATCTTAGCAATATTCTTATCTTGCAGCATTTCACTTTGCTGAAGATAATTATGGACATACTGAATTGTATCTGAATAAAAGGCGAAGACAATTGCTTGTTGATCTTCAGCTAGTTCTTCGAGTTCTTTCTCAAGTTTCTTCAACTTAGTATCTTCTTCTGGGCCTATATCGCTGATTTTATCTCTAATATCCTTCATAGTTACAATATCTTTCTTCAGGTCTTCTACGAAGTTTTCGGTGTTGAATTTGTCTTTATCAAAGTCTTCTAGTTCCTCCTCAAACTCTTCTTCCGATATTTCTTCTTCTACCTCCATGATATGCTTCCTGTACGTCTTCTTGGTCAAAATATTCCCTGTATTAACGTTTCTTTCCAGTCGCTCCAAAAAGTCTATGTGATTATCAATACTTTTCTTGAATGCGCCTACACTGCTCTCCAATCTTTTCAGGAGCAGTTTTTGGAAGATGCCCTCTAAACCTTTCATACGACCTAATTGAAGTTCTTCCTCCTGCGTTAGCTCTCCTGTCTTCTTGTACTCTAAAAGCCGGTAATAAGCCATTGTAAGATCGTTCTTAATTTTCTTAGATATATACTCAAAATAACCCTGATAGGCATCATCTAGTTCATAACGTAAGTCGTTTAACTTTCTGTCTGGGAACTTCAGCTTAATCTCATTACCTTCATCGTCCTCATAAGCTGCATCTGGATAATTTTTCTGAATATAATCTCTTGTTCTTCTAACAGAAATCTCATTCAGCAGATCATTGAGTAGGGATGGATCGCCGGCTTCTTCAACATCCTCAAACTCTTGGAATAAATCGGTAATACCTTCTTTCAAAAATGCGGTTCTATCCATCTCCAGCATCAACATAAGCTGCCAATAAAGATCCCATATGGTGTTATTGATAGGTGTCGCGGTCAAGAAAAGCACATAAGGCTTTTTCCCATCACCGTCAATATGTTCATTCATTAAAGTGAATAAGTTCTCCCAGCGATTTGATTCAGGATTTCTAAAGTTGTGGCTTTCATCCACTACAATCAGTTCTACATCCTCCAATTTCTTCCCTGTGGCCTTTTCAGCATTGTATAGATAATTATCTCTTGCAATAGCTTCCTGGGTAACAATGTTTTCAGAAATACCCATATCCTTCATCTCCTCCTTCCACATTCCTTCTAGAGATGCTGGACTAACAATCAGAAAATTCCTCTTTAAAGACGCGCCAAAATGCTCGATAACTCTCTTCGCGACATAAGTTTTTCCCAGACCAACAGAGTCAGCAACCATGCAACCTCCATATTTTTCCATACGTGTGAAAACACGGTTTACCGCATCCTCCTGAAACTCTGTTAAATCTACCCTAGAGTTTCTTCGGCTTTCGTCTTCAAACGCTTTGTCAAGATCCTTCCTCTGATACTCGTATAAGGTCTTCATAAACACTTCATAAGGATCATATTCTTTGGATCCAAAACGAGATTTCTCCAAAAGCTCGATCAGTTCTTCATTGAACTCTATGGATTGATTCCAGAATTTATCGAACCATTCTCTGCGAGTATACTCAGCCTTTGACTGAGTCTTGAAAATACCATTCAACTCGTTATTGCTTGCAAGACCTGCAGCAGTGAAGTTAGAAGACCCTATTATGACTTCATCATCCCAGATGTAGGCTTTGCCATGTAAGAAGTTCTCATCATATAGTCGAACTTCAACATTATCTTGATCTAAGAATTCAATAAGTGATTCAACAGCCTCATGGTTCTCCTTTGAAAACTCTAAACCTGCAACATCGCTCTCCAAATAATCCTGAATTTCATCTCCCAGAGTCCTGTCATTATCAAATTCAGGAGTCTTACCTAATAGAAGACGGAAATGATCAACTCCGTCTAGCTCTTCTTTCACCATGGAAAAAGCTTCAATATTGAAGAATGCAGTAGCGACATCAAAACCATCGTTGTTCTCCTTTAACTTCTCTTTAAGATACGTAACTAGCTTTCTATCCTCGCTGTTATCAATTATTTCTCTATTTTTCATCTAAGCACTCTCCGCCTTATCGAGTCTGGCTTTCACCAGTTCTGCAATAGCCCAGTAGACCTCTTTTCTCTCCTCTTCTGAAAGACCTAACGCATCAAACACAATATCGTCCAGCTCTTTCCTATCAGGCAGAGGATCCGGTTCCTGTTCACGAATAGGTTTATTTCTTTCAAGACCTATCTCTTCAAAAATAGATTTTATCTCCCTTTCAAGAAGATTGTCAGATTCGATCTCAACTTGATTTGGATCGAGTAGCATTATGGCTTCAAGTTCAGGACCATAAACTGATAGTGCACCGCCTCCGAGATTTGATCTACCAAATGATTCTGTCATAAACATTGAAAGAGTACTATTCAAAGAGAATACAGTATTTCTCTTGGAAAATTCCTCTTCCAAAAATCCTACGAAAAATGTATCCCCTACGATAAATTCTCCTCCTTCTAAGAAGAACATTCTGTCATTATAGAATCTATTGGATATAATATCAGGTCTCTTGATTTCGGGATTCTTGCCTTCTTTCTCTCTCATTAACTTCGGCAAGTTATTCTCGTCTACTCTTATGGTCCTTGTGTCCTTTACAGACGACAAGTACGGGATAAATTTATCCTTATTTCCAATTTCTGACCTTTTCTTGGTCTCTCTGCTATTAAACACTTCTAGAGTATTTCTCTGAGTTTTTTCACATAACTCGCTGATACTCTTCAAATCATCTCGTCCTTTATCAAAAATAGTGAAGAGTATATCACGAGCTCTGAGGAATTTTGAACCCCACTTATTTAGCTCATATTTTCCTTTAGTGAATGGTTCATCATCGAAGTTTTCCGGGTATTGCCAGCCGTCTTCTAGCAAGTTGCCTTGTGTAATTTGGACACTTTGAATATCCTGCGTGGTGTATAGCTGGAAACTGGAGTGGTCGAGCTGAATTTCCTTGTCGTAGTTCTGTTCGTTTTCCAGAGCAATCATGTTCTCTGCATTGACTGTTTCACGGTATGTTTTCTTGAAGTTCACAAAGTATGCGTTGTGATCTGTCTCCGGCCATACATCAGTATCTATTGTCATTCCATTTGCAAATGTTTTAGTTTCGAAGTTAGGTGCGCCGAACACCGATATTACGGTGTTAACATCGGCATGCTCAAAGCTTCGATTGTTCTGGTTATTATATATTCCTTCGATTGGTACGTGCTTACAGAGGAACTCTTGGAGTTCTGCACCATAACCTACATCCAGCCAAGAATTTGAGGTGATGAAACAGAAGGTGCCATCTTTATTTAGAATTGATAGACCGTGGAAGTAGAAATAGAGATATAGATCGCTTCTCTTCGATATTTTCTGTATCTGCGGCATCCGATTTTGAACGGATTCGATCAGTTTGTTTTTGTATTCTGTTTTATCTTGCTTCGTGACTTCTTCTGAAGGCTTATTTGGGGGTGCTATTCCTTCCTGTCTGACATATGGAGGGTTTCCTATTACTATATCGAAACCACCTTTCTGATCGAATACTTCTGCGAAAGCAACTTCCCAGAGTAAAGGCATTTTTTCCTTGTTCTGGTGAAGTGTCTTCTTAATGTTTTCTAGTTTTTCTATCTGCTTTTTGACTTTCTTCTTTTTTCGAGTTAGTCTTCTTTTATCCTGGCCTGAAGGTTCTTTGATTTCTCCATTTAGTTTTTGCTGTTTGGAGCTTTTGCCCTCTATTTTTGCTTGGAGCTCCTTTATTTTGTCGTCAATAGCTCTTTTGAAAAATTTTACCTCTTCTTCCTCAAGGTCTGTTATGCTGTTGTAATCTGATTCATTGCGGTCTCTAAAGAATGCTGCTTTCTGGTTCTGGATTTCTTCCAAATGTGCTCGTGTTAGTCCTTCTAAATTATTTTTCCGTAAATCAAAGAATATTCCGTCTATATCCTGTACTAGTGAATCTCCCACACGCAAATTGGCTCGTAGATTAGGTAAAAGAGCTTTTTGTTGTATTCTTTCTTTGGATACGTCTGTTTCGATCAGTAGCTGCAGAAACAGTCTTAGTTCTGATGCGTGTATTGCCCATTCTTTAACATCTACACCGTAGATTGATTCTTGGATTATCCGTTTTTTGATTTCAAACTTGTTTAGTGATCCGCCAGTTTTCCGTTCTGCAATTTCGTAAATCTCGGATAGAATGTTAATAATACCAACTAGAAATGCTCCCGACCCGCAGGCAGGATCAACTGCTTTCATACTGTGTAGTTTAAGTTTGATTTCCTCTAGCTCTTCTTCTGATAGTTTTTTCCGTATTTTTCTTTTTTGTTCAGTTGTTTCTGCGAAAACTAGTTTGTATAGGTCCTCTTTTTCGGTTCCCGTATTTTTATCTAAATATTCTACCAGTGAGCGCCGTACCATGAAGTAGACTTCGTCTCTTGGTGTGTAGAATATCCCGAACTCTTTCCTACTATCTTTATCTACATCTTCAAGTTTTTCTGCTTTATTAGAAAGTGTTTCATACACGTATCCGATCATTTGTGGGTCTACGGCTACTTCTTCATCTAGAGGCATATCCTCCTTGATTGTGAAGTTGTATCTTTCGAAGAATTTCTTGACTAACTCTCCTACTAGTTTGTCATCTAGTTCTACTTCTAGTTCCGCCAGTTCATTATTTCTGAAAAGACCTCCGTTGAGATAAGGCGCATTTCTAAATGACTTGTTAACCTCTTCAGGGAATCTTTCTTTTCCAGAGAAAATCGCATATCTATTGTTGAATGCGTAATGGAAAAGATTCTGCAACCAGTCATTGTAGAAATTTTCGCTATCGTCCTGTAAGCCGCCTTTCGCCCTGTATTTCTTCCACAACCAGTTAATGTATGATTCTTGATCATTTCCTTCCATCCATCCTTTCTTATCGACGAAATACACGAACATCATACGATTCATAAACTGTAGTGTGAGTTCGTGTGATTGTTCTACAGGTATTTCTTGATCCAACAATTTTTCCCTAATTCGGAAGAATTGCTTCTGATAATCATCGAAGAATGCTTCAGTGACTTTTTCTACACTGAACGCCTTTTTCCATTCTCGCCATATATGTCTCCAGCTTCGATCTTTCTCTGGTTTTAGCTCTGAAAGCGTCTTAATATCTGAATAGAAGAGATTATTACGGTTAAGATGTAGCTTGGTTAGTTTTAGCTTGTGGTCGCCAGCTTCTTTTGCTTCATATTGAGGCAGCACAAAGCTGTAGTCCTCATAGTTCTCCGTAAATATTATTAGCGCACCTGTAAAGTCGCGGCTGAGCCGTTTAGAAACATATTTTATGTGAACGTTAGAAATCGAGCTAGTTTGTATCAGAAACACTGGTAGATTGCCGTCAAAATCTAGTACGCTGTATATTTCCTCTATTTTCTCTTTTTCATCGTTTTTAAAGCTGAAATTGTCTTTATCCCGTGTATAACTTATATCTTTTACTTCGTCGCTATAACCTATTTGGTCAAAGAAGCCATATACTTTTTCAGGAGAATCCATTTCCCCTATTAATTGTTCAGTTTGCTCTCTAAGCTCAGAATTATCCATGAAATAGAAGTTCTGAAACGATTATTTTAAGAGTTCTCCTCGACTTGGAGCCAGAGAAATTAATGAAAAATAAGTTAATAATGGATGTAAAAACTAGGTTTATGATCAGCTATAATTCCTCAGATATTGCTTCAGCATTACTAAATCTACATCAGCGAGTAGGACCTGATAAGAACGAATTTTTCAGCTCTGAAGAGATTTTGTCTGAGATAAATGATAAGGAAATCAATGACTTCGATGACGATGAACTATACAGGGGTCTCGTAGCCTCAGTTAACAACATCCACAAGGATCCAGAAAAATACTTGGAAAACGAGTTTGTGGATGTTATAAGACAGAAAACTGGTTCAGGGTTCAAGGGCTGGGAATTCCGACTAGTAACAGAGGATCAAATTGGTGCCGTATACGAAGAATCAGGTTTCGAAGGTAATGCCAGTCATGAAGCCAATCATAAAAATCTAGGTCTCTGGAATCAAAACACAGAAGATAAGCCTGATTTAGAAACAATAATTTCGGACTATATCAAGTTCAAGGCATCAAAGTCGGGAAAACAGGAGGAATGGAAATTCAAATTCCAGAAGCATTTTGAAGATGAAATCAGACCTGATTTCGACCTAAACTACCTAGATCCTGATGAACTAGATAGTTTTATTGATAAATTAGGCTCCAAATTTGGAGATAATTTAACAGTACCAGCTTATATGATAGGTGGCGCTGCCGGAGGGATAATATGGGATGGTTTTGCAGCTAAAACAAGAGACAACCCGGATGAAGCCGCAGAAGTACTTTCATATCTTTTCGACGAGGAAAGTAGTTTAGAGAATCGTTTAGAACGTTTCAAAGAGTTTTATGGAGCTATTGCGGATCAAAAAGGTGCTTCTTTCGGACCATTACTTGGTTTAGCTACTTGGTTGTTGATGTTTGCATATCCAAAATCTCATATATTCTATAAGATATCCTTATCTTCTGACTGGTCGGATAAACACACGGACGAACTGGATCTTAACCAGCGGGCAGGTTACGATACAGGTCAGTATGTAGATATCCGGAATTATACAGAAAAATTGGAGGAAAGGTTATCTGAGCACATCAGCGACACAGATATGTTGGATGTTCAGGACTTGCTATGGTATTCTGCTAACTACTGGCTCCCAAGCGATATTGAAGCAGAATTAGAAAGTATCAAGAATAATGCCGAGTCGGCTTATGGAAGGCTTTTCGCTTTAAAATGTTATTTAGAGTTGAAAGAGAAAAATAGTAAAGTTGAAGAAAAATTATTGAAAAGGAAAATCGGTGAGAAATTTGAAAAAGAAAAAACACCAAGCCGCCACAAGACCAGCTACACAGATCTGGGAATGCATTTTGTGAAAAACTACGACTTATTCCAAAGGAATAATGGGAAAATAGAACCCGCAGAGAAGTCTGAAAATTATATTCCTGCTATGAGGAATTATGTTGATCAGCTTTGGACTCAGGTGACGAAGAAAACCAATTATTTCGTTGTAAGCCATAATAGTCGGCCTGAGCAGTTAGAAAGCGAATATTTGCAGGCGCCCTATACATCCAGCAGTGATAGTTATGATGACAGTTATCAACCAAGTCATGATCTCAGCAAGCTAGAAAAAGAAGATATTGTCCTGCACTACAAGTCCAACAAATTTATCGGTTACTCGGAGGTAACTAAGAACCCAGAAATTCGAGAGAAAGAAGGCGAGAAAGAGTTCTACCTGAAAGTTGATATAAACCGGTTCCAGAAACCACGATCTCTGGCCATGGTAAAAGATATTCTCATGGAGGAGCGATCAAATGTTGAGAAATACTATGTTTTGAACTCTGAAGGCGGTAAAGCTGAAGGCTATCTTAAGCTGTTAACAAAAAGAGGTGCTCAACATGTTATCAATTACAGCAATAAAGAGACTAACTATTTCTGGGTGAACGCTAAACCGTCTAGATGGAAGGTTTCCAGTATTGAAGATGGAGGTACAGCTTTTTACACTGCTTATAATCGGAAAGGCAATAAGAGGAAGAACTATAGCGCGTTCGAAAGTGCTTCTGCAGGTGATAAAGTTGTCTTCTATGAGTCTCAGCCTTCTCAAAAAGTGGTTGCTACAGGCGAGATAGTTGAAGGCTTACATGAAGAAGAGCATGAAGATTATGATGAGCCTGTTGAAGGAGTTTCCATGAAGTATGGAGAAGCAGTTGAAGAAATAACATGGGGTGAGTTAAAGTCTAACAAGGAACTGAGTGAGGTTCTTCCGCTAGATAATTTCCAAGGCAGTTTGTTTAAGATCTCAAAGGAAGCATATGAGAAGGTTCTCGAACACGGAAGTTTGACAGAGAAGAATAAGGAGCGATTAGAAAAATATGTGAGTTCTCCTGATTTCGATCTAGATATACCAGATTCTCTTTATTTCGAGGACAAGACCGATCCGAAGGCTGAAATTGAAGCTTCGTTGAACTCAGGTAAGAATATTATTTTCACTGGTCCGCCAGGAACAGGTAAAACCAAGCTGGCTAAGGATATTTCAAAGCAGGTTAGCGGGGAGAAAGAAGGCAAAGTAGGTTACAAGGAGGTGGAAGGAACCGTTTTCACGACAGCTACTGCGGATTGGACTGCGTTCGATACGATTGGCGGATACATGCCGTCAAATGGAAACAGCGATTTAGAGTTTAACGCCGGCCAGTTCCTGAAATGCTTCAGAGAAGAAAACGGCAGAACCACTAAGGTTACGAATAATTGGTTGGTAATTGATGAGATCAACCGTTCAGATATTGACAAAGCGTTCGGCCAGCTGTTCTCGGTTCTTTCAGGCGACTCTGTAGAACTTCCTTATACTAAGAAAGTTGACGAAAGTGATGAACACGTGGAGATCAGACGTGTTAAAGAAAACATAGATGAAGTCGCAGAGAAGGATAATATTTATCCTGTAACTGATTCCTGGCGACTCATAGCCACGATGAACACCATGGATAAAACCTCGCTATACGAGATGAGTTACGCGTTTATGCGACGTTTCAACTTCATCCATGTAGACGTCCCAAGTTTGGAAGACGGAGAACATGTTAAAACAGATCTGTTAGAACCTGGAAGCGGCTACGCTAAGGTCTGGAAACGAGATCATCCTGAAACAGTAAAAGTGCTTGAAGAAGATGATTTCTACAAGGAAATGTCCGTTCTTTGGTACAAAATTAATCAAACTCGGAGTATTGGTCCTTCAATAATATTGGATATGTTGAGGTATCTAAATGCAAGAAATAGCACTGATGAAACTGCTTTAACAGATGCTATTACTTCTTTGGTGTTCCCGCAGATGGAGGGTTTGACAAAGGATGATTTGAAGGAGTTTATCAGTGAGCTGTACAAGAAAGAGTCTTTAAGTGATGAGGAGGATAGAACTCTTAATCTGATTGAGAAAAAGAAGCTTAAGAAAACAGCTGAAAGCTTCTTTAACAGGGATTTAGATGTCGAAAACTAGTGAAACCAAGCTTGTTGAAGGAGCACGGGAAGGATTAACCGCTTACTTAAAGCAGGGAAAGCTGAACAAGTCTGACTTGGATGATAAGCTTGATTTAGAAGGCTTAGAAATAAACGATTTTGAAAGACTGAAACGCATCCACTTTGTCTTATCTGAAGATGTAGTTGAATTTATCGAACAGCTGCCAGATCACTTGAGGAATGTTAAGACTGAGAGCAGAAGGGAGCGAAAAGTATCTAGAGGTGAGATAAAAGGCCGGATTAACTGGGGTAGAACTTTCAAGGAGCGATACATGCAGAACCATAATGATCGATCAATCTTTGTAACACAGAATCCTAACATAGAATACGACATACCTGAAAACCTCGTTCTAAAAAAGCTACTAGGAATCGTCTACGAAGTCATAACCCGGGATTTAAAGAATATAGACTATGACTGGAGAGAAGAGTCCTGGTCAGATCAAACAATTGAAAGTTTAGAAAGAATATTCAACAGGAACGTCCATATTGATCGTATCAAAGACGCAGATCAGATAGATTTAAGTTCAAGAGATCTTCAAGCAGCTAAAGACTCTAGAAAAGACGTCTACAGGCAAGCTCACAAGCATTACAGAGTATATCAGAAAATAATGAACGATCAGTTTGACGATAATGAAGTAGACGAGCTGTTCGACAATACAATGATTATACCGGATAAACCAACATTGTTTGAACTCTACACAATTTTTAACTTGATAAAAAGCTTTGAATCCAAGGATTGGGAGCTTAGAACAATTGACAGAAGCAGCGATCCATTAGCAAGATTGGAGAGAGACAATCTGGAAATTAAGATTTTTCATGACTCAGAGGGTAGTCTGGAGTTCAAAGAAACACTTGGGATGAATCCTGGAGGTAAGAACAAGTTCATTCAGAAATCAAACGAGATTAATGAGGTGCTAGGAGCCGCCAAAGAAGAACTTATCAGCGGCAACAAAGAATATTTGCTGTACAACGGCCGCCCGGACATAATCATAGAATATTGGGAAAAAGAAGAGCTAAAGAAGGTAGTAATAGGAGAGATAAAATACACAGGTAGTAAAGAAACATTTGCAAAAGGCTTAGAACAGCTTATAGAATATATGAAGTTTGGAAGAAAAGAAGGAAACTATTTGGAAAAGAATAGTTTGGATTTGAAAGGCGTAATTATAGCAGATGATGTTACAAAGGATACAGACAGGTTCGATGGAGATTTCGATATAACTGCTTTAGAGACAAAAGATATTCAGAATGATAGTTTCTCGGATAGAATAGATTATTTGACGGAGATTCCGGGACCAGACTAGTTATCTCGATCTTATGTTTCCACTTTTTGGTAGGATTTATGTTTCGAACTATGAAGCTAATCGTGGAACTCCCAGTCAAAGCCTGATACCGGGAGAATCTTTCTCAAAAGAGTTGTTACTCGAGCAGGAGTAAGAACTCAATATAGATCCTGATCGGTTTAAGTTACTGATTTGAATATAATAGAAATTAGACAGAGGACTCGACTTTCAAGTCCTCCGGCTCCAAACCTTGTTCCTTTGCCACAAGCTTCCTAGCTTCCTCATTTATCTTTTCATCCGTTAACTGTGTTTCGTTTTCGATAATGTTTTCTTGGATCTGCTTGGCTTTTTCTTCTATGTCTTTGTCGACTTGTGATTCTGTTTCTACGCCTTGTATGTAGTTGTCTTGGTCCAGTATTTGTCCGCAGGTTCTACAGCTTTTTCTGTGGCCTGAATTTGTGGTTCCGCATTCGCATTTTAGTGGTAGAACGTCTTTTTCTATTTTATCGGTTACTTCGTCTTCTAGTCCGTAGCCTTGTAGGTATGCG